>Ga0209471_1000004_pt1 | contig 286585 bp, 291 predicted proteins | sample GraSoiAngelo_128_FD_185885 | JGI IMG/M metagenome (GOLD analysis project Ga0209471, IMG submission 185885) | Grasslands soil microbial communities from the Angelo Coastal Reserve, California, USA - 14_0927_12_20cm (SPAdes) (version 2) | ecosystem: Environmental > Terrestrial > Soil >...
CAGCCACGCTTAGTTCCCTCATGTGAGGGAGTGTCAAGCGTCAGCCGAAGTAGCTGTAAACCCTCACCCGAAGCTGCGTAAAGCTTCAGCCGAAGGTCGTTTGTCCAGCGTCAGCCGGATTAGCACAGCTGAGTTTGGTACCCGCTACAGGACTCGAACCTGTGACCAAGGGATTAAGAGTCCCCTGCTCTACCAACTGAGCTAAGCGGGCCCGGCTCCGGAGTCTACCCCCGCGGGCCGGCGCCTCCGGCCGCGCTCGCCGCCCGCGCCTCGCCGTCTCGACGCGGGCCCACGCCACGGCCGACCCGTCCGGCGCGGCGCTCACCGGGGAGCCACAGCAAGGCGCGACGCTGCTGTGCCAGACGCATCCCAAGCGTCGGCGGTGCGGGCTGGACCCCGCGCAGCGGGGCGGTGCTGCGCTCCTCGATGGCATGACGCAGATCGGCGGCGGTGCGGCCCGGGAAGGTGGTCACCAGCCGCCCCAGGTCGCGGGTGCCGAAATGGCTGTCGCCCGCCCCCAGCGCGGCCCCGACGCGTTCTCGGTTGCCGGCGTAGAAGCGGTCGAGTTGGTCGCGGCCCCGCGGGGTCAGCCACTGCGTGTGCCGCAGCTCGATGCCGTCGACGGAGCGGCGGTCGATGAGGCGCAGCGCGCGACGGGGCGACACCGATGCGAAGAGGGTGGGCATGAATGGGTGGGCGAGGATCACCAGGCCGCCGTGATCGTGGATGGCGTCGACGGTGTCCTCGAGCGACATCCCCATGCGCACCGGTCGTTCCAGGAACAGGCCGACCACGTGGATGCCGAGGGGAAGGGAGGTGGTGACCTCCTCGCCTGCCACCACCTCGACCCCGAGGCGGGCGCCCGTCTCGCGGGCCTGGTCGATCGAGGGAATGGTGTCGTGGTCGGTGATGCAGATCACCGAGAGCCCGATGGCGGCGGCGGCGGTCACCAGTTCGGCGGCCGTCACCATGCCGTCGCTCGCGGTGGTGTGGGCATGCATCTCGGCTGCCCCGAGACCGGCGAGCAGTCGCAACTGGTCGCGGTCGCGCGCTTCAGGCAACCGCGATGCTCTCGGCCCCCGCCTCGGCGGGGCTCGGCGGTGCGGTCGTGGCGGGCTCCGACCCCAGGGCGGGCACCCGCGGCACCACCAGTCGCATCAGCACCGTCCACGCCAGCGCTGCCATCAACACTCCCGCGAAGACGTCGATGGCCCAGTGCTCGCCGAGGTAGACGACGCTGAACCACACCGCGAGCGACCACCCCAACGCCGCCCAGGCGCCGCGGGGGAAGACAGGACGCAGCGCCAGGAAGGCCAGGAAGGGGAAGGCGGCGTGCAGCGATGGCAGCGCCGCCACCGGGTTGGGATTGAGCGAGTTGTAGTAGGGACTGACCGCGCTGGGCAGGGTTGTCCCGATGATGGTGTGGAAACCTGACACGTAGGCGTGGTTGCAGACGGCGAGGCTGCGTCCCGATGCCGGTCCCGCGGCACACCACGGCGGCGCTGTCGGCACCAGCAGGAAGACGATGAAGGCGACCAGGGCCATGCCCAGCAGCGCGGTCGTGTAGCGCAGGAACTGGCGCCGGTTCACCAACCACAGGACCATCCCGACCGTCAGCGGAAAGACGAAGTGGGAGAAGTAGAGAACGGTGGCGAGATAGTCGAAGGCGCCGCGCAGCGCGGTGGCGTGCACCGCCTGCTGCAGCACCGCGCTCGGGACATGGCCGCCGAAGACCCAGGTCTCCGCCGAGGCGAGGTCGCCGATGTGGGGTGCGATGCCGGTCTTGGGGGCGATCCCCCGCATCGCCTCCCAGCCGAGAAAGATGGCGACGAACGGCACCCAGTCGCCGAGGAAGCGGAGGAAGCGGCCGCTGAGCAGCGCGATCGGCACCATCAGCAGCAGCAGGTAGTCGGGTGACACCGAGATGCCGCGCCAGATCATCACTCCCGACGCCGCCGTCAGGTAGGCGAAGGCGATGGCGACCAGCGGTCCCGGGCGCCGGACCGCGAGGGTCCTCACAAGGTCAACCCCACGATGTCGGGGCAGTCTACCGGGCCCCGGTTGCGCGATCCCCCAGCCGGGCGTGGGGCTGGCCGGGAGGCGGCCGACGACCCGTTTGACGCGACCGCCCTGGGTCGGGTACCCTCCGCCGGATCATTCTGGCGCGGGGGGCCGGCGGGACGTCTCCGCGCCGGTGGCCCCACGCCCTGGCGGTCATCAGCTCCAAGGACAATGGAGGTGGTGTATTGCGGGGTACCGCAAAGCTCACCTTGCTCGTGACGTCGGCCGGCCTCCTGGCCGCCGCCGTCGCCCCCCAGTCGTCATCGGCTCAATCGGCGCCTCCCCCCTCCGACCCCCGCGCCGGCCTGGTCAGCCAGCTCTCCTCCCTCAATACGGGCCGCGCGGGCGCCATGTCCCAGTTCCTCGCCAGCGAGCAGGCCCTGGCCAACCTCCAGCAGCAGCTGGCCGACGCCCGCCGTCGCCTGGCCGCCGCCAACGCCCAGCTCCAGTCGCTCTCGCGGCACATCGCCGATGACCAGCAGACCATGCTCACCGCCCGCAGCCAGCTGGCGTCGATGCTCCGGGCCACGTACGAGACCGGAGGCCAGGACGGCTTCGCCGGGGCGATCATCTCCTCGGAGAGCTTCAGCCAGGCGGTCGACCGGCTGCAGGCCACGCAGCGGATCGCCAGCGAGCTGACCCAGCTGCAGCACACCGTCGCCGACCGCGAGGCCGCGCTCGTCCGCGAGCGAGCCGCGCTGCAGACCCAGTTCGCCGCCGCGCAGGCCCAGGAAGCGCGGCTCAGCCAGCAGAACAACCAGCTGATGGCGGCGGTTGCCCAGCGCGACGCAAGCATGCGTTCGCTCAACTGGCAGGCCCGCGGCGTGGCCACCCAGCTGGCCAGCCTCGACCAGGGGTCGAGCGGGCCCGCCGACCATTCCGGCCCGTGCGGCAACCACTTCTCCTACGGTCAGTGCACGTACTACGTTGCCACCCGCCGCTGCATCCCCTGGTTCGGCAACGCCGGCCAGTGGCTCTCGGCCGCGCGCTCCTACGGCTACGCCGAGGGCCACTACCCCCAGGTCGGCGCGGTCGCGGTGTGGCATCCCGGTGCCGGGGGAGCGAGCTCGTACGGCCATGTCGCCTACGTCGAGGCGGTCGGTCCCGACGGTGGTGTGCCCGCCGGTTCCTTCCTGATCTCGGAGATGAACTGGGGCGGCTGGAACCGGGTCAGCCGGCGCGTGCTCAGCGACAACGATCCCGCCATCGCCGGCTTCATCTACGGCAAGGCCGACTAGCAGGGCGCTCGCCGCATGGCTGTCGCCGTCGTCGCCGACCGGCTGATCGACGGCAGCGGCCGGGACCCCATCAACGACGCCGCCGTTGTCTGTGACGGCGCGCGGATCGTCGCCGCCGGCAGCCGCCGCGAGGTGTCCATCCCGGCCGGCATCGAGGTGATCGAGGGCGACGACCTGACGGTGCTGCCCGGGCTGATGGACATGCACGTCCACGTCGGCATGCAGTCGGGGATGAACCTGACGCGCATCCTGATGACCCCACCGACCCTCGACCTGCTGCACTGCGTTCCCAACGCCGGCGACACCCTGCGCGCTGGCGTCACCACCATCCGCGACGCGGGCCTCACCCCGGCTGGCGTCAAGCTCGCGGTGGAGCGCGGCTTCTTCCCCGGCCCACGCATGGCGGTGTCGGTCCAGATCATCAGCCAGACCGGTGGTCATGCCGATCCCTACATGCCCTGCGGCATGCATCTTCCGCTGGGCGGGGACGGCCTGCCCGATGTGCCTCCGGGCGTCGTCGACAGCCCGGACGCGATGCGCCACACGGTGCGCGCCATCCTTCGTGCCGGCGCCGACTGGATCAAGCTCTGCACCAGCGGCGGCGTGCTCTCGCCGGGTGACCTCCCCGACACCCCGCAGCTGACCGTCGAGGAGATCGCGGTCGCCGTCCACGAGGCGGGGATCCACGGCAAGGGCTGCATGGCCCACGCGATGTCGGCGCAAGGCATCAAGAACGCGCTGCGCGCGGGGGTGATCAGCATCGAGCACGGCTGCCTGCTCGACGAGGAGGCGATCGCCATGATGCGCGAGCGCGGCGCCTACCTCGTCCCCACCCTGGTGGCCCCCCACGATGTCATCGCCACGGTGCAGGACGATCCCGGCGCCATCCCGGAGGCGATGATCGACAAGGCCCGCCGGCTGATCGAGCGCCACCGGCAGTCGTTCCGGGCGGCGGTCGAGGGCGGCGTTCGCATCGCCATGGGCACCGACAGCGGGGTCGGCTCTCACGGCCGCAACCTGCGCGAGCTGCGCCTGATGGTGGAGAACGGGATGACGCCGATGCAGGCGATCGTCGCCACCACCCGCACCGCCGCCGAGCTGCTGAAGCGCGACACCCAGCTGGGGACTCTCGAGCCCGGCAGAGTAGCCGACCTGGTCGCGGTCGCCGGCGATCCGCTGGCGGACATCGGCATACTCGCCGAACCGGCGCGCATCCGCCTGGTGATCAAGGACGGTGCGGTGGTCCACGAGGCGCCGGCCGCGGGAGTGCCGGCGGGCGTCCAGAGCGCGGCGCAGCGACGAGATTGAGAAGCCGCTGAGAAGTTCGTCACGCGGGGTCTGGGTTCGGCAGGACCGACCCTATACTCGGCCGGTGGGCGAGCCCGCCAGAGTGCTCGTGGTCGACGACGAGCAGAGCATCACCGACTTCATCGCCCTCGGCCTGCGGCACGAGGGCTTCGACGTGCGCACCGCCGGGGACGGCCGCGCCGCCCTGCGCGCTGTCGACGAGTTCAAGCCGCAGCTGGTGGTGCTCGACCTGATGATGCCGCGCATGGACGGCTGGGAGCTGTGCCGAGCGCTCGCCGGCGACCGCAACCGCGGCGTCATCATCCTCTCCGCCCGCGACGAGACAACCGACCGGATCCAGGGGCTCGAGCTCGGCGCCGACGACTATCTGGTCAAGCCCTTCGAGTTCAACGAGCTGCTGGCGCGCATCCGTGCCGTGCTCCGCCGCCGCCAACCCGACCTGACCCGGGTGGTCAGCGCCGGCGAGCTCTCCATCGACACCGCCACCCGCGAGGTGCGTCTGGGCGACCGGCTGGTGGAGCTCAGCGTCCGCGAGTACGACCTGCTGCACTTCCTCGCCCTCAACGCCGACCAGGTGCTGCCACGCCAGCGCATCCTCGACGAGGTCTGGGGCTACAACTTCTTCGGCGACGAGAACAACGTCGAGGTCTACATCCGCTACCTCCGGCAGAAGCTCGGCGACACCGCCCATCAGCGCATCCAGACGGTGCGCGGTGTCGGCTACCGGCTGCGCTGCCGGGCTGCGGCGGCCACGGAGGCGTAGTCCACGGGCGCACGACTCGCGGCCCTGCGCGGCGCCCTGGGCACGCTGCGCTGGCGGCTGACACTCACCTTCCTCGTCCTGCTGGCGTTGCTGCTCGCGGCCCTGGGCGCCTTTCAGTACGAGTCGCTGCAGCGCAGCCTCCTCGGCAACCGCGTCGACACCCTGCGCGGTGACATCGGCGAGGGCGAGCGGCTGCTGGTGCGCACCCTGAGCGTGGGGGCGACGGCGCCGAGCCCCACCGCGCCGCGCCAGCCGGCCAACGAGTTCCGCGCCGCCCAGACCCTCTGCGTCCGCGACACCAACGTGGTGCTGCGTGGTGGCACCCGCCCGGTCCTGCTCGCCCAGTCGCTCGCCTGCGCGGTGTCGGTGGCCTCGGGACACACCGTGGCCGTCGTCGTCTACAACCGCGGACTCAATCCCATCGCCTTCGCCGGCGGGGTGCCGTCGGGCAGCATCCCGCGGCTCGACCCGGCCAGTCTCAGCGGCGTTGCCGGCGGTGCGTCACCGCCGGAGCAGGTGCTGGACAGCACCGCCGGTCCCCAACTGGTCACCGCGCTGCCGGTTCACAGCAACGGCACCTCCGCCTCGGGTCCGGTGACCGCTGTCGCCCAGGTGTCGGCGTCCACCCGCTCGATCGATGACGTCCTCGCCAGCGAGCGGCGCCGGCTCGCGCTCGGCGACGTGGCGGTGCTGGTGGCGGCGCTGCTTGCAGGACTGCTGCTGACCGGCCGTGCGCTGCAACCGCTCCGCCGTCTCACCCAGACGGCCCGCGCCCTGGCCGGGGGGGATTTGCGCGCCCGCAGCCGCCTGGCTCCGCGCGACGACGAGGTCGGCACCCTGGCCCAGGCCTTCGACGACATGGCGGACCGCATCGAAGCCGCCTTCGCCGCCCGGGCCGACTCCGAGGGCCGCATGCGCCGATTCGTCGCCGACGCCTCCCACGAACTGCGCACCCCGGTGACCGGCATCAAGGGCTTCATCGACGTCATCCGTCGCGGCGCGGTCAGCGACCCCGCGGCCCTCGACGCCGCCCTGGAGGCGATGGGGCGCGAGGCGGATCGGATGCGCCTTCTCGTCCTCGACCTGCTGACGCTGGCGCGCATCGACGCCCAGCGCGCGCTCAGCCGCGAGCCCGTCGACCTCGGCGAGGTGGTCTCGTCGGTGCTCGACGACGGCGTCGCCGGGATGCCGGATCAGCTGAGCCGCAGCCTGCCGGCGGCACCGCTGCTGGTCCGCGCCGACCACGAGGCGCTGACCACCATCCTCCGCAACATCCTGAGCAACGCGTGCAAGTACGCCCCGGGCGCAGCCCAGACCTGGGCGACCGCGCGGGAGGACGGACGCGGTGTGGTTCGTGTCCGTGATGAGGGCCCGGGCATCCCGGCCACCGACCTGCCCCACGTCTTCGAGCGCTTCTACCGCGGCGAGAAGACCCGGGCTCGCGAGGAGGGCGGCAGCGGGCTGGGCCTCAGCATCGTCCAGGGCCTGGCCCAGGCGATGGACGGCGAGGTCGCCATCGAGAGTGTCGAGGGCAAGGGCACCACCGTCACGGTGTCCCTACCGCTTGCCGCAGCGGACACGGTTACTCTCCCCGGGACACGATGACGCGCACGAAGCCGGCGGGGTCGCGCTCGACCAGCTGCACCGGGTGTCCGTCCTCGACGCACGAACGGGGCACGTTCTCCTCCGGCTCGCCGGTGTCGATCCAGACCTCGATCGTCTGACCGACCTCGACCGCGTCCAGCGCCACCCGCGTCTTGACATAGTTGAGCGGACAGCCGACGCCGCGGAGATCGATGGTGCGGACGGGCGGGCTCACAGGTCGAACGGCGATTGCGCCGCGAAGCGGTTGAAGAAGGTGAAGTGGTTGGTGATCAGCAGTACTCCGAAGACCAGCAGCAGGGCACCGGCGACAAGGTTGATGACGCGGAGGTGGCGGTTGACCGCGCGGATCACCCCTTGCAACCGGTCGGCCAGCGCCGCCATCAGCAGGAAGGGCACCGCCAGTCCCAGGCAGTAGACGATCATCACCGGCAGCCCGCTGAAGTCGCCTCCCGAGGCGACGGTGAGGATGGCACTCAGTTGGGGTCCGATGCAGGGGGTCCACCCGGCGGCGAAGGTGACGCCGAGCAGGAAGGATGGAAGGAGCCCGGCGCCGGGCGGCGAGAGGTGCAACCGCTGCTCGCGCATCAGCAGTCCGATGCGGAGGAGCCCGAGGGTCTGCAGCGCCAGCAGGATGATGATCAGCCCGGCAACCAGGTTGACGGTCTGCTGGTGGTGGATGAGCAGGGTGACCCGGAGCGCGACCAGGACATAGAAGAAGGCGATGAAGATGCAGCTGAAGCCGAGCACGAAGGCCACCCCGTTGCCGAGCAGCGACACGCGCGGGTCGACCCCGCCGGGCCCGCGGCGCACCACCGCCACCCCGCCCCCGCCACTGGATTCGATGGCCGTCGCGCCGCCGCCGGCGCGGCCGCCGAGGTAGGCGAGATAGGCCGGCGCCAGCGGAAACACGCAGGGTGAGAGGAAGGAGGCCAGCCCGGCAGCCAGGGCGAGCGGATAGCTCAGGTGGGTTCCCAGGTCGGCCAGCACGGAGCCAGGGTACTAGTGGAGCGCCGCCGGGTCGCCGGCGGAACCGGCGGCTCAGCCGGCCGGAGCGGTGGTCTCGGCGGTGCGCGCGACCGGCTGGGAGGGCACCGGTCGGGCCACCAGGTCGCGGAAGACGCGGAAGACGGCGCTCACCTCGACCGCGGCGCCGAGCGGCAGATCGCTGGTGCCCAGGGCGGTGCGGGTGTGGCGGCCGCGCTCGCCGAAGACCTGGAAGAGCAGGTCCGACGCGGCGTTGAGAACCTTCGGCTGCTGCCCGAATCCGGGCGCGCTGCGCACGAACCCGGTCAGCTGAACCACCTGGCGGATGGCATCCAGCGAGCCGATGTGATGCCGCAGCAGCGCCAGCAGGTTGAGCACGCACAGCCGCGCCGCCTCGGCTCCGTCGGCGACGTTGAGGTCGTCGCCCACGACGCCGGCGTAGCGGAGCTCGCCGTTCCACACCGGCAGGACGCCGCTGGTGTACAGCATGTCGCCAACCACCGTCACCGGCTGATAGGCGCCCACCGCAGCCGGTGGAGCCGGCAGTTCGATGCGGAGCTCGCGGACCCGAAGATCGGGGCTGCTCATGAAAAAACCAATGCCCGCTGCAGAGGCCTACCGGCCGCCGCCGGGCGACCGAACGTACTGATCGAGCCTAACTGACCCGCTGCCGAGCATCGAGTGGGACCACGCGAAAAGGTTGTAAAGGAAAGCCTTTGGTATTGAAAGCTGCCCGGTGGATCCGCCTGTGGATTCGGCTCACCGTTGCGGCGGGGTGACCATGGCGTCGATGGCCGCCTCGAGCTGCGCCAGGGTGCGCACCTCGGCTGCCTGGGTGCAGAACGGCAGGTAGTCCGGCATCGACGAGTCGCCCAGTCCCCAGCTCAGTCGCGACTCGGGGTTGAACCAGACCAGCCGGCGCGCGCGGCTGGACAGCGTCTCGAGCAGCTCGGCGCGCGCCGGCGTGTAGTTCCCCCGACCGTCGCCGAGCACGAGCACGATGGTTCGCGACGTCACCGCGTCGGGGTAGACGCGCAGGAAGCGCTCCAGGCTGCGGCCGTAATTGGTCGACGAGTAGTAGGCGATTCCGCTCGGCTGAAGCGCTCGGCTGATGGCGCTGTCGACGTCGCTGGTGACGAACTCCTCGGTCACCTCGACGACGTCACTGACGAAGACGAAGCTGCGCACCCGGCTGAAGCGGTCCTGCAGCCGGTAGAGAAAGTGCAGCATGAAGCGCACCGTCGCCTGCACGGAGTTGCTGATGTCGCACAGCGCCACCACCTGAGGCCGGCGCCGCCGGTGATGCTGCCAGCGGATCTTGAACGGCACCCCGCCGCTGGAGAGGTTGGCACGCCAGGTCCGCTGCATGTCGAGGGCTCCTCGCCGCATCGGCCGGCGCCGCAGCTCGGGGAGCGAGTCGAGCTTGTGTCCCAAGCGCTCGACCAGCCTGGTCATCTCGGCGGTCTCCTGTGCCGAGGCGGCGCCCAGCTCCGAGGCGGCCAGCAGGGAGCGCCGACGCCGCTGCCGGTTCTCGATGTCGATGCGCTCGAACTCGTCGCGCACCACCCCGCGCACGGTGGTGCGCAGGCGGTCGAGCTGCTCGCGCATCCGGTCGCGCCAGGCACGCACCTGGTGGTCGGTGAAGCCGGCATCTCGAAGCGCGGCGGCGAAGCGGTCGAGCGCATCGTCGGCATTGCCACCGGCTCCCAGCGCGGCGAGGATGGTGCGCCCCATCATCCCCTGCTGGAGAAGGCTCTCCATCGAGTCGATCCCGGCTTCAGCCGCCGCCTGCCGCACCAGCATCACGAGCTCCAGGTCGCCGGCGGCGAGGAGGCGGTCGAGCAACTCCTGCAGCTCGGCGCCGAGGGAGTCGAGCACCTCCGCCGGAAGTGGCGGCAGGGCGCTCTCCGCGGCGGAGACCGCGGGCACGTCGCCGTGGTGGCTGCCGTAGGGCGAGAAGTGGCGTGCGAACAGCTCCTCGAACAGCTCGATGTCGAGGTCGCGCTTCACCAGGGTGCCGCGCAGCGCTGCCCGGAAGCTGTCGCGATCGTCGACCTCGACCGCTGCCGCCGCCCGCAGCGCGTCACCCGCCTCGGGCGGCGACACCCGCACCCCGGCCGCGCGCAGGGCGCGGACGAAGCCGAGGATGTGCTCGTCCATCTAGCTGAGCAGCTCGGTCACGTTGTCGCGGCCCTTGCGCACGTCACCCTCGTACTTGAGCACCAGCGAGAGGGTGGAGGTGACCACCTCGGGGTCGAGCCGGTCGACGTTCAGCAGGACCAGCGCCCGCACCCAGTCGATCGACTCCGAGATCGACGGCAGCTTGCGCAGGCCGAGGGCACGCAACCGCACCATCGCCGCCGCCACCGCCTGTGCCAGCTCATCCGGCGCCTCCGGCACCCGCCGCCGCAGGATCGCGCGTTCGCGCTCGACGTCGGGGAAGTCGAGGTGGAGGTGGAGGCAGCGGCGCCGCAGGGCGTCGCTCAGCTCGCGGGCGTTGTTGCTGGTGAGCACCACCAGCGGGCGGGTATGTGCCGTGAGTGTCCCCAACTCGGGGACCGTCACCTGGAAGTCGCTGAGCACCTCGAGCAGGAAGGCCTCGAACTCGGCGTCGGCCTTGTCGATCTCATCGACGAGGAGCACGCAGGCCTGGTCGGAGAGGATGGCGCGCAGCAGCGGGCGGGGCAGCAGGAAGCGGTCGCTGAAGAAGACGTCGTCCTGGCTGGCGATGCGCTCCACCGCGTCCCGCAGCGTGGTGGCGTCGCCGACCGTCTCGCCGATCTTGTCACGGAGGATCTGAGTGTAGAGCAGCTGCTTGGCGTACTCCCACTCGTAGAGCGCCTTGGCCTCGTCCAGACCCTCGTAGCACTGCAGCCGTACCAGCTCGCGCCCCAGCGCCCCGGCCAGGGCCCGCGCCAGCTCGGTCTTGCCCACCCCCGCCGGTCCCTCGACCAGCACCGGCTTCTCCATCCGCGCCGCCAGGTAGGTGACGGTGGCCGCGTCGCGGTCGATCAGGTAGTCGACCGCGTCGAGCCGCGCCACGCAGTCGGCGACGGAGACGAACTCGTCGCTGCTCATCAGGGAGGACCCTCGATGTCGAGATAGCGCTGGCGCCAACGCAGCAGGATGTAGGCGACCACCACCACCAGCAGCAACTCCGGCGCCAGGGGAAATGGCCATTGGACCAGGTAGCGGAGCGCGCGCAGGGCGAGCGACGAGGAGGCGGACGGGGCCGTGGTGGTCGGCCTGGCCACCGGCGTCGGAACCGGTGTCGGCGTCGCCGGCACCGGGGTGGCGACGGCTGTCTCGGCACCGAGCGCCGGCGGCGCCGGGGCACTGGCGTCGAGCTCGCGGTAGACGGCACCGCCCTTGCCCGGCGGGTTGACCCCCACCAGTACGGCCGGCGGCCGCCCGCCGGCCACCGACACCGCGATGCAGGTGACGTTGCGCCGCGCGTCGGGGAGTCCCTGGTCGGCGGGGGCGAAGGTGGCGCCACCGTCGGTGGAGCGGAACAGCGCCCCCCCGGTGCTGCCGCCGGCGTCGCTTCCCCCGTAGAGGAGGTTGGGGTCGGCCGGGCTGAAGGCGGCGGTTGTCAGCGTCACCTGGTCCGACGGGAGCCCGGTGCTTGCGGTCCAGGTGCTGCCGCCGTCCCCGCTGCGGAAGGTGCCCTTGGTGGTGGTGGCCGCCAGGGGGCGCACCGGGCCTCCCTGGGGCAGCGGCCCGGCGCTCACCGCGGAGACGATCGCCGAGCTCGGAAGCCCCTGCTGCAGCACCTCCCAGGACGCGCCGGCGCCGCTGTTGCGGAAGAGGAAGCCCTGGTTGAGGTTGCCCCCGTCGGCCCCGGCGACCAGGGTGAACTGCGGCTCGTTGGCGGATAGCGCCAGGGCGCTGACGTCGTAGCCGTGCAGGCCGCCCGGATGCCACTGCTTTCCGTCGGCACTGACCGCGATCCCGTTGCTGGTCCCCGCCGCCAGCCCTCCGAGGCCGAGGGCGAGGACGCGGACGTTGAGGTTGCCCAAGCCCGCCGACGCGTCGGCCCAGCTGACGCCGCCGTCGTCGGTGCGCTGGACGCCGCGGCCGGACAGCCCGGCGAAGGCGGCGTTGGGTGCCCCCGGTGCGAAGCCCACGCTCCAGGCGCGGATGCCCCGCAGCGAGGTCGTCTGCCAGCTCGCTCCGAGGTCGACGGAGCGGTAGACGCCGCCGTCGGTGCCGGCCAGCACCACCGCCGGGTTGGCGGGGTCGACCGCGAGGCTCCAGACGCGGCCGCCGCCGAGGCCGGGGAAGCTGGACGCGGCCCAAGGGCTGTCGGCGGCCGAGGGAGCGGCCGGCCGAAGACCCGCCAGAATGGCGAGAAGGGTCGCCCCAGCGGCGGCCGAGGCGGTCCAGCGTCGGGACCGGGGACGGTGGCGTCGCGGGGCGCCGGGCGGTGGCCCCGGCGAGGTCGAGCGACGGGGAGGGGTCACAACCGCCGGGGAGGATAGCAGCGGTGCCTCGGCGACCGGCCCTGAGAACTCGGTCGCCGGGCCGCCGCGACCGCGGCGGACGGGGTCACCGGTTGCCGACAATGGCCCGGCCACGCAGCCGACCGCGTGTGGAGGGCTGGCGGTGATCATCGACGCCCACTACCACCTCGTCGAGGACGGCTTCTTCCACGACGCCTGGTGGGAGGGCATCGGGCGGACCTACCAGGGGATCATGCGCGCCGGCGGGTCCGAGCTCCCCGGCCAGCCGCTGGAGATCGGCAAGGGCGTCGCGGCGGCCTCGGTGTACGACCCCGGAGGCGCGCGCATGCTCGCCGACATGGAGGCCGCGGGCATCGACGGCACCGTCTTCCTCGCCCTCGACTACGGTCTGCGCACCGGTGAGAGCGCGGTGCCCGTCATCGAGCAGAACCGGCGGGTCGCCGACGTCGCCCGCGCCAACCCGGGCAGGGTCATCCCTCTCTTCACCATCGACCCGCGCCGCGACGGCGCTCTCGACGCATTCCGCCAGGCGGTCGAGGACTGGGGGATGAAGGGGCTGAAGCTGCACTGCTCGGCCGGCTTCTTCCCGCACGACGAGGTGTGCCATCCGCTGTACGCCTACTGTCAGGAGCGCGGGCTGCCGGTCCTGCTCCACACCGGCAATCAGCCATCGCCGATGAAGGCGCGCTACACCATGCCCGAGCATGTCGACGACGTCGCCGCCGACTACGGCGATCTCACCATCGTCTGCGCCCACCTCGCCTTTGCCTGGCATCCTCAGCTGCTGTCGCTGGCAGCGGTCAAGCCGAACATCTACATGGACTTCTCCGGCTGGCAGCCGTCGTTCAGCCGTCACCCCGAGGAGCTGCTGGCCATCCTGCGACGCATCGTCGACGAGATCGGCGCTCACCGCGTGCTCTGGGGTTCCGACGGCCCCTACCTCAACGTGCTCATGCCGGTGGCGGAGTGGCGGCGCAACTTCGAGAGGGCGGCGCGCGCGCGCGGCTTCTCGGAGGCCGAGCTCGGCCAGCTGATGGGCGACGCGGCGGCGGCGGTGTACGGCGCCGCCCGTCCGGCGTGATCCGGACAGAACCATGCGGGCGATGGTGCTGGAGGCGCAGCGCACCCCCTTGCGCTTGATGGAGTGTGGCGCGCCGTCGCCCGGCAGCGGTGAGGTCCTCATCGATGTCAGCGTCTGCGCGGTGTGCCGCACCGACCTGCATGTCGCTGATGGAGAGCTTCCCGACCCCAAGCTGCCGCTGATCCTGGGGCATCAGATCGTCGGCCGGGTGTCGGCGACCGGCACCGGCGTCGACGATCTCTCGCCCGGCGCGCGCATCGGGGTTCCCTGGCTGGGCTGGGCGTGTGGCGCCTGCCGGTACTGCCTCAGCGGGCGCGAGAACCTCTGCGAGTTCGCCCGCTTCACCGGCTATCAGATCGACGGCGGCTACGCCGCTCAGACCGTCGCCGACCGGCGCTTCTGCCTGCCCATCCCCGCCGGCTATTCCGACCTGCAGGCGGCGCCCCTGCTCTGCGCCGGCCTCATCGGCTACCGCGCCCTGCGGCGGACCGGGGATGCGGAGCGGCTCGGCCTCTACGGCTTCGGCGCCTCCGCCCACATCGTCATCCAGCTCGCCCGCCACCAGGGGCGCCGGGTGTTCGCCTTCACCCGTCGCGACGATGCGGCGGCACAGCGGTTCGCCCTGCAGCTGGGCGCCGAGTGGGCCGGTGACTCGCTGGAACCGGCACCCGAGGAGCTCGACGCCGCCATCATCTTCGCTCCCGCCGGCGAGCTGGTTCCGGCGGCGCTCCGCGCCGTCACTCGCGGCGGCACAGTGGTCTGCGCCGGGATCCACATGAGCGACATTCCCGGCTTTCCCTATGAGTTGCTGTGGGAGGAGCGCACCCTGACCTCGATCGCCAATCTGACCCGGCGGGACGGGGAGGAGTTCCTGACCCTGGCGCCGCTGGTTCCGGTGCGGACGGAGGTGGAGACGCATCCCCTCGAGGACGCGAACGCGGCGCTGGCGCGGCTGCGCACCGGTGAGGTGCGTGGCGCCGCGGTGCTGACGGTGGAGTGAGCGCATGACCCGACCCTTTCGCTTCATGGGCCCCGTCCCAGAACCGCAGCCGAAAGGTCGATGGCAGGACGCGCTGCGACGCATGGAGGACCTGGGCTTCAGCAGCGCCCGCGTCGTCGACCACTTCACCGAGACCAGCGCCCTCGAACCGATCACCGCCATGACCGCGGCGGTGGCGGTGACCAGGCGGCTGCGCGTGGTCTCGCTGGTGGCCTGCAACGACTACCGCCACCCGGTGATGACTCATCGCATGGCGGCCTTCATCGACGTGCTCTCCGAGGGACGGCTCGAGCTCGGTCTCGGCGCGGGCTGGATGCGCAGTGACTACGACGCCGCCGGCATCGGCTACGACACCGCCGCGGTCCGCATCGCCCGTCTCGGGGAGGCGGTGTCGGTGATCAAGCGTCTCTTCGGTGACGCGCCGGTCGATCACCATGGCGAGCATTACCGGATCAGCGGACTCAACGGGCTCCCCAAGCCGGTGCAGCGTCCGCATCCGCCGCTGTTGATCGGTGGCGGAGGACGGCGCATCCTCTCCCTCGCTGCGCGCGAGGCCGACATCGTGGGCATCAACGCCAACATGCGCGCCGGTGCGGTGACCAGCGAGGCGGCGGCGGATCTGGGACCGGACTCGATCGCCGAGAAGGTGCTCTGGGTTCGCGAGGCGGCCCTCGCCGCCGGGCGGCAGCCGGACAGCTACGAGCTGCAGATCAGCTGCTTCGTGACCAACGTGACCAAGACCACCGAAGCGGCGCGGCAGGCGCTCGAGGGCGTCGCCGGCTACTTCGGCATGAGCGGAGCGGACGAGGTCGCCACCTCGCCGGGGGTGCTGGTGGGCACCGTCGAGCAGTGCGTCGAGACGCTGCAGGAGCGGCGTGAGCGCTATGGCTTCAGCTATTTCGACCTGCGCGCCGATCCCGAGACCACCGCCCCCATCGTCGCCCGCCTGAGCGGGACCTGACCGTGCCGCCGGCCGAGCGCTGCTCGACTCGGGCTCAGATCAGCGGCCGGCGGATGATCGTCTGCTCGCGATCGGGACCGACCGAGATTGCGTCGATCGAGGCCCCGCATCGCTCCGCCAGCTGCTCGACATAGTCGCGGCACGGCGCCGGCAGCTCCGCGAAGGACCGGCACTGCCGCGTCGGGGTCATCCATCCCGGCAGCTCGGTGTACTCCGGCTCGGCATGCTTCAGGTGAGAGATGTTGGCCATGGGATGGTCCCACCTCTCGCCCTTGCTCGTATATCCGGTGCAGATCTTGATCGTCTCCAGGGTGTCGAGCACGTCGAGCTTGGTGAGCACGATCGACTCGATGCCGTTGGTGTTGACGGCATAACGTGCCACCGCGGCGTCGAACCAGCCCACCCGGCGGGCCCGTCCGGTGGTGGTGCCGAACTCGGCACCGACCTCGCGGATGTACTCGCCGAGCTCACCCGTCAGCTCGGTGGGAAAGGGTCCGTACCCGACCCGCGTGGTGTATGCCTTGAACACGCCCACCGTGTTGGTGACCCGTGACGGTGGGATACCGCTTCCCGTCAGTGCTCCCCCGGCTGTCGGCGCCGACGAGGTCACGTAGGGATAGGTTCCCAGGTCGAGATCGAGCATCACTCCCTGGGCGCCTTCGAGGAGGATGCGGCGGCCTTCCACCATCGCTCCCTGCACCAGCGGATAGATGTCGCGGATGTAGGGATCGAGCAGCTCGCCGTAGCCGATGTACTCGTCGAGAATCGCCTGCTCGTCGAAGGGCTCGGCGCCGTAGAGCCTGGTGAGGGTCTCGTTCTTCAGGCGCAGCACGAAGCGCAGCTTCTTCTCGAGGAACTTGGGCTTCTGCAGGTCACCGATGCGGAAGCCGATGCGGCGCACCTTGTCCTCGTAGGTCGGCCCGACGCCTCGCCGGGTGGTCCCCAGGCGGTCGTCGCCGCGCTGCTGCTCGCCCAGCTGGTCGAACACCGGGTGGTAGGGCATCACCATGTGGGCTCGGTCGCTGATCACCAGGTTGCGAGTGTCGACCCCCTGGGCCTGGATGTGCGCCAGCTCGGCCAGGAAGGCCTTGGGATCGACCACCACGCCGTGGCCGATCACGCACACCGTGTCGGGGCAGAGGATGCCGCTGGGGATGAGGTGGAAGCGAAACTCGCGACCCTCGCTGACCACGGTGTGCCCTGCGTTGTTGCCGCCCTGCGAGCGCACCACCACGTCGACGCGATCGGCGAGCAGGTCGACGACCTTTCCCTTGCCTTCGTCGCCCCACTGGCCGCCCACCAGGATGGTCACGCTCATGGCGCGGGCAAGCCTAGCAGGCGCCCCGCCGACACCAGCCGCGGGCCGTGCACTGCCCGCCACCGCTGGACTACCGTGGGCGCATGGCCAACCGGCTGGCCCTGGAGACGAGTCCGTACCTGCTGCAGCATCAGCACAACCCGGTCGACTGGTTTGCCTGGGGCGATGAGGCGTTCGCCGAGGCCCGCCGCCTCGACAAGCCCATCCTGCTCAGCGTCGGCTACAGCGCCTGTCACTGGTGCCACGTGATGGAGCGGGAGTCCTTCGAAGACCCCGCGATCGCCGCCCTGATGAATGAGCTCTTCGTCTGCATCAAGGTGGACCGCGAGGAGCGCCCCGACGTCGACTCCATCTACATGCAGGCGGTGCAGGCGATGACCGGCCAGGGCGGCTGGCCGATGACCGTGTTCTGCACCCCCAGGGGTGTTCCCTATTTCGGCGGCACCTACTTCCCGCCCGAGGACCGGATGAACACGCGCGGCCTGCCCTATGTGCTGCGGGCAGCGGAGCAGGCCTACCGCGAGCGGCGCGATGCCGTCGACGCCACCGGAGAGCAGCTGCGGGCGGTGCTCACCCCACCCCGGCTGCGCGACGAGGGGGAGATCGCGGTGGCCCAGCTGGAGGAGGCCTGCCGGCACCTGGTCGAGCAGACCGACCGTCGCTCCGGTGGGTTCGGGCGGGCACCCAAGTTCCCCCATCCGGCCGCGCTCGACCTGCTGCTCCGCCGCTATCACGCCACCGGTGACCGGGCTCTGTGGGACGCGGTCGAGATCACCCTCGACCGCATGGCCCGGGGCGGCGTCTACGACCAGCTCGGCGGCGGCTTCCACCGCTACAGCGTCGACGGCGGGTGGGCGGTGCCGCACTTCGAGAAGATGCTCTACGACAACGCCCAGCTGGCCCCGGTGTACCTCCACGCCTTCCAGCTCAGCGGCGAGGAGCGCTGGCGCCACGTCTGTGTCGAGACCCTCGACTGGGCGTTGCGGGAGATGCGTCTGCCCGAGGGAGGCTTCGCCTCCGCCCAGGACGCCGACAGCGAGGGTGAGGAGGGGCGTTTCTTCGTCTGGACCCCCGAGCAGCTCCATGATGTTCTCGACGAGGCTGACGCAAACTTCGCAGCCCGGCTCTTCGGGGTGGTGCCCGGCGGCAACTTCGAGCACGGCGCCACCGTGCTCTCGCTGCCCTACCCCCTCGAGCAGGTGGCGGAAGCCCTCGGTCTCGACGCCGCCGCCCTGCGGGAGCGTCTCGACGGCATCCGCCACCGGCTGCTCCAGGCCCGCGACCGTCGCGTCCATCCCGCGCGCGACGGCAAGGTGGTCACCTCGTGGAACGCGTTGATGCTGCGCGCTCTGGCCGAGTCGGGCGCCGTCCTCGAGCGCGACGACTATCTCGATGCGGCTCGGCACTGCGCCGCTTTTCTGCTCGAGCACCTGGTCGTCGATGGGGTGTTGCATCGCACCTGGAAGGACGGCCGTGCCAAGGTCACCGGCTTTCTCGAGGACGTCGCCGCTCTCGCCGACGCGCTGCTGACCCTCTACGAGGCGGGTGGGGAGGCGCCCTTCTTCCGTGAGGCCGAGCACCTCTGCGGCGAGATGCTCGCGCGATTCCACGACCCCGTCTCGGGCTTCTACGACACCGCCGTCGACGCCGAGCCGCTGCTGGTGCGTCCCCGCACCCTCGACGACAACGCCGTTCCCGCCGGTCAGTCGATGGCGGCGCTGGCGATGCTGCGGCTGCATGTCTTCACCGGCGAGGAGCGATGGCACAATGCCGCCCTGGAGGTGGTGCGCCCGCTCGCCCCGGCGATGGCGCGCTCGCCACTGGGACTGGCCAACCTCGGCTGGGCACTCGACCTCGCTCTCGCCGACCCGCGTGAGGTTGCCATCGTCGGCGACCCCGCCGACGCCGCCACCCACGCCCTGCTGCGGGCGGTGCGGGAGAGCTTCGACCCCGCTCGCGTCCTCGCCTGGGGCGCCGCCGACGGGGTTCCCCTGATGCAGGACCGTGGCACCGTCGACGGCCGGCCCGCCGCCTACGTCTGCCGGCACTTCACCTGCGAGGCGCCGGTCACCGACGTCGAGGCGCTGCGCGCCCAGCTGAGTGCCGGCGGACCCGGGCTCACGGGGGCGAGCACGCCGGTCTGATCGCGGCGACCCGGCTACGCAGTCACCGGCGCGGGACCGACCATCCTGCCCCCGCGGATCACCGCCGCGACCACCGGGCCGCCCAGGTGATAGGCGATGTCGAGCCAGCGCGAAGTGGAGAGCAGCGCCAGGTCGCAGCGCATCCCGGCGCGAAGCACGCCACGGTCGTCCAGGGCGAGGCCGGCGGCGCCCCCACGGGTGGCCGCCAGCAACGCCTGCGCCGGGGTGAGACCGGAGGTGGCCACCGCCAGCGACACCATCAGCGGCATCGACTCGCTCCAGCAGGTGCCCGGGTTGCAGTCGGTGGCGATCGCCACCGTCGCTCCCGCCTCCAGCAGCCTGCGTCCCGGAGGCGGTGGTCCGCCGAGCACGAGGGCGGCGCCGGGAAGGAGCACGCCGACCGTCCCCGCGGCCGCGAGAGCCTGCAGGTCGGCATCGGTGGCGTGCTCGAGGTGGTCGGCGCTGACCGCGTGGTGACGTGCCGCGAGCATCGCCCCGCCGCTGTGACTGCGCTGGTCGGCGTGCAGCTTGGGGCGCAGCCCGTGGCTGGCCGCGGCCGTGAGCATCCGCTCGCATTCGGCCACCGTCCAGGCGCCCGCCTCGCAGAAGGCGTCGACGAAGCGGGCGCGAGCGCCGGCCTGGCGAAGGCCGACGTCGCACACCTCGTCGAGAAAGCTGCGACGGTCGCCCGGTGGCACCCCATGCAGCGGCAGGTAGGTCGCCACCGTCGCCGGCAGCGAGGGGTCGTCGCCCAGCGCCGCGGTGGCGTCGAGCTGGCGCAGCTCCGCGTCGAGGGCGAGGCCGTAGCCGGTCTTGATCTCAACCGTGGTGGTGCCGGCGGCGATCATCCGCGCCAGACGTGGGCGTGCCGCCGCCACCAGGGTGGCGGTGTCGGCCGGGGCGGTGGCGGCGATGGTGGCGGCGATGCCACCGCCAGCGGCGGCGATCTCCTCGTAGCCTGCCCCGGCGGCCCGGCGCGCGTACTCCTCGGCACGGTCGCCCAGCCACACCGCATGGGTGTGGCAGTCGACGAAGCCGGGCACCACCGCCATGCCGGCGGCGTCGACCTCGACCACGCCATCCGCCATTGCGAGCCCGCGCAGCCCCGATTCGTCGCCGGCGTACGCGATGCGCTCGCCCGCCGCCGCGACCGCCGCACCTCGAACCACCCCGGGCGCCTCGCCGCGCGCCGGGTCGCAGGTGACCAGCTCGCCGACGTTGCGGACCAGCAGGGTGATGGCGTCGGGGCTCATTCCTCGGAGCCGGGTTGGCTGTGCCTGCGCCGCACCACCCCGGCGCAGAAGGCGAGCAGCACCGAGGCCATGGCCCGCAGGGTGATGCCGTTGAGATCGGCCTCGGCGTCCACCTCGCAGAGATCGAGTCCCTGCACGCGGCGGTCACTGCCGAGCTGATAGGCCGCCTCCTGCAGCTGGGCGGGGAGCAGCCCGCCGGGCATGCTGGCGGGACAGCCGGGTGCGCAGGAGCGTTCGAGCACGTCGAGATCGACGTCCACGTAGAGGCGCGTCATCCCTGCGGCGTCGAGCGCGTCGAGGGCGTCGCCGATCACCGCCGCCATTCCCCGGGCACGCACCTGCCCGGCGCGCACGGCGTGGACGCCGTGCTCGCTCGCCCAGGCGGCGTGCTCGGGGGCGTTGGCGAATCCGTGCAGCCCGATCTGGGCGACCCGGCTGCCGGGCAGTCCACCCTCGATCAGCTCGCGCACCGGGGTGCCGTTGCGGGGCCCGTGGTCGAGCGGGCGGACATCGTGATGGGCGTCGAAGGTCAGCAGCCCCCAGTCCCGGCCAAGCACCCCGTCGCAGAGTCCGCGCATCGCCGGCGCGGTCAACGAGTTGTCGCCACCGATGACAACAAGGACCGGGGCTCTGCCGCGGCGGGCGGCGGCGACGGCCTGCTCGATGCGCAGGTGGGCAGCGGTGGCGTCGGGGTCGGCGGCATCGCCCTCGACGTCGCCGAGGTCGCGGACGCGCAGCTCCTCGAGGCTGACACCGTGATCGCCGTCCCAGGTGGTGAAGCGCTCCAGGGTCCGGCGCAGCGCCGCCGGAGTGGTGTGAGCGCGCGAGGGGCTGATCGAGGCGCGTGAGATGGGGGCGCCGAGCACGACCACGTCGGCGCCCCCGGACAATCCGGTCGCCAGCCACTCGCTGGCGTTCACCCGGCGCTGTCCCGCATCATGGGGATGCGCACCCCGCGCTCGCGTGCCGCCTGACGGGCCTCGTCATAGCCGGCGTCGGCATGGCGCATCACCCCGCTCGCCGGGTCGTTGCTCAGCACCAGCTCGGCCCGCTGCGCCGCCAGCGCAGTGCCGTCGACCACCACCTGGGCGCCGGCGTGGATCGAGCGCCCGATGCCGACGCCGCCACCGTGATGCACCGCCACCCAGGTGGCGCCGCTGGCGCAGTTGAGCAGGGCGTTGAGTACCGGCCAGTCGGCGATGGCGTCGCTGCCGTCGCGCATCGACTCGGTCTCGCGCAACGGCGACGCGACACTGCCGCTGTCCAGGTGATCGCGGCCGATCACCAGCGGGGCGCGCACCTGTCCGCGGGCAACCAGGTCGTTGAAGCGCAGTCCGGCCAGGTGCCGCTCGCCCGCCCCCAGCCAGCAGATCCGGGCCGGCAGACCCTGATAGCGCACCCGCTCCCCCGCCAGCCGCAGCCAACGCTGCAACCGCTGATCGCCGGGGAAGAGCTCCGCGATGGCGGCGTCGGTGACGGCGATGTCGCCGGCGTCACCGCTCAGCGCCACCCAGCGGAACGGCCCCTTGCCCTCGCAGAAGAGCGGGCGGATGTAGGCGGGAACGAAACCGGGGTAGGCGAAGGCGTCGGCGAAGCCACCCAGGCGAGCCTCTTCGCGGAGACTGTTGCCGTAGTCGAAGACGGTGGCACCGCGGTGCTGGTACTCGACCATGGCAGCGCAGTGGCCGGCCATCGAGGCGCGGGCCCGGGCCACATAGCCCTCGGGGTCGCGAGCGCGCAGGGTGGTCGCGGTGGCCGGGTCGAGGCCCTCGGGGATGTATCCACCGAGGGGATCGTGGGCGCTGGTCTGGTCGGTGATCACATCGGCGGCGAGCCCCGCCGCCAGCAGCGCCGGCAGCGCCACCGCCGCGTTGTCGACAACTCCGACGGAAACGGGACGTCCCTGCTCGCGGGCGAGGTCACAGCGGCGCACCGCGTCCTCGAGGTCGTCGGCGACCTCGTCGAGCCAGCCCCCGGCGAGCCGGCGCCGCAGGCGGCTGGCGTCGACCTCGATGCACAGCGCCACCCCCTCGTTCATGGTGATCGCCAGCGGCTGGGCGCCTCCCATCCCGCCCAGTCCGGCGGTGATCACCAGCCGGCCGCGAAGGCTGCCGCCGAAGTGCCGCTCGGCGACCGCGGCGAAGGTCTCGCAGGTGCCCTGCAGGATGCCCTGGGTGCCGATGTAGATCCACGACCCGGCGGTCATCTGACCGTACATCGTCAGCCCCGCCGCCTCGAGCCGTCGGAACTCCTCCCAGGTCGCCCACTGCGGGACCAGCAGCGAGTTGGCGATGAGCACGCGTGGCGCCAACTGGTGGGTCCGCGTCACCCCCACCGGTTTGCCCGACTGCACCAGCAGCGTCTCGTCGTCGCCCAGCTCGCGCAGGGCGGCGACGATGGCATCGAAGCACTCCCAGCTGCGTGCCGCGCGGCCGGTCCCGCCGTAGACCACCAGGTTGTCCGGGTCCTCGGCGACCTCGGGGTCGAGGTTGTTCATCAGGCACCGCAGCGCTCCCTCCGTCTGCCAGGAGCGGCAGCTCAGCTCGGTGCCGCGGGCAGCGCGAACCGGTCGAGCGGAAGCGCTCACCGCAGCTCTCCGATGACCTGCACCACCGCGTTGCGCCACTCGTCCGATGCCAGCCACGCGTCAGCGGCAGCGAGGTCGGCTGCGAGGAAGCGGTCTTCGGCCAGCGGCGCCACCCGAGCGCGCAGCGAGCCGGCCAGGGCGGCGGTGGCGGCACCGGGGCGCAGCGGGGCGCGCTGTTCCAGCGCCTGGGCGGCGGCCACCGCCTCCACCGCCAGCACCCGCCGCAGCTCGGCCACCGAGCGCCGGGTGCGGAGCGCAGCGGTCCATCCCATCGAGACGTGATCCTCCTGGCCGGCGCTGGCGGCAACGCTCTGCACCGCCAGCGGCGTGGCGGCGGCGCGCAACCCGACCACGCAGGCGGCGGCGGTGTACTGGGCGATCATCAGCCCGCTGTTGACCCCCGGTGCCGGAGAGAGAAACGCCGGCAGGCCGCGGGAGCGCGCCGGATCCATCATCCGGTCGATGCGGCGTTCGCTGATGGAGGCGATGTCGGCGCAGATGGAGGCGCACATGTCGGCGGCGTAGGCGAGGCCCTGCCCGTGGAAATTGCCGCTGCTGACCACGGTCCCGCGCTCCGCCAGCACCAAGGGGTTGTCGACGATACTGGCCAATTCTCGCTCGACGGTGAGGCGGGCGGCGTCGAGCAGATCGCGGGCGGCACCGTGGACCTGGGGTGCGCAGCGCAGCGAGTAGGCGTCCTGCACCGCGTGGTGCGAGGTGCGGTGCGAGGCCACCAGCGGGCTGCCGGCGAGCAGCTTCCTGAGGTTGGCGGCGGACGCCCCCTGTCCCGGCGCCGGCCGCAACGCCACCACCTCGGCGTCGAAGGCGGCGTCGGTGCCCAGCAGCGCTTCGACGGTGAGCGCACAGACGCAGTCGGCGGCGGCGAGAAGGGCGCCGAGGTCGTGCACCGCCAGGGCCAGGGCCGCCGCCATCCCGTCGGTACCGTTGATCAGGGCCAACCCCTCCTTGGGCCCGATCTCGAGAGGGCTCAGACCGTGCTCCTCCAGGGCGCGCGGTGCCGCGAGCGGCCGATCGTCCGCACCGCGCACCCATCCCTCGCCGATCAGGCAGGCGGCGGCGTGCGCCAGTGGCGCCAGGTCGCCGGACGCGCCCAGCGAGCCGTGTTCCGGGACGTAGGGGCAGAGACCGGCGTTGAGCAGGGCGGCGATGGCATCGACCAGCTCGGGACGGGCTCCGGAGAGTCCGGCACAGAGGGTGCGAGCGCGAAGCAGCATCATGCCGCGCACCACCTCGACGTCGACCGGCGGTCCCATCCCCGCGGCGTGGCTCCGCACCACCGCGCGCTGCAGGGTGGACCGGTCGGCGCGCCCGATGGCCCGCTCCGCCAGCGCGCCGAACCCGGTGGTCACCCCGTAGACCACCTCGTCGGCGGCGTCGAGGCGCTCGACCAGAGCGCGTGCCGGAGCCATCCGTTGCCGTGCCGCCGGGCTGATCTCGATCCGGGCGCTGCGGCGAGCCACCGCGACGACGTCGTCGATGCCGAGCGGTGTGCCGTCGAGCACCACGACCATCGCCGGAGGGTACCCCGCGTTCGGGCGCGCCGGTCAGACGACGCGGCGTCGCGATACGGTGACGCCACCGATCCGCGGCGGGTTGCCCGCCTACCGTCGCCGGGATGTCTGGTGGTGCCCGTGGCGGGCGAGCCCGTCTCCGGTCGTGGCTCGTGGTTGCTGCCATCATGTCCGGGCTGACCGCCTGCGGCGGATCCGCCGCTCCCTCCGCCGACCCTTCGACGGCGCGAGCTCGGAGCGCCGACGCCGGCGCTGTTCAAGGCGCCTATCGCTTCTCGCTGACGGTCGGCTTCAGCGTCGACCTCTCCGCCGCCGCCAACCTACCGTTGCCCGCGCGTCACTACTTCAACGAGCTCCAGGGCGCCAGCGTCGTGACCGGCAGCGGTGAGCAGCAGGGCCAGGGCCGCGACCGCTTCACCATCAGCTACCGCGACGTGCCCGGCAGCGTGACCGTGGTGCAGGCCGGCGGACGTGCCTTCGCCTCCGCCGACGGCAAGCGCTTTCACGACCTGCCGGATGCCACCGAGGCAACCGGTGGTCTGGGCGTCACCCCGGCGGATCTTGCCGGGTACGCGCAGGAGGCCGGCGGCGCCCAGAGCATGGGCTACGAGGTGGTCGGCGGGCGACTGGCCGACCACCTGCGGCTGCGCCTGGCGTCGGCGGCGGTGGAGCGTCTGGTGACCGGCTTCCGGCATCGCCTCGGGCGGGGGGCAGGGACGACCGCCTCGGCCGGGTCCCATCCCGCCCAGGCGCAGCTCGCCGACGCCGGGCCGGCCCCGACCGCGACTCCGGACCAGGGCGTTGACGTCGAGCCCCACGTCCACACCGGGGATGCGCAGATCGACCTCGAGGTCGCGACCGACGGCGGCCGGCTGCTGCAGGCGACCGAGAGCTTTCACAGCGTTCTCGATCTCGACGGACTGGCCCGCGCCGTCGCCGCGTCGGATCACCTCTCGGTCGGAGACCTGCCACGCGGCAGCATCGACGTCGCCGCCGTGGTCGACGTCCGTCTCAGTGACCAGGGCGCGCGCATCAGCGTCGACCCGCCGCCCGTCGATCCCAACGCCCCAGCGCTTCCCGGCGATCCGCTGACCACCTGACGGCGCGTCCGGCCCGATTGCTACGGTTCCGGCATGGCATCGACGACTCCCTTCGCCGGGGCACGGCTCGCCATCATCGGTACCGGCGCGATGGCCGAGGCGATGCTCGCCGGCATGCTGCACCGCGGCGTCGTCCAACCCGGCCAGGTCATCTGCAGCCATCCGCGCGCCCAGCGACGCGAGGAACTCCAGCGTGAGCACGGTGTCGCCACCACCCCGGCCAACGCCGAGGCCGCGGCCGGCGCCGACGTGGTCCTGCTGGCGATCAAGCCACAGATGCTCCCCGAGGTGATGCCGGAGCTGCGCACCACCCTGGACGGCGAGCAGCTGCTGGTGAGCATCATCGCCGGCGCCAGCACTCGCGCCCTGCGTGCCGGGCTCGATCACCCGGCCATCGTTCGCTGCATGCCCAACACCCCGGCGCAGATCGGACAGGGCGTCACCGTGTGGTACGCGACCGCGGAGGTGACGGGCGAGGGCAAGGGGCGTACTCGCAGCATGCTCGGGGCCCTCGGACGCGAGTTCGAGGTGCATGACGAGCGCCAGGTGGCGATGGCCACGGCTGTGAGCGGCACCGGACCCACCTACATCTTCCTGTTCATCGAGGCGTTGGTCGACGCTGCCGTCCACCTCGGGTTTCCTCGGCATGTCGCTCGCGAGCTGGTGCTCGACACCATGCAGGGCTCGGCGGCGTTCGCCCTCTCCAGCGGTCATCACGTCGCTCAGCTGCGGGACATGGTGACCTCGCCGGGCGGGACCTCCGCCGAAGCTCTCTATCAGCTGGAACGCGGTCGGCTCCGCACCGTCGTCAGTGATGCTGTCTGGGCCGCGTTCGAGCGGACCGAGCAGCTGGAGAGACTGCTCGAAGAAGGTCCCGCCCCGCCGCCTTCGCAACGCCGCACCACCAACGGGGAGCGAGGTCGCAACCGGTAGCGGGGCCACGGAGACTGGTGATGAACACGCCGTCGGCGGCGCGGCGCGTCCGCGTCGCCGCGCTGCTGCTGGTGGTGGCGGCCTTCTCGCTGGAACTGGGGGCGCTGGCGGCGGTGCATGGAGCGCGCTCCTGGGCGGCGTCGCTGGGCTCGCGGGGCGACTTCGCCGGCGCTGTCGCGGTCGACCGGGTGGTGGCGGCACGCTCCGGCGCGCTGTATCTGCTGGCGGGCCGGGTGGGCGCGACCGGCATCCAGGTTGGCCCGACCCAGCTGGATTGGGCCCGGTCGCTGGCAGCGCGGGGCCAGGTCGAGGCCGCCCTGGCCGTCCTCGACGGCGCCGAACCGACGGTGCAACCCCAGGCACGCCGGCTGCGAGCCGAGATCGCCCTTGACGGAGCCCGAGCCGCCGACTCCCGCGGGGCCTTCGACGTCGCTCTTCGCCGCCTCGACCTACTGGCCCAGGGCGACGCTCCGGCCGACCTCGCCACCCGGGCGGCATCGCTGCGGCCGGTCTACGTCCTCGCCGCCGCCAGGGCGCTGCTCGGCCGGGGCAGGGCGGCCGACGCCGTTGCCGCCATCGACGGTGAGATCAGTCGGGCCGGCGCCGGGGCCGGGTCGCCGCTTCCCGGCCTGCTGCCCGCGGCGCTGCTGGCGGCCGGACGCGCGGCGCTGGCGGCCAACGACGAGCAGACGGCGCGCCTCTACCTCCCGCGCCTGGTCGACAGCTTCCCGGGGAGGCCGGAGAGCCAGCCGGCACGGGTTCTGCTGGCGACGCCGCAACCGGTGGCAGGTACCCTCGTTCAGGCTGACGGCACTCCGGTGAGCGGTACCGCGGTGCGCCTCGGCAGCCATTTCCGTCAGGTCGGGAACGGCTACATCACCAGCCAGCCCTACTACACCGCCGGCACCGATGGCGGCGGTGACTTCACCGTCGGCGCCGTGCCGCTGGGCGGTCCCTACGTCCTCGAGGTGCTCGAGCCGCAGGGATGGACCACCATCGTCGACGGTTCCGGCCATCCCGCCCACCCGGTGACCGTCGACCCGCTGACGCCCGTCGACCTGACCTTTGTCGTCGTGCCCCGGTAGACACGGGGGAAGGGGGCACAACACGTGCCCCCTACGGAGGGGGCTGCCGCCCCCTGCGCCACTTCGCTTCGCGCAGCAGCGCACCCCCGCTACGGCGCGACTCCGCGCCGGCGCGGGCTTTGCCCGCACTGTGGCTGAGGTGGGCACTCGCGGCGGCCGAGGGACGAGTGGTGGAACTCGGTGGGTACACTCCGCGAACCGTGAGCCTCGACGACGACGCGCTGGCGTATCACTCTGCCCGCAGGGGGAAGATCGCCGTCGCCGCCAAGGTCTCGCTGCGCGATACCCGCGACCTGTCGCTCGCCTACACCCCGCACGTCGCCGCGCCGTGCCGGGCCATCTTTCGCGACCCTGACCTGGTCGACCGCTACACGGCTCGCAACAACCTCGTCGCGGTGGTGAGCGACGGCAGTGCCGTCCTCGGCCTGGGCAACATCGGCCCGCGCGCCGCCATGCCGGTGATGGAGGGCAAGGCGCTGCTCTTCAAGGCCTTTGCCGACGTCGATGCATTTCCCATCTGCGTCGAGTCGCAGGAGCCCGAGGCGATCGCGATGGTGGTGCGCAACCTGGTGCCGACCTTCGGTGGCATCAATCTCGAGGACATCGCCGCCCCCAAGTGCTTCGCCTTGGAGGAGAGGCTGCAGGAGGAGTGCGACATCCCCATCTTCCACGACGACCAGCACGGTACCGCCGTGGTGCTGCTGGCCGCGCTGGAGAACGCGTCGCGGGCACTGGGTCGCGACATCACCACCCTGCGAGTGGTGATCAGCGGCGCCGGAGCAGCGGGAATCGCCTGCGCCAACATTCTTCTCGATCGCGGACTCGAGGACATCGTGCTGCTCGACAGCAAGGGTGTCATCGGTCTGCACCGGACCTCCCTGCCACCGCACAAGCAGGCGATGGCGACCCGCAGCAATCCCCGCGATGTCTCGGGTGGGCTGGCCGAGGCCCTGGTCGACGCCGACGTGTTCGTCGGCCTGAGCGGCGCCGACCTGGTGACCACCGACATGGTCCGCACCATGCGCGACGACTGCATCGTCTTCGCCATGGCCAATCCCAATCCCGAGATCCTGCCCGACGACGCGCGCGCCGGGGGCGCCGCCATCGTCGCCACCGGACGGAGCGACTATCCCAACCAGATCAACAACGTCCTCGGATTTCCCGGCATCTTCCGGGGAGCGCTGGACGTGCGTGCCCGGCGCATCAGCGAAGGCATGAAGCGGGCAGCCGCCAAGGCGCTGGCCGACCTGGTCACGCCGGACCGGCTTCGCGTCGGCACGGTGGTGCCGTCGCCGCTCGACCCGGGCGTGGCCCCGGCGGTGGCGCTGGCGGTGGCCTGGGCCGCCATGCAGGAGGGTCTGGCTCGAAGCCCGCGCGACCTCGAGGAGCTGCGCGTCGAGCTGCAGCGCCTGAGCGCTCCTCCGGTGGTTGCATAGGCGACAATGGCGGGCCGTGGCCCAGGACACCTCCGACCTCGCCGCCGGCATTCGCAGCGGCATCGAGGCGATGCCCTTCAACCGCCTGCTCGGGATCCGCATCAAGAGCATGCAGGGCGGTCGCGCCCAGGGAGTGCTGGAGGAACGCGCCGACCTCGCCAACCACGTCGGCACGGTTCACGTGGGCGCCCAGTACGCGCTCATCGAGGCCGCCGGCGGAGCGGCGGTGAGCAGCGCCCTGCTCGACCTGCTGGACAGCGCGGTCCCGCTCGAGGTCGGCGCCGAGGTCGCCTACCGCCGGCCGGCTCGCGGCACGGTGGTGGCCGAGGCCGCGGTCGCCGAGGGTGACGCCGAGCGGGTCCGTCAGGAGCTCGAGGCGCAGGGCTCGAGCCGTCTCCAGGTGGCGGTCACGCTCACCGATGCGCAGGGCGCGATGGCCATGGACGCCACCCTTCGCTGGACGGTCAAGAAGCGCTGACGCTCAGCCCGGCGGGATGACCGCCAGGGCGGCCCGCGCCAGGCGGGCATGTCCCGCCACCGTCGGGTGGACGTCGAGGTGAGCGCAGTCGACGTAGAGGCAGAGGTCGGGGTCGGGTGCGCTCGGGGTGTTGATGGCGGCGAAGAAGTCGGCCAGCGCGGCGTGGGCGCCGGCCGCGATGCTGGCCACCAGGCGGTTGACCAGCTGCAGCTGAGGCACCGTCTTCGGCGCGGCGTTCTCGAGCGGGTCATAGTAATTGGCAACAACGACTGGAACTCCGGGAGCCGCGGCCTCCAGATCGCCCACGATGGTGGTCAGGTTGACGCGCAAAGTGTTCGCCACCTGGTCGACGGAGGAACCAGCCCGCTGGGCACGGAGCAGGTCGTTGCTGCCCAGGTCGACGAGGATGAGGCGGAGGTCGGCGCGATGGGCGCTGACCGCCGCGAGGGCCACCTGGCGCTGCGAGGCGTCGGCCAGGAAGGGCACCTGGTCGCGTCGCGGACAGCGGGAGCTGTAGGTGACGGTGGTCTCCCCGGGGCAGGCGGTGTCGACGAGCTGCCAGCGCTGACCGCGCGCCGCCAGCAGCGCCTGCAACTGCACCGGCCAGGAGTCGTTGTGTCCGGCGCGGGCGGGATCGGCGCTGGTGCCGAAGGTGACGGAGTCGCCGACGGCGAGGAACCACGGCTTCCCGTTGACCGGCGGCCCGCCGGCGACCGGGATCCCGGTCGGCAACGCCGCCTCGGAGGGGGCGGTGCTCGACGGCGTCGCTGACGGATGGGGCGGCGCCATGGGGTTGGCGCTGCCGGGGGCGCCCGAGCCGCAGCCGGCGAGGAGCGCGGCGAGCACGAGGACGAGGAGACGGGCTGCAGCCATCTCCCGATCGTAGGCGTGGCCCGACGAGCAGCGCGGCTGCGATCATGGCGTCGTGCGCTGGATCGGCCACGCCGGGCTGGCCGGGACCCGCCCCGGCGGCGCGCCAAGCCGGACCACCCTGGACGGGGCGGTCGGCCTCGGTCTCGATCTTCTCGAGATCGATGTCTGCGTCACCGCCGATGGCGCCCTGGCGCTGCGCCACGACGACGCGCTGCCCTCGGGACGGCCGGTCTCGACCGTGACGCTGGCGGAGCTTCGCGCCGTCGACGCCGATCTGCTGACCATCGACGACGCGGTCGAACACCTGGCGGGCAGGCTGCCGCTGCTGCTGGACCTCAAGGGCAGCGCGGCGGTCACGGTCCTGGCCGGCTGGCTGGCCGAGCGCTCGCCAGGCCCCGGATTTGCCGTCTGCACCGACGAGCGGGCGGCGCTGCAGCACTTTCGCGAACGGGTCCCCGGGGTGGCCCGCTGGCGCACCCTGCCCGAGGTGGGCGAGGGCCGAGGCTCCCGCCGCCGCCGGGTCGTCGCCGGCCTGCTGCGCCGGTGGCTCCCCGCGCGGGTGCGGGCGCTGGCGGCAGAGGTTGGTGCGGTCGCGCTCTCGGTCGACCACTGGGCGCTGAGCGCACAACTGTGTCGGGCCGCCCATGACGCCGACCTGTCGGTGGCGGCCTGGACCGTGAACCGGACCGAACATGCGCGCCGCGCGCAACGCTGCGGCGCCGACCTGATCACCAGCGATCGTGTCGCCGAGATGCGCGCTGCCCTCGCCCACCTGAGCGGCTGACAGCGCCCGCCTCAGGCGTCCACGAGGGCAAAGGCGGCATCGCGGCCGGTGACGGCCCCGGTACGGAACCACCACCCCGCACGATCCGGCGGCGATCCGTCGTTAAGGTCAGTGCCGTGAACCACGCCGTGCGACGGTCGTTCGCCATCGCGATGCGCAGCCCCCTGCTCCGCATCGTCGGCACCGTCCTCGGGGTGGTCATCCTCCTGCACAGCGTCAACATGGGGCGCGTCGCCCACGGTCTGCGGGACGCCAACGCGGGCTGGGCGGTCGCCGGGTTGATCCTCACCGGCCTGTCGCTGCTCGCCAGCATCCTCGAGTGGGGTGTGCTGCTGCGTGGCACCGGCCACGCGCTGTCCTGGCGAGCCCTCGCCTCCTGGTACTTCCAGGGCCTGTTCGTCGGGCAGGTGCTCCCGGCCGGAGTCGGCGGTGACGCCCTGCGCGCGGTCGAGGTCGGGCGGGTCACCGGAGCGGGAAGCGCTCTCGCCTCGCTGGCCGGCAGCCGGATGGCCGGCACCCTGGGGATGGCCCTCTGGGGAGTGGCCGGCGCGGTGCTGCTACGCGCCTCACTGGGGCCCGCCGGTGTGGCCGGGGCCTGCATCTTCGTGGTGGTGATGGGGGTGGCGTGGTTCCTGGCACTGGCCGCCGACCAGGTCGTCCGCCGCATGCGCGGTCACCGCTGCCCGGTGCGCCGGCGCATCTTCGCCGTCCTCAACCCGTTCACCGGCGCCTTCCGCGCCTACCGCCGCCGCCCCCACGTCCTGGTCCAGTCGATCCTCGTCGGCGCCGCCGGCTGGGGGGTCAACCTCTGCGCCCTCGGCTTCTTCGCCCGGGCGCTCGGGATCGAGGCCAACTGGAGCCTCTTCGCGGTGGCCATCCCGGTGACCCTGCTGGCGACCCTGGCGCCCTTCTCGCTCAACGGTCTCGGTCTGCGCGAGGGGGTGCTGGTCGGGCTGCTGGCCCACGCCGGTGTCAGCAGCAGTCACGCCGGGGCGCTGGCGATCTTCGTCGACCTGCAGATGGTGCCCTTCGCCCTCTTCGGGGCCGTGCTCTGGATGCGCCGGCGTCAGCGCCGCGCCCAGACCGCCGCCACCACGACGGCGCCGGGCATGGCGACCGCCGCCACCTGACTCCCGAGCCCCGCCCTTCGGGGTGGGTGGTCTCCCGACGGCCTCTATCGAGCCGCCGGTGGCATCTCGTCCGATGGCTTCGTCCGCCCGTGCGGCGCATCATGAGCCCGTCCGACAGCACCGGGGGTCCTTCCATGTCCGATTCGCCCATCCGTGGCGTGCATCACCTCGCCATGGTCACCAACGACCTCGACCGCACCACCCGCTTCTACTGCGACGCGCTCGGGCTCGAGCTGGTGGCCACCACGGGTAACCGCTCCGACCTCTACCCCTTCCGCCACTACTTCTTCCGGCTCGGCCCGCAGACCACCATCGCCTTCTTCGAGTGGCCCGGGATGGTGGAGGAGTTCGCCAAGCCCGCCGGTCAGCCGGTGCGCGGTCGCATCCAGTTCGACCACCTGTCGCTTCAGGTCGAGGACGAGAGCCAGCTGCTCGCCCTGCGCGAGCGACTGATCGCCCACGGCGTCGACACCACCGAGGTGGTCGATCACCAGTTCCTGCGAAGCGTCTACTTCACAGATCCGAACGGCATCGCGCTGGAGGCGTCCTACTGGGTGCGCGACCCCACCACCGGCGAGGTCGACTATCGGGATCCGGGCCTCTTCTACGACCCCAAGCCGGTGCCCGCGCTGGCGGAGCTGGCCAGCACCGGCCACGTGACCCCCGGCACGCCGACGCACCTGGTCGCGGTCCCGTCGGAGGCCGACCCGGCCCCGCTGGCCAGGCGATAACGGGGGCTCAGCTTGTAGTCATCTCCGTCCAGAACTCGGGGAAGTAGCGGGCGATATCCTCGAGGGCGAAGCTGCGCAGGATCGATCCCGGTGGCTCGCGTTCGAGGAGGAACACGAAGGCGCGCTCGACGGTGCCTGCGGGAAGCTCGCCCGGGCGCGCCACCCGGGACAGAACCACAGGCGACGCGCGCACCGTGTGCTCGCCGCCGGTGGCGATGCGGACGCGAAACAGACCGCCACCCTGATCCTGCACCTCGATGCGTGCGTGGCGGCCGCCGGCGCCGCTCATCCCGCCCGCACCGCTTCCACCGCGGCGATGGCGCTGCGGTTCTCGAGGGACGAGAGGTCGCCGGGATCGTTGCCGAGATAGACGGCGCGAACCACCCGCCGCAGCACCTTGGCGTTGCGCGTCTTGGGCAGCTCGGCGACCACCTCCACCGCCCGTGGCTGGAGGGCTCTGCCGAGCTCGTCGGTGATGCGCCGGGCCAGGGTGAGACGGAGCTCGGGGCTGTCCTCGGCCCCCGGCTTCAGCACCACGAAGGCGACCAGTGCCTCGCCCTTGATGGGGTCGGGCACCCCCACCGCGGCCGCCTCGGCGACGGCGGGATGAGCGACCAGGGCCGACTCGACCTCCGCCGGCCCGAGGCGCTTGCCGGCCACCTTGATGGTGTCGTCGCTGCGTCCGCGGATGTACCAGAGGCCGTCACCGTCGATCTCCGCCCAGTCGCCGTGGACCCAGACGCCCGGCCAGCGCGACCAGTAGGTGGCGAGGTAGCGCTGGGGGTCACGCCAGAAGCCGCGGGTCATCCCCGGCCAGGGCCGCCGCACCACCAGCTCGCCCACCCGGCCGCGCACCGGGTTTCCGTCGTCGTCGACCACATCTGCGTCCATTCCCGGACAGGGGCCGGCGAAGGAGCATGGCTTCGATGCGGTCAGCAGGTTGCCGCCGACGATGCCGCCGCTCACCTCGGTGCCGCCGGAGTAGTTGATGATCGGGCAGCGATCCCCGCCCACCTCGGTCTGAAACCAGCGCCAGGGATCGGGGTTCCAGGGCTCACCGCTGGAGCCGAGGACCCGCAGCCGCGAGAGGTCGTGGCTGCGCACCGGCTCCACGCCGTGGCGCATCAGGGAGCGCACCACCGTCGGGGCGACGCCGAGGACGCTGACCTGATGCCGCTGCGTCACCGCCCACAGCCGGTCGGGTCCGGGATGGTCGGGGACGCCCTCGAAGATCACCAGCGTCGCGCCCAGGGTCAGCGTCCCGCAGATCGCCCAGGGACCCATCATCCAGCCGATGTCGGTCACCCAGAGCAGGCGGTCGCCGGCACCGACATCGAAGCAGTGCGCCATGTCCTGGGTGGCCTTGATGGGAAAACCACCCTGCACGTGGACGGTTCCCTTGGGCCGGCCGGTGGTGCCGCTGGTGTAGATCAGCATGAAGGGATCGTCGGCGGCGGTGTCGTACGTCTCCGCCTGCGACGGCATCGAGGCGGCAAGCTCCTGATACCAGGCGTCGCGTCCCGGTCGCATCGACACCGCCGCCTCGCCGAGCCGCCGCACCACCAGGAGATGCCGCAACGAGGGCACGCTCGCCGCGACCTCGTCTGCCACCGGCTTGAGCGGCACCGGGGAGCCGCGCCGGAGGAACCCGTCGGTGATGCAGAGCACCCGTGCCTCGCAGTCGGCGAGCCGGGCGCTGATGGCGCCCGCCCCATAGCCGCTGAAGAGGGGGCAGACGACGGCTCCGACCTTGGCGCAGGCGAGGAAGAGCGCCACCGTCTCCGGCACCATCGGCATGCACAGGCCGACCGCATCCCCGGGTTGCACCCCCAGGGAGCGAAGCACTCCCGCCGCCCGTGCGGTCTCCGCCGCCAGTTGCCCGAAGGTCAAGGTGCGGACGGCGCCGTCGTCACCCTCCCAGCTCAGCGCCGGGCGCTCGCGGTCGGTGCCCGCATGACGATCGACCGCGTTGGTGGCGAGGTTGAGCCGGCCCCCGACCCACCATCGCGTCCAGGGGATGCCGTCGGAGCTGTCATGAACGCGCTCGAAGCGACGTGTCCAGGCGATGCCGATGTCGTCGACGGCGGCCTCCCAGAACCAGTCGAGGCGGTCACGCGACCGGGCCTGCAACTCGTCGAGGTCGCCGCAGCCGAGGGTTGCCAGCAGGCGTCCGAGGCGGCTGCGGCTCGCCACCTCCGGCGACGGCGTCCAGGTGTAGGGCTCGGGCACGGTCTCTCTCTCCGGTGGCGGCGCCGCGCAGATCCTAGTGCAGCGGGGGTCGGGGCCCCTGACCGTCGTACAGCGCGTCGCGCCCGCGGCGAGGCGCGATGACGAGGCCGTGGCGGCGGCAGGAATCGCATCCAGGCCATTCCTATACTCGCCGCGTGAACACCGCCGTGAGCCTGCCGCTGGTGCTGGTGGGTCTGGTGGTGCTGTGCTTCTCGATCGCGGCCATCGTCGATCTGGTCGGCGCCGACGACCTCAGCCACGCCCGGCGCCTGGGACTCGGCGCCCTGCTGGTGGTGCTGCTGCCGGTCGGATTGGTGGTCTGGGCCGTCGTCCGGGGCCCGCGCGTGAGCCGGCTGCTCACCGCCGCGGTCGCCGTCGCCGTGCTGGCGCTGCTCACCCTGATCGTCGTCGCCGGCGCCACCGCACACGACCCGTCGACGGTGGTCAGCGGCGGGTAGCCGTCGGCCCGCCGGGCCGGCGGGCGCACCCTGCTAGCCTCCCGCCGTGAGCCCCGAGCCGTCCGAGACGCCCCTGCCCGGGAGCGAGCGGCGTCCGCTGGCGGGTGCGCGCGTGGTCGGCGCTCCCAACGCCGGCGAGCGACTGGAGGTGACCGTCGTCCTCCGCCCCGCCGCCGCCACGACCGCCCCGGCACAGCCGCTGTCGCGGCAGCAGCTGGGGGCTGCGCGCGGCGCCGACCCGGCGGTGGTGGAGCGGCTGCGCGCCTTCGCCATCCGGAACGGGCTCGAGGTGGTCGACGCGAGTCCCGATCGGCGCACCGTCGTGCTGGCGGGGACGGTCGCAACTCTCAGCGACGCCTTCGCGGTGGAGCTGGCCACCTACGAGCGGGAGGGGGTGCGCTATCGCGGTCGCACCGGCCCGGTGCATGTGCCCGCCGACCTCGCCGGCGAGATCGAGGGGGTCTTCGGCTTCGACGACCGGCCGCAGGCGCAGCCGCACTTCCGCCGGGCCGCCGCCGGACCGCGCGCCGGCGTGACCGGCTTCAGCCCGCTGCAGGTCGCTGCCCTCTACGACTTTCCCCAGGGACTCGACGGCACCGGAGAGGTGGTGGCGCTGATCGAGCTCGGCGGCGGCTATCGCCAGGCGGATCTCGACGCCTACTTCCGCGGCCTGGGCCTACCGGTTCCGGCGGTGAGCGCGGTGGCCGTGCGGGGCGTTGGCAACGCGCCCACCGGCAGCCCCAACGGACCCGATGCCGAGGTGCTGCTGGATATCGAGGTCGCCGGCGCCATGGCCCCGGGAGCGCGCCTGGTCGCCTACTTCGCTCCCAACACCGAGCAGGGATTCCTGGAGGCGGTGACCGCCGCCGTGCACGACCGCGCCAACGCGCCGTCGGTGATCTCGATCAGCTGGGGTGGGGCCGAGGGGAGCTGGACGGTGCAGGCGCTGCGCGCCTTCGATGCCGTCTTCGCCGACGCCGGCGCGGTCGGGGTGACCGTCTGCTGCGCCTCCGGCGACGCCGGGTCCGGGGACGGCGTCGGTGACGGCCGCGCCCATGTGGACTTCCCCGCCTCGTCGCCCCACGTGCTCGCCTGTGGCGGCACGCGGCTGTCGGTCGCCGCCGCCGGCCGCCCGGAGGAGACCGTGTGGAATGACGGTCCGGGGGGCGGCGCCACCGGTGGGGGCATCAGCGCGGTGTTCGCGCCGCCCGGCTGGCAGGCGGGGGCCGGGCTGCCGCCATCCGCCAATCCCGGCGGCGGACCGGGCCGTGGCGTCCCCGACGTCTGCGGCGACGCCGACCCCGCCACCGGGTACCAGGTGCTCGTCGACGGTGTGGCCACGGTGATCGGCGGCACCAGTGCGGTTGCGCCGCTGTGGGCGGCGCTGGTCGCCCGCCTCAACCAGCGTCGCGGCGCGCCGCTGGGCTTCGTCAATCCCGAGCTGTATCGGCGGGCCGCCTCTGCCGGCGCCGTGCGTGACATCGTGGCCGGCAGCAACGGCGCCTACTCGGCGCGGCCGGGTTGGGACGCCTGCACCGGGCTGGGGAGCCCGATCGGGTCGCGGCTGCTCGACCTGCTGGCCGCATCCCCGGCGGGCGGGCCGGCGGCTCCCTAGACGTAGTTCCCACCACCGCCGGGCGGTCCGTGGGTCGCGGGCGGCGCGGGAGGCCCTCGCCCGGGCCGGCGCCGGAATGGGCCCGGCGGCAATCACGCCGCCGGGCCCGTCGAGTCAGCCGGTCGATCGCTCTACAGGAAGCCGTTCTGCTGCAGCCAGGTCCTGGCCACGTCGTCAAGCTTCTGGTTGTCGATCTCCACCGCCTTGTTGAGCTTGGTGATCTCGGCAGAGGTGAGCTTCGCCGCCACCGGTGCCATCAGCGCGGCGATCGCCGGGTGTGCCTTGAGAACCTCGGAGCGCACCACCAGCCCGACGTTGTCGGGCGGGAAGAGGTTCTTGTTGTCCTGCAGCACGTACAGGTTGTTGGCCGCGATCGGCGAGTCGGTGGTGAACACCTCACCGGCCGCGCAGTCACCGTTGGCGATGTTCTTCTCGGCCGTGCCGCTGAGGTCGGTGTAGCTGGCGTTGGCGTACGACTGGTTGTAGGTCTGTTCCAGTCCCGGCAGCCCGTCGGGGCGGGTGCGGAACTCGGACATGATGCAGATCTTGGTATTGGGGTGGCTCGCCAGATAATTGCCGAAGTCCGACAGCGTCGAGCCGTAGGTCCCCTTGTCCGACGCCTTGATGGCCAGACCGTTGGTGTCGTTCAGCGGCGCCTCCGACGTCCAGCACAGGCCACGCGGCTCATCCTGCTTCTTGACGAATTCGAAGGCCTGATGCAGATCGCGGGGGAAGTTGGTGAGCTTGAGGTACACGGACAGCTCGGTCCCGGTGTACTGCCAGAGCATGTCGATCTGACCGGAGCTGAGCGCGTTGCCGATGGCGGTGTCCTTTGCCTCCAGGCTGTGGCTCGCCGAGAAGCCGTGCTTGTTGAGTACCTGCACGGTCATGCTGGCGAGTAGCTGCTCCTCGGCGAAGCCTTTGCTGCCGACGGAGACGCTGGCACCCCCTCCGCTGGAGCCGGAACCGGCGGGACAGGCGGTGCTCCCGCCGCCGCCACTGCTGCTGCTTGTGCTGGAGGTGTTGCCACCGCCGCACCCGGCCAGGGCGGCCGCCCAGAGAGTGAGCATGATTGCCAGGCTGATCCGTTTCACTGCAGTGTCCTCCGTCGGTGGTGCGTCACTCAGACGCGCGGGGTCAGTACACGCTCGACGAGGCCGAGCGCCCAATCGGCGAGAAGCGCGAGCGATGCCACCATCACAGCGCCCACGAAGACGATGCGGTCACTCTGGTTGATCCCTGAGGCGATGACATCCCCCAGCCCTCCGCCGCCGACAAAGTTGCCCAGGGTAGCAGTGCCTACGATGAGCACGAGCGCGGTGCGCAGGCCGGCGAAGATCACCGGAGCCGCCAGCGGCAGTTGCACCCGGGCGAGAGCCTGCAGCCGCGTCATCCCCATCCCCCTGCCTGCCTCGACGGCAGCGGCATCGACCCCCTGCACTCCGACCATGGTGTTGCGCAGGACGGGCAGTAGCGCATAGAGCACCAGTGCGGCGATGGTCGGCCGTACCCCGAGGCCGAAGGCGGCGTAGAAGAGCACCAGGATGCCGATGCTGGGCACCGCCTGGCCCAGGTTGGCGACCAGGAAGACGGGGATGCGCAGCAGCCGGCCACTCTGCGCCAGCAGCACACCGACTGGCACCCCGACCGCGGTGGCAACCAGGAAGGAGATCAGCACCAGCTGCACGTGCCCGACAAAGCGATCCTGGAGGAAGGCGCGGTTGAGGATGAAGGAGTCGGTCGACTGCGCCGACAGACCGAAGAAGATCACGATCGACACGCCGATCCCAACGAGGACGAGCGCCGGGGTGAGCAACAGGCGCAATCGCCCGTGTCGGGGCATTACCGTCATTGCGCCGCCCGCCGAATGGCCTCGGTGTCGAGGACGCCGACCATCCGTCCTGCGTCGGTGACGGCAGCGCGGCCATCAGGGGCGCGGAGCACGGCGTCGAGAGCCTCGCGCAGGGTGGCGCCGATGTCGACCGCGACGGTGGGCGACACGCCTCCGTCGGCGGTCAGCGCCAGGCCACGAAGCTGAACCAGGCCGAGCCGCCGGACCATCCGGCTGCCACCGAGAAAGCTCTCCACGAACGGCGACGCCGGGTGTGCAAGGAGATCCGCAGGAGCCGCATGCTGCGCCAGCACGCCTCCGACGTTGAGCAGGACGATGCGGTCACCGAGCTTGATGGCTTCGTCGATGTCGTGAGTGACGAAGACGATGGTCTTGCGTACCACGCCCTGCAGCCGCCGTAGCTCGTCCTGGAGGCGTTCCCGGCTGATGGGGTCGACGGCGCCGAAGGGCTCGTCCATCAGCAGGATGGGGGGGTCGGCGCCGAGCGCACGCGCCACCCCGACGCGCTGCTGCTGGCCACCACTGAGCTCGCCCGGGAGCCGCTGGGCGAATTCGGCGGCGGGAAGTTCGACCAGCTCCAGCAGCTCGTCGACACGTGCTCGTGCCCGCCGGCGATCCCAGTGGAGCAGGCGCGGCACCGTGGCGACGTTCTCGGCGACGGTCAGGTGCGGGAACAGTCCTATCTGCTGAATGACGTAGCCGATGCCCCGCCGCAGGACGTCCACATCGACGGTGGCGGTGTCACGTCCGTCGATGCGGATGGTCCCCGAGGTTGGCTCGACCAGACGGTTGATCATCTTCAGGCTGGTGGTCTTCCCACAGCCGGAGGGACCGACCAGCACGCAGATCTCCCCGTCCGACACCTCGAATGAGAGGTCGCCCACCGCCGGAGGTCCGGCGCCGTACCGCTTGCCCACGTGCTCGAAGCTGATCACAGGGCTGCCGTGGTGATGCGTCCGCGTGAGAGCGCGCGCTCCGCGCCGGCGAGGATGAGATCGGCGAGGATGCCGATCGCGGCGACGGGTAGGACTCCACTGAGTAGCCGTTCGTAGCTGCCGGTGCTTCGTCCGACGGCGGCGAGAATGGGGCGGCCGAGGTCGTCGGCACCGACCGTGGCACCGACGGTGGCGATGGCCACCACCATCACCGTCGCCTGGCGCAGACCGGCGAGGATCACCGGCACCGCCAGGGGAATCTCGACTCGCAACAGCACCTGCAGCGGACTCATGCCCATCCCCCGGGCGGCCTCGATGACGGCGGGACGGACGGCCCGGATGCCGGTCCGCGTGTTGCGGACGATGGGCAGCAGGGCATAGAGGATCAGTCCGGCGATCACGGGGGCGCTGCCCAGCCCCAGCCAGATGGTGAAGAGCCCGAAGAGGGCGAAGCTGGGGATGGTCAGGATGGTCGAGGTGATGGCGATGGCCACCGCGGCGACGCGGTCGGAGCGCGCCGCTGCGACACCGAGGGCGAGACCCACTGCCGCCGACACCCCCATGCAGATGCCGACGATGACCAGCTGGTTGCGTACCTCGGGACCCAACGTGTCCCAGTTGTCCGCGATGTAGCGCAGCGTGCTCATCGACGCTATCCCCGCCGGTCGCCGGTGCGGCTGCCAACTATAGCGGCGATCTCGGGGCGTGGATCGCAGCGCTGTCGATCTTGGTCAGGCGTGCTGCTGATGCGAGGCCGCCGCCACCGTGCTCCAGGTGTCGGGCTGGCCGGCATTGCGGTCGAGCCAGCGGCGCGACCAGACGACGCCGAGCAGGGTCATCAGCAGGGCGGTGGCGCCGGCGACGATGAAGGCGAGCTCGGTGCCGCCGCGGGCGCTCAGCCAGCCGGCCAAGAGCCCACCGAGTGGCGCCGTCCCGAAGAAGACATAGGAGTACAGCGAGAGCACCCGGCCTCGCAGGTGATCCGGTGTGCTCAGCTGGACGGCGGAGTTGCTGTTCGAGGTGTAGAGCGAGAAGCAGCTGCCGGCAAAGACCAGCAGGACGCAGGCCACCGCGACGCCGTGCACCGGGGCCAGCACCAGTTCGGCGATACCGAAGCCTCCGGCCGCGACCAGCAACACCCGCATGTCCGCGCGCGCCAGCGACGCCGACAGCAATGCCCCCACCAGCGCTCCCCCACCGAAGCACGCGGAGATCAAGCCGAACACCGCCGGGCCCGCATTGAGGGTGCGCGAAGCGAGTATCGGGAGGACGACGTTGAAGTTGATGCTGATGGTGGCGACGACGAGCATCAGCAGGATCACCAGCCGCACCACCGGGGTGTGTCGCGCATAGGCCAGCCCCTCGACCAGTCCACGGAAGAGGGTCGGACGCTGTTCGGCTCGCCGCACGCGGTGCAGCCGGCTCTCGTCCATCAGCAGCAGCCCGGCGAGCACCGCCAGGTAGCTGGCGCCATTGACGGCGAAGCACACGCCCACGCCGGCGCCGGCGATGATCAGCCCTCCCAGCCCGGGCCCCATCACTCGTGAGGCGTTGAAGATGCTGGAGTTGAGCGCGATGGCATTGGGGAGCTCGTCGCGTCCCACCATCTGGATGGTGAACGCCTGCCGCGCCGGGGTGTCGAAGACCAGCGACATTCCATTGGCGGCGGCCAGGGCGAAGACCTCCCATTCCTGCACCACGTGGCTGAGGGTCAGCACCGCGAGCGCTCCGGCGAAGACCATCGACGCCGACTGGGTGGCCATCAGGGTGCGACGATTGTCGAGGCGATCGGAGACGACACCACCAAGCAGCCCGAAGAGGGCGAAGGGACCGAACTGACAGAGGGCGAGAAAGCCGACCGCAACCGGCGAATGGGTCAGCTCGATGATCAACCATGCCTGGGCGACGCTCTGCACCCAGGTGCCGGTGATCGACACGATCTGGCCGGCGAAGTACAGCCGGTAGTTGTGGTGCTTGCGCAGGCTGTCGAAGGTGCGGGCGTGGCGAAGGTGCGCGACCGCGCTCATTTCTCGGAGTCCAGCAGACGCGCCAGCGGGTCCACCGCGGCGTCCACGGCGGCGCGCTCGGCCGGGCTGAGGGCTCGCAGCCGCTTCGCCAGCCAGGCGGTGCGACGCGACTTCACCGCGCGCAGCACCCGCAGCCCGTCGGCGGTCGCCGTCAGGCCCACCCGGCGGCGGTCGGTGGCCTGCTCCCGGCTGCGGGTCACCAGACCGGCTGCCTCGAGCCGGTCGATGGTGGCGCTCATGCTGGGCGGCGACACCCGCTCGCGCGCCGCCAGCTCACCGACCCCGATCCCGGGGCGGTCGCGGATGGTGGCCAGCAGGGTGACCTGGCCGCCGCTCACCCCGAGGGCATGGGTTTCCCCCCGCAGGTGGCGATTGAGGAGGAGCAGGATCGGTCGCAGCCGGTTGGCCACCGCCACCGGCTCCTCGGATCCGGGTGCCGCGCCCCGCGCCGCTGCCGATGCTGTGGTCGCCGTGGTTGCCATGATGTTTAGGTAGCCTAACTATATAGTAGCCGGGCCGAGTGGACAACAGGCTGCGGTGGCGGGCTGCTGGCGGCGGTCGCCCCAACCACGGCGCGGACTCGGCGCCGGACACAGCGTTGCCGCGCGGCAGGGCGCGCTATGCGCCGAGGGGCGCCGGGGTCAGCTGGAGCAGGGGGGCGGGTTGTTCGCGTAGATCGAGGTCGACGGACCCTGGCTGGTGCAGAGCGTGTCGTCGGCGACCCAGCCGCGCTCCTGGGTGCGCAGCACCGCGACGTCGATGCGGATGCTGGTCGAGTACCCGCCCGGCTGGCATCCGTTGGAGCCGCAGAACAGCAGCACCACGTGGGCCACCCCGCCGGTGCCCTGCGGCGTCACCGTGATCTGCCGCTGCGACCACGTCTGCTGGCAGCGGCAGAGCGGCTCGGCGTGAGGGACGGGGTTCGACTGCAGCCGGGCCACCAGCCGGTCGCTGGCGGGACAGCTCGAGTACCCGCCGGCCCGGCCGACTCCGCAGGCCGAGGCGTTGGGGCCCTGTGGGTAGAGGAGGGCGGCCACGTCGTTGGCGCCGTTCTCATCGGTGTTGGGCACCAGGCTGCCGCCCGGGCTCGCGGTCACCGCTGTCGACGTGGGCGCCGTCGTCGCCGAGGGGGTCGGGGTGGAGTTCGGGGTTGGCGAGGCGGTGGCGCCGGGGGTGTCGGTGATGCCGCCTCCCGGGGGTGCCGTGGCCACCCCGGTGGGCGTGGCGCTCCCGCAGGCGGCGATCAGGGTGGTGGCCGCTGCCATGAGAAGGACGTAGAGGGGACGGCGTCGCCGGTCCACCGGGCGACCATACCGCGACTCGCCGCCATCGGTGGCGCCGAACAGCGCGTTCGCATCGCCGTTGACCGGTTACCATCGGCCCCGATGGCGGTGTTGCCGCCCAGGGACGGGCGCGCCGAGCCGCCCCAACACCACGGTCACACCGCGCAGGGAGCAGCATGCGACTCTTCCGCCGCGGCGAGCCGGCTCAGCCGGCGGCCGCTGCTCAGTTGGGAACGCTCCCCTGCTCGCAGTGGCAGTGTCACGAGGCGACCGGGCTTCCCTGCACTTACGTCGACCGCCGCCGCCGGCGCTGCAGCACCGCCTGGTGCCCCGAGCACCGCGACGTGGTCGATGACCGCGTCTACTGCCGGCGTCATGCCGGCATCGTCCGTGCCCTCAGTCCCATTCAGGAGAGCACCCCGCTGCCCAACATCGACAACCGGGCGCCTTCGCTGGTCGACTGGATCGCTCGCGATATCGACGACGACGTGCGCGCCGCTCTGCGGGCCACCCCCTTCGCCAGCGAGGCCTCCGAGCTGGTCACCGATCCGGTCCGGCTCGTCTTCGTCGGCGGCGAGCGTCAGCGCGCCTGGGAGCGGAGCTGGAGGCTGGCCGACCACATGGGCGTCGCCATCAAGGTGACCGTGAGCGTCGAGGAGCGCAATGACACCGAGGTGCTGATCCGGGTGGGCCAGAACCTCGCCGCTCGCATGGTGCCACCCTGGATCGAGCAGCGACAGCGCGGCGAGCAGCTCAGTCCCGAGGAGGACGCGGCCGCGCGGCGGCGCTTCCGCGAGAGCATCGCCACCGCGGTCATCGAGGCGCTTGCCCGCGAGCACCGGGTGCGCGAGGAGCAAGGCCTGGTCTGACGGCCCCGAGCACCGGGGCGGCCCTCGTCAGGGGCGAGGGACGCGAGCGGACTCCGGTGGTTGGGGCTCAGACGGTGGGTACGCGGCGGAACACCTCGGCAAGACGTCCCTCGGGCAGCCCGCCGGCCTTCGCCGTGAACGACATCCACCCACGCATCATCTGATCGAGATCGTCGCGCTCTCCGACCTGGCTGCGGTGGCAGCGCAGCGCGGCCAGCTTGCGGTCGTAACTGTCAGTAACGTCGACGTAGGTGTCGCCGTCCGGCCCGCCCATCAGCCACGTCTCGATGACGGTATGGGCGGCCAGCCGCTCCTCGGTGATCAGCTCGGGATGAGCGAAGGGATTGCGCGCGTCCGGGTAGATGGCGCAGAGCGCCGCCTCTCCAGCGGCGAGGTGATCGGGGTGGCTGGGATAGATGCGCTCGAAGTTGCGCAGCGGCGATGGGGACACGACCCGTTGGGGTCGGACGCGGCGGATGACGCGGGTGAGGTCGCGCCGCAGCTCCAGGCTCACCAGCAGGCGCCCGTCGGGGTATGCGAGAAAGGTGAGGTCGGTGACTCCGATGGTGGCCGCCGCCGCGGTCTGCTCGACCCGCCGCGTCTCGCGCATCTGCTCGCGGGTCACCGCCTCGTCGAACCCCCCGGCGTCGCCGTCGGTGACGACGCAGTAGGAGACTTCGACGCCGTCCTCGACCCATCCCGCCACCGAACCGGCGGCGCCGAAGTCGACGTCATCGGGATGGGCGGTGACGACCAGGATCCGCTCGACAGGCTCCCCGTTGAAGGTCAGCTCGGGCACGGTCCGGATGCTAGCCGATGCCTGGCTTCCTGCCGGTCGAGGATCGAGCCTACCCCACTACCTCCAGCTCGGATCGGCGATGGCGCAGGACGGTACCGCTGAGCATCGTTGCTCTGAGCAGATGGCGCGTGACGTCACCGTCCGGCGTGCTCGAGCGGCCCTGGCGCTGCTCCTCACTCCCGTGGTCGTGGGCGGCCTGGCCTTCCAGGGCGGCAGCTCGAGCCGCGGTCCGGCGCGCATTCCGGATCCGATACGGCAGCAGCGCCCGCTGGCCCACTTCGACACCCAGCAGCAGAACGTCCCGCTCGCCCTGCCGCCGGCAGCGGCGCCGCCCGACCCGGCCCCGGCCGCGGTGCTGAGCGCGCCCCTTCGCCGCCACGAGGTGCTGGGGTTCGCCCCCTACTGGACCCTCGACCGGTCGCCGACCTTCGACGTGCGGTCGCTCTCCACCATCGCCTATTTCGGGGTCGACCTCGCCGGGGACGGATCGCTGGTCCAGTCCGGCGACGGCTGGACCGGATATCGCAGCCAGGCGCTCGCGTCGCTGATCAGCCGGGCTCACCGCGCCGGTGACCGGGTGGTGCTGGTGGCCAAGTGCTTCGACGACGCCACCCTGCACGCCCTGGTCAGCGACCCGCAGGCTCCGTCGCACCTCGCGTCCAACCTGGCCGCCGCCATCCGCGACCGGAGCATGGACGGGGCCAACCTCGACCTGGAGGGAACCGGCTCGACCGACCGCGCCGCCTTCACCCGATTCGTCGTGGCTGCCGCCCAGGCGCTGCACGGCGCCGACCCACGCTGGCAGGTGAGCGTCGACACCTACGCCGGTTCCGCGTCCAACTCCGACGGCTTCTTCGACGTCGCTGGCTTCGCATCCGCGGTCGATGCCCTGTTCGTGATGGCCTATGACATGTACTCGGGCGACACGGCGTCGCCGAATGCACCGCTCACCGGATACAGCTCGAACGACACCGACAGCATGGCCGCGTACACGTCGCGCGTGCCGGCGGGCAAGCTGCTGCTGGGGGTGCCGTTCTATGGCTACGATTGGCAGACCGCCGACGGCAATGCCGGAGCTCGCACCGCCGGAGGTCCGACCGCGATGACCTATGCGGCCGTCGTCGCCGCCGCCCATCAGCCGCAGTGGGACAGCCGCGGATCGGTGCCCTGGGCCGCCTACCAGGACGACCATCAGCGCTGGCACCAGACCTGGTTCGACGATCCCCACTCGCTCGCCTTGAAGGCGCAGTTGGTCAACCAGTTCCGCCTGCGCGGTGTGGGCGCCTGGGCGCTCGGCATGGACGGCGGCGACCCCGCGATGATGGCCGCGCTGACCGGGCGTTCGGCCCCCGTCAAGGCTCCGTCGAGCCAGCTCGGGACGACGCCCACGCCGACGCCGGGCCCGCCGTCACCCGGGCCCGCGGCGCCCCCGCCGTCCAGACCGACGCCCAGGCCGACACCGTCGCCCAGCCCGTCGCCGCCACCGCCGCCGCCGCCGACGGCGCCCCCGCAGCCGCCCCCACCGACGCCCCCACCGCCGCCGACCCCGCCACCGATCCCGACACCGCCGTCCGTCCCCTAGCCCGGCGGTCTGCCGGGCCCGTTGCTAGCCCGCCCGCCGGGTGGGGGTGGTCCCCGTGCCCCCGCGACGGGGCTGGCCGCGCCGGGCGGCGAGGAACTCTTCGAGCATGGCCCCGACGACGTCCGGCAGCTCCAGCTGGGGACAGTGGCCGCAATCCTCGATGACGTGGAGCCGCGACCGGTGGAGCAATCGCTGCAGGGCGAGGGCGTGGTCCACCGGAACGAAGCGGTCCTGGCGGCCCCAGAGCAGCAGGGTCGGCATCCGCAGCTCGCCGACGAGGTCGAGCAGCCGGCCGTCGAGCTCGGCCACCAGGTCGCGGGCCAGCGCGAAGAGACGGACCACGTCGTCGCGGTTGCGATAGAAGCGGCTGAACCCGGCGACCGAGTCGGGGTCGACCCGGCTGGCGTCGTGAAAGGCGAGGGTGGAGTAGACGCGGGCGACGATGAGCTCGACCAGACCCGGTGGTGCCAACCCGGCGGCGGGGCTGAGGATCATCTGGAGGGGCGCCGGCGTGGTGAGCACCCGCCACCAGAGTGGGACGCCACGCGCGAGGCCGGCGCAGCCGATCAACACCAGCCGGTCGACAGCGTCGGGATGGGTGACCGCGTAGTGGAGCGCGACCGCGCCGCCCATCGAGTTGCCCACCAGGGTCACCGGCTCGCCATGGGCACGGCGCCGGACCAGTTCCGAGACCGCGGCGACGTGCGACGGCAGCATCGGTCGGCGCGCGGTGGCTGCCGATTCGCCGAACCCGGGCAGGTCGAGGGCGATGACGTGATGGCGCGCTGCCAGTCGGGGCATCAGCAGCCGCCAGGTATTGAGGCTGTCGGCAAACCCGTGGAGGAAGAGGACGGTCGGTCCGGTGCCGCCCTCGACCAGGCGGACGGGACCGCCTCGGAGAAGCAGGCGTCGCTCGACGAGATCGCCACCCCCGCCCGCCGCAGGTCCTACCGACCGCGCCGCGATCGCCACGTGGGCTGCTTCTCCTGCCGCCATCTGCGCCGGCGGCATGTCTGTTCGGTGTGATGGTACGCGTGTAACCCGGCCGGTGACCGGATTCGATCGTGTCGCGGTGCGCTCTCAGCGAGCCGTGGCCCGGTAGAGCAGCTGCCAGTTCCCCCCGGTCCACCCCGCGATCTCGGTGAACGGCTCGCTGCGCAGCTCGCCGCCGAAGAGCAGAACCCCGTCGTCGGTGGTGACCATCGCCGTTGCCGTCGCCGGCGCCGAGGTCGGACTCAGCTCCGACCAGACGCCGCCGCGCCAGCGCCAGGTCTGAGAGCTCGCCCCGCCGCCGACGAAGAGCAGCACCCCGTGGTCGCCCGGGTCCGCGGCGAGCGTGGCGCCCGGATCGAAGGGAGGCGCGGCCGTCGACACTCTCTCCGTCCACTGCGAGCCCGACCAGGTCCAGGTGCTCGAACTCTGTCCCGACGGCTGTCCCGGTGGGGTCAGCATCAGCACCGCACCGGTGCCGGGGTCGTAGGCGAGGGGACCCAGCACCGGTGGCACTCTCCGGGCGGTGGCCCGGTGCCAGTCCACCCCATCCCAGGTCCAGGTCTGCACCGGGAGCAGTGAGCCGTCGGGGGCGACCGGGGCGTCGACCATCAGCATCACCCGGTCTCGCTCGTCCCAGACCATCCCCGCCTCCCCGGCCGGAGGCGAGTGGGCCGGGTGCAACCGTTGCCAGTGCCCGTCCCACTGCCAGGTGTCGGCGCCGGGCGGGGCGGTGTCGGAACCTCCGAGCCCACCGAAGAGGATCACCGCCACCTGGACGGGGCTGTAGGCCATCCCGGCGAACCCACGCGGCGGCGGTGCCCCGGTGTCGGCGGAGGACCCCCAGCCGTGGACCGCGTCCCAGGTCCAGGTGTCTCCCAGGGCGACGCCCGCCGGACTCTCGCTGTTGCGGGGCGGCCCGTTGGCCACGCCTCCGAAGACGAGCACGGCGCGGCCGAAAACGGCGATGCCCGCTCCCTGCCGGGAACGCGGCAACTGGGCCGCCGGGATGGAGAGGTACCGACGCGGAGCGGTGCTCGCCGGGGTGGGCGCGATCGCGGCCGCTGTCGCTGCGGCCGTCACTCTCGGCGGGGTGGCGGCGGGTCGGAGCCGGACCGCTCCCACCGTCGCCACCCCCGTCAGCCCGACGGCGAGCAGCGCGGCAGCGATGCGCCGGCGGCGGACGCCCACGGTGCCGCCGGGGGCCGCCCTCCCGGGCTGCGGCTGGCTCCAGGCGCCCGGCGGGGGTGGCTCCACCCCCGGTCGCCGCGTCAAGCCCGCGCGTCCCTGTCCGGGGCTGAGCACCACGGCCATCCTCGCGGCGGCCACCGCCTGGCCGAGCTCGTCGCGTTCGAGCAGCGCGGCGACCCCGTCGACTCCGCCGGCATCGCTCAGCGCCAGCAGCAGGACGTGGTCGCTGTCCCCGCTGTCGACCAACGCCGCCAGCCTCGGGTCGCCTCCGGGCAGACGCAGCACCGGGGAGGCGGCACCGGCAACCGCCATCAGGTAGCGCACCGCGGCCGGCGGCCCCGCCAGCCGCGCCACCCACCAGACCCCCGGCGTCGAGCAGCGGTCGACCAGCGCCAGCACCCGCCTGGCCAGCTGGGGGCCGTCGCCGGTCAGCTCGTCCCAGACCACCCCCGGCGCGCGGTACGGCCCCAGGATGGCGTCCGCGGCGGGGTGGCGTGACATCTCAGAGTTGGAGCGACTTGACCTCGAGGTACTCCTCGAGCCCGTAGCGGCCGAGCTCACGGCCGAGGCCCGACTGCTTGTAGCCGCCGAACGGGGCCAACGGGTTGAAGGCACCGCCGTTGACGTCCACCTGCCCGGCCCGCATTCCCCGGGCGAAGGCGAGCGCCGTCTCACGATCGCCCGCCCACACGCCGCCGGCGAGGCCATAGACGGTGCCGTTGGCGATCTCCAGCGCCTGCTCGGGCGTGTCGTAGGGAATGATCGAGAGCACCGGTCCGAAGATCTCCTCCTGGGCGATGGTCATCTCGGGCCGCACGTCGGCGAAGACCGTCGGCCGCACGAAGTACCCGCGCTCCAGACCTTCCGGCTTGCCGGGACCGCCGCAGACCAGCCGCGCTCCCTCGTCGATGCCCTTGCGGATGTAGCCCTGGACGCGCTCGTACTGCGCCTGCGAGATCAGCGGGCCGAGCCGGGTGCCCTCGGCGAAGGGGTCGCCGGGGCTGAACGACTGCGCCGTCTCGCCGGCGATGGCGATCGCCTCCTCCTGGTGCGCCCGCGGCACCAGCATCCGCGTCCAGGCGTTGCAGGTCTGGCCGGAGTTGAGGAAGGCGTTGCTGACGCCGCCGCTCACCGCGCGACGCAGGTCGGCACCCTCGAGGATCACGTTGGCCGACTTGCCGCCTAGCTCCAAGGCGACGCGCTTGACCGTCTGCGCCGCCAGCTCGGCCACCCGGCGACCTGCCCGGGTGGAACCGGTGAACGACACCATGTCGACCAGGCCGTGCGCCGCCATCGCCTCGCCGACCACCGGCCCGTAGCCGGTTACGAGGTTGAAGACCCCGGCGGGGAGCTCCGCCTCCTCCATGACCTCCGCGAACACGAAGGCGTTGAGCGGCGCGACCTCGCTCGGCTTGAGCACCACGGTGCAGCCGGCGGCCAGCGCCGGCGCCACCTTGGCGACGATCTGATGCAGCGGGTAGTTCCAGGGGGTGATGGCGGCAACGACACCGACCGGCTCGCGCACCACCAGTGAGTTGCCGATCTCCTCCTCGAACGAGTAGTCGGTGATCAGCTGGGCGTAGATCCCGCTGACGATCGTCGGCAGGCCGGCCTGGATCATGGTGGAGAGCGGCAGCGGCATCCCCACCTCGCCGCTGATCAGCTTGGCGATGCGTTCGCTGCGGGCCGCCAGCCCCTGCTGGATGCGCAGCAGGTACTGGGCGCGCCCGCCAGGAGAGAGCGCCGACCAGCCGGGCAGGGCGGCGGCGGCGGCCTGCACCGCTCGCTCGACGTCCGCAGGGGTGCCCTCGGGAACGCTGCCGATCACCTCTTCGGTGGAGGCGCTGATCACGTCGATGCGTCCGCTGCCGGAGCTCGGCACCCACCGTCCCCCGATGTAGAGCCGGTCGCGATGATCGGATGGCGGCGCCGCCGCCGCCGGACCGGTCTTCAGTTCAGTCACGTCTCGTCCTCCAGGCCCCCTCGGCGCATGCCAACCATGGCCGGCTCATTGTGGCGCTGCCGGGACCTACCCTGTGCAGCCGTGAGAGCCGGTTGCGCGGCCGTCGTCACCGGGCTGCTGGCGCTGTCGGCCGCCGCCTGCGGTGACCCGAGCGTGGACAACGGCGCGGTCGCCTCGGCGATCGCTGCTCGCAGCCCGGCCGAGGTGACGCTGCGCGGACCGGTGCGCACGGTGCTGACCGACTCGTTCGGTGCGGACGGCCGGCACCAGCGCTTCACCGTCGACCTGGGCGGCGGCGTTGTCGTCGAGATCGACCACAACCTGTCGCTCGCGCCACGGGTGCCGGTGACCGCCGGCACCACGGTGACGGTACACGGTCAGTTCGAGCCCGATCCGGGCCACCCGGTGATCCACTTCACCCATCACGCCACCGGGCGTCACGAGGGCGGTTGGATCGACCTCAGCGGGACGCGCTACCAGTGAGGCTGCGTGGCTGCGGTGGTTTGGGCCGATTGCCCGCGGCGTCGATAGGTGAGATTGAGCAAGCGCTCGCCGGCGGTGGCACCGACGCCACGGCGGGTGATCACCACGTAGAACACGGCGACGGTGGCGAGCACCGCCAGCACCTCGACCCAACCCGCTCCCTCGCCGACACCGGCGATGCCTCGCGCCAGCGCTCCCAGACCCACGACGATGCAGGCGACGATCACCAGGTCGATGGCCACCGCCATGGCGAAGCGCCACACCCCGGGGGTGTCGAGCAGGATGTGGTCCTCGCGGCTGATCGGAGGCACGCGACGCACCGCGACCCACGCGCCGACTCCGGCGACAATGAGCAGGGCACCGCGCAGCGCGAGCTTCTCGATGTTGGTGAAGAAGTGCTCGGCCGGGATGCCCACCACCGCGCCGAGCACGGTGAAGATCACCACCCACACCGCCATCGCCGGCAGGGCGCCGAGGAGGAACTGGCGCCGGTCGACGCGGACCGCGCCGGCGGCCAGGGTGGTGTAGATGCGCAGCCCGGGGATGAGCCGGGAGACGGCGATCCCCATCGGCCCCGCTGCTCGCAGCCGGTCCTCCACACGCCGAAGCGACCTGCCGGCGCCGAGCCGCTCGGCCAGCGCCTCCAGTCCCGGCGCCCCGAGTGCCCGCGCCCACTCGTAGCCGATGGCGGCTCCGCCTCCGCAGGCCACCCACGCCAGGGGGACGAAGAGCCACCAGGTGAGCGACCCGCTGGCGATCAGCAGGCCGGCGGCGATCAGTACCAGCTCCCCCGGCGCGAAGGGCAGCGGCACCCCCGCTTCCTCGGAAAAGAGGAGAAAGCAGAGCAGAAGGAGGGCGACCGTCCCCGAGAAGCCGGCGAGAAAGGTCATCGCCCTCGGGTTTCCGAGGCGACGATGCTGCGCCGCGCTCCGCGGTCGCCTCCGGGGTCCCAGTCGACGGCCATGGCCCAGTTGTATCAGGAGGACCTCGTCACCCCGGTGGCGCCGGGGTGCCGACCTGAGCGAACCCGCAGCCCGTCCTCAGTCGGTGTCGACCCTCACCGAGCCCATCATCGCGGCGAGCGGCGGCGCCATCCCCTCCGCTCCGGGGGTACGCGGACCGGGCACCCTGCCGAAGTGGAAGTCGACGGGTTCGCGGCCCGGCTGCACCGCCCAGCATGACCCGGTGCGGCCGCTGTTGAGCGCCAGCATCACGACGTCGGCGACCTCGTCGGGCTGGAGCAGCGGGAAGCCGGCGGCGCGAAGGTTGGCCACGCCCTCGCCGACCAGTGGGGTCTCGACGATGCCCGGACACACCGCGTTGATGGTGATGCGGCGCGGCTCCAACACCGGCGCCAGCGAGCGCACCAGCCCGACGACCGCGTGCTTGCTGGCGGTGTACACGGGGTCGATGGCAAACGCGGTCAGACCGGCGAGCGAGGCGGTGGCGACGATCGCGCCGCCGCCTCGCCGCTCCAGCGCGGGCAGCACGGCGCGGATGCCGAGGAAGACTCCGTCGACGTTCACCCGCATGATGTGCCGGTACTGCTCGACCGACAGTTGGGCGGGATCGGCGACGTTGAGGGCGACCCCGGCGTTGAGGTGGACGACGTCGAGCCCTCCCAGCCGTTCCTCGATCAGTCGGACCGCCGCCTCCCAGGCCGTGGCGTCGCCCACGTCGACGTCGAGATAGAGCTCCCCGGCGCCCTCGGGCGGGGGCTGGATGTCGGCGATCACCGTTCGCGCGCCCTCGCGCGTCAGCCGGCGCGCCGTGGCCAGGCCGATGCCGGAGGAGCCTCCGGTGATGAGCGCGATGCGACCGTCGAGCGCAGTCACTTCTCAGTCCTCCTGGTCTGCGGGGTGACAGCATCGCAGGACCGAGCCCCTCATCGTCGCGCCACCGGCGGTGGGCCGGCGGCGTCGGCGCGGATCCGCACCGGAAAGCGCTTGATCAGCGTGTAGACCTGAAGCAGCACCGGCTGGTGGTCGTCGACGTGCAGCACGTACGAGGTCGCGGGGTGGCCGGCAATGACCCGGTCGGTGGTGAGCATCGGCCCGGTCAGCGGCACCTTGCCGGTGAGCAGCAGGCGCCCGATCCGCTGTCGCAGGTCGTCGGGCAGTGCCTGAACGTTGCTGATCAGGAAGATGCCACCCGAGGTCATGGCGCGGACCAGGCCACCAGGGTTCCACTCAACACCGTCCCACCAGCCGCGTACCAACCGGTCGAAGGGCTGGGTGGTGAGCCCGCGGGCGTCGACCCAGTCGAGCGACCGCCCGGACCGGGCCGCGGCGCTCTTCACCAGCGCCACCGGGTTGCGATCGCCCAGCAGGGCCAGCGGCCCGCCTGCTGCCAGGGCCTCGAGCAGAGCCTGCTCGGGATCGACGGGGGCAGCGGGCTCGGGCATGCGGCCGGAGCATAGAGCCGTCGCGCCGGCAGCCTCCTTGCCACGCGCTCAGGCGGTGCGCTCCCGACGGGTACGATCGCGCGGCGATGACCACACCGCCCTCCCTACGCCCGCTCGACGGGCGCTACTCGCTGGCCGGCGAGCCGCGCCCGCCGGTCCCCGAGGCCACCCTCGAGGTTTGCTCGCCGGTCGACGGCTCGGTGGTCGGCAGGGTGCACGAGTACACCCACTCCGAGATCGACGCGGTCGTCGACGCCTGCGCCAGCGCCCAGCCCGCCTGGGCCGACGCGCCGCTCGACGAGCGGGCCCGGCTGCTCCATCGATTCGCCGACCTCCTCGAGGCCCATGCCGACGAGCTCGCCGAGCTGCTGGTGATGGAGATCGCCAAGGCCCGCAAGGATTCCCGCGACGAGGTGATTCGCTCCGCCGACTTCGTCCGCTTCACCGCCGAGGAGGCCAAGCGGATCATCGGCGACGCCCAGTTCTCCGATGCCTTTCCCAAGCAGCATCGCAACAAGCTGGCGATCAGCTACCGCGTCCCGATGGGGACGGTGCTCGCCATCCCGCCCTTCAACTACCCGATCAACCTCGGTGTCTCCAAGATCGCGCCGGCGCTGGCCTCCGGTAACGCGGTGGTGCTCAAGCCGCCGACTCAGGGAGCGCTCGCGGGAACGCTGATGGGCGATCTGCTGCACGACGCCGGCATCCCGCCCGGGGTGATGCACGTCGTCACCGGGCGCGGCTCGCGCATCGGTGACCACCTGGTGCAGCACCCCCGCATCAACATGATCACCTTCACCGGGTCGTCGGAGACGGGGCGGGCACTGGCGCGCAAGGCGGGGATGGTTCCGCTGCTGCTCGAGCTCGGCGGCAAGGACGCCGCCATCGTTCTCGGCGATGCGGACCTCGAAGTGGCGGCGGGTGACATCGTCAGCGGGGCCTTCGCCTACAGCGGCCAGCGCTGCACCGCGGTCAAGCGGGTGCTGGTGGTCAGGTCGGTCGCCGGCGAGCTGGTATCACTGCTGGCGGAACGCATCGGCCGGCTGTCGGTGGGCGATCCCCGCGACGACTGCGTGGTGACTCCGCTGGTGGATCCCGAGTCGGCGGTGCGAGCCGAGCAGATGGTTCGCCAGGCCACCGAGCTCGGGGCCAGCCTGGTCTGCGGCGGTGGCCGGCGGGACAACCTGGTCGAACCGACCCTGCTCGACCAGGTGACCGAGGCGATGGACGTCGCCTGGGTGGAGCCCTTCGCCCCGCTCCTGCCGGTGATCCGGGTGGGCAGTGCCGCCGAGGCGGTCGAGCTCTCCAATCGCTCCGAGTACGGCCTGCAGGCGGCGATCTTCTCGCGCGACGTCGACGTGGCCACCCAGATCGCTCTGCGACTCGACGTGGGCACCGTGCAGGTGAACGGTCGCACCGCGCGCGGGCCGGACCACTTTCCCTTCATCGGCACCAAGTCCTCAGGCATGGGAACGCAGGGCGTGCGCTATTCGATCGAGGCGATGACCCGCATGAAGTCGATGGTGCTCAACATGCGTCCGCTCGACCTCGAAGCGGTCCGCTAGCCGAAGGACGCTCCCGGCGGCTGACTCTCATACCAACGGGCGATTGACCCGCCGGGGCGATCCGTGGGAGGCTCCCCCGGCGCCTGGGTGTTTCGCGGCGGCGCTGCCCGGCTGGTAGTGGGATACTCAGGGGGCCGTACATGGGGAGTGCGGGAGCGGGCCGCCGGTCGGCGGTGGCGGCGGCTGGGGGGTCGAGGTGACGCTGCTCGAGGTGTCCGGATTGACGGTCACCTACGGCGGTGCGGTGCTCGCCTGCGAAGGCGTTTCGCTGAGCGTCGACGAGGGCGGCTCGGTGTGCCTCCTCGGCGCCAATGGCGCCGGCAAGACCAGCGTGCTGCGCGCCATCACCGGTCTGCTGCGCTACCACAACGGCGCGGTCGTCCACGGCTCGATCACGTTCGACGGCCGTTCGATCATCGGCGCAGACACGTCGAAACTGGTGGCATCGGGGATCGCCCAGGCGCTGGAAGGGCGTCGCATCTTTCGCGACCTCACGGTCAGCGACAACCTCCGCGCGGGCGCCTTCTCGGCACGCGACCGGTCTCGCGAAAAGCGCGTCCGCGACGAGGTGCTGCAGCTGTTCCCCCCGCTCGCGGCGCGGCTCGGTCAGGCTGCAGGCTATCTCTCCGGCGGCGAGCAGCAGATGCTGGCCATCGCTCGCGCCATGATGGCGCAGCCGCGCCTGCTCATCCTCGACGAACCCTCGCTGGGCCTAGCCCCGCTGGTGGTCGAGCAGATCGGCGCGTCGTTGCGCGAGATCGTCGCCGGGGGCTGCTCCCTGATGATGGTCGAGCAGAGCACCGCCTTGGCGCTGGCGACGACCAGCTATGCGTACCTGCTGGAGAACGGTTGCGTCACCCATCACGACCGGACCGCGCACCTGTTGGCGGATGAGAGGGTGCGGGCGTCCTACCTGGGGACGAGCGCCGGTCAGGCGGAGGTCGCGGCGGTGACCGGCGAGAAGGCGCGATGAGCGCCACTCCGGTGCTCGAGACCGACGGCCTCACCCTTTTCTTCAACTCCGTCGCCGCGTTCAGCGATGTCAGCCTCTCGGTCGACGAGGGCGAGATCTTCGCGGTCATCGGTCCCAACGGCGCGGGCAAGACCTCGCTCTTCAACGTGATCTCGCGGGTCTACCGCCCAGCCAGGGGCACGATCCGCTACCTGGGGGCCGACCTGCTCCGGCTGCGTCGTGCGCAGATCGCGGGCGCCGGCATCGCCCGCACCTTCCAGAACCTGGGTCTGTTCGGCAACCTGAGTGTGCTCGAGAACGTGCTCATCGGCCGCCACCATCTGATGCGCTCCGGCACGCTGCGCGGCGGGCTCTACCTCGGCTTCGCCCAGCTCGAGGAACGCAGCCATCGCGCCGCAGCGATGGAGGCGCTCGAGTTCGTCGGCATCGCCGGCGTCGCCCACCGGCCAGTGCACATCCTCCCGTACGGCATCCAGAAGCGGGTCGAGCTGGCCCGGGCGCTGGCCATGCAACCGCGGTTGCTGCTACTCGACGAACCGGTGGCGGGGATGAGCACGGCCGAGCGCGGCGAGATCACGACGCTGATCCGCCGCATGCACGAGCGCGGCTACTCCATCGTCCTGGTGGAGCATGACATGGGCATGGTGATGCAGGTTGCCCAGCGCGTTCTGGTGCTCGATTTCGGCAGGGTGATCGCCCTGGGCACGCCTGGCGAGGTGCAACGTGACCCGCGGGTGATCAAGGCCTACCTCGGCGCGCAGCTGGAGGAGGAGGCCGCCGTATGACCACCTTCTATCAGCTGCTCTTCTCTGGATTCGCTCTGGGCTGCGTCTACGCCCTGGTCGCGCTGGGCTTCACCGTGATCTACCGCTCGAGCCAGGTGATCAACTTCGCCCAGGGGAGCCTGTTGGCGTTGGGCGCCTACATGGTGTCCTGGTTCGCAATCGACAAGAGCCTGCCCTTCGGGCTGGCGGTCCTGGCCGCGATCGGCGTGTGCGTCCTGGTGGGGGTGGTGTTCCAGCGGCTGGTACTGCGCTGGGTGGCAGGGCAGCCGGTCTTCGTCATCGTCATGATCACCATCGGGTTGAGCATCGTCATCGACGCCTCGGTTTCCGCCAAGTTCGGCGCCAATCCGCGGCTGCTGGGCGATCCGTGGAGCTCCTCGGCGGTCCACCCCGGAGGCGTGACCCTGATCTGGGCAAAGATCTGGACCATCGTCACCGTCTTCGGGGTGCTGCTCGGGTTCTTCCTCTTCGACCGCTACTCGCGTTACGGGCTGGCGATGCGCGCCACCGCCGCCGACGAGGAGGCGGCGATGGCGGTGGGGGTGCCCACCCGGCGGGTGTTCGCCCTCGCCTGGGGCGTCGCCGGGGCGGTGGCCACCGTGGGAGGCTTCTTCCTCGCCACCTTCCCCAACCAGCTCGATCCCAGCATCAGCGCCGTCGCCCTGCTCGCCTTCCCGGCGATCATCCTGGGTGGGCTCGACTCCCCGGCGGGGGCGGTGGTCGGCGGTGTCACCATCGGCTTGGTCGAGGAGCTGACCAAGGGGTACCAGCCAGCTCACGCCTCCTGGTTGGGGACCAACTTCTATGTCATCGCGCCCTACGTGGTGATGATCCTGGTGCTGATGGTCAAGCCATATGGGCTCTTCGGGCGCGCCCCCGTGGAACGCATATGAGCAGCGAGGTGCGGGTGCTGGGGCGGACCGTCTCAGCGGCCGGGCTGATCGCTGCCGGGAGCGTGGTGGCGGCAGCAGCCCTCACTGTCGCTCTGCCCTTCATGCTCAATGCGTTCTGGTTGAGCACGCTCGTCTTCATCCTCATCTACGCCATCGCAGCGCTCGGCCTCAACGTCCTCACCGGTTACACCGGGCAAGTGTCGCTGGGCCATGCCTTCTTCCTCGCGGTGGGCGCCTACACCGCCAAGGTGCTGGGTGGCGACCACCAGCTGATGGCGCTCATCTGGATCCCCGCCGCCGGCGTGGTGGCGGGGCTGTGCGGTCTGATCGTCGGCCCCGTGGCGCTGCGCCTGCGCGGGCTCTACCTGGCCATCGTCACCATCGGCATCGTCTTCATCGGCCAGCACATCTTTCTCAACGTCGATTCGCTCTCTGGTGGACCGCAGGGCACCGCCATCCCCTCGGTGCAGATCGGGGCCGGGGCGCAGTGCCAGCCGTCGTGCAGCGTCGACTTCTCCCAGGGCACCAGCCTGGGCGGCGCCACCATCGACCACAACGCCCTCTACTACTACCTGAGCCTGTTCATCCTGGTGCTCGGCATGCTCTTCGTTCGCAACCTGGTGCGGACACGAACGGGTCGGGCGCTGCAGGCGGTGCGCGAGCGCGAGGTCGCCGCCTCGCTGATGGGCATCAACCTGGTCCGCACCAAGCTCGCCGCCTTCGTGATCTCTTCATTTCTCGCCGGCGTCGGTGGCGCGCTGTTCGGCTCTTATCTCAGTTTTGTGCGTCCCCAGAGCTGGGACCTCATCCTCTCCATCTCGTTCGTCGCCATGATCATCGTCGGCGGCATCGGCACGGTGTGGGGGCCGCTATTGGGAGCCATCTTCGTGGCCGGCACGCCCACGGTGCTCAACCACTATGCCGACTCGGTGCCCTTCCTGCAGCACGGGAGCAGCAGCGGAGGTCTCTCCATCAACGAGTTCAGCTCCATCTTCTACGGGGCGCTGATCATCCTCTTCCTTGTGCTCGAACCCCGTGGCGTGGTCGGCCTGGCGGGCCGCGCCATCGCCTTGGCGCAACGCCTGGCGCGTGGCCCTGCCATACCCCCATCGACCCCTCTTCCATCGCAGCAATCGGCCTAGGACATGGAGGTAACAACTCAAGTGGGAACCGCTCATCGGACCAGACTGGCGGCGATCAGCGCCGCCGGATTGCTCGCCGCGCTGGCGGCATGTGGGAGCAGTAGTACCAGTGGTGGCGGCGCGACCTCGGGTGCCATCAAGACCGGCCCCGGGGTCGACGCCTCCACCAAGACCATCACCACCGCGATCATCACTCCGCTCTCTGGCCAGGTGGCAATCATCGGCAAGCCACTCACCGCCGGCCAGGAGGCGTACTTCCAGGCGGTCAATGCCAAGGGTGGGGTGGACGGTTGGAAGATCAACTACGTCGAGAAGGACGATCAGTACAACCCACAGACACACGTGCAGCTGTACAACGAGGTGGTCGGAAGCAGCGCCTTCATCGCCCAGTCGTTGGGAAGTCCCACCACCAAGGCGATTGAGCCGTTGGCTGACCAGGCCCATGTGCTCACCGCCGCTGTCGCGCAGTCGTCGAGCTTCACCACTGACCCGGTGATGATCGTCATCGGTACGCCCTATTCCATCGATGTCGCCAACAGCCTGTCCTACATCGTCGACAAGTTGGGAAAGAGGGACGCCAAGATCGGGATCATCTATCAGAACGACGAATATGGCCAGGACGGCCTGCGCGGATACACCGCCGCCCACGACGCCAGCCACTTCAACGATGTCGCGCGAGCGACATACAACGTCACCGACACCGACTTCACCGCCCAGGTGGTGCAGATGAAGAATGCCGGTGCGCAGTACGTCATCGTCAACGCCGTACCCAAACCGGCAGCGACGATCGTCGGCACCGGCGCCGCCATCGGCTACTTCCCACAGTGGGTGTTCCTGGGGCCTGCCTGGTCGGAATACCTGATGACCGACAACGGGACGCTCACCGGTAAGCCCACCCAGGTCAACCAGGTCCTGGCGAAGACCGTCTGGGTGATGGGTTACCAGCCAGACTGGGGCGACACCACCGCCGCCGGCATGACCCCGTTCCTCGCCGACCAGCAGAAGTACTCGCCGGCCCAGGCACCCGACTACTACTTCATGTACGGCTACACCATGGCGCAGGTCGAGGTCGCCATCCTCAAGAAGGCGATCGAAAGCGGCGATCTGACCCGGGATGGACTGCTCAACGCCCGCAAGAACCTCGGCCACTTCTCCTTCGGCGGGCTGCTGCCCGATCTGACCTACACGCCGTCGCTGGGACCGGCCGACCGCCAGACGCTGATCAAGAAGGTGGATGTGACCGTCCCTGCATTCCTGAAGACCATCCAGCCTTTGTTCGAGAGCAACGCGGCCAAGACCCTCAAGTAATTCGTACCTGCAGCGGGAGCGTCGTTCGCGGCGCTCCCACCCTGCGGGTTGCGGACGCCGGACATCCCTGACCGCCGCCGGCTCAGCCGGGTGGTGCCGCCGCCTCGACGCGCATGACGACACGACCACCGCCGTCCACCATGCGATGGAGCGCCTCGACGGTGGTCGCTCCCGCCATGTCCCAGCGCTCGACGATCAGCGGCGCCACCGCGGCGAGCCCCTCGCCCTCGACCACCCGCGCGAGGCCCTCGACCGTGGGCCCGCCGCGGACGTGCAAGCGGACCCAGGGGTCGCGCCGCCAGCGCACCGCCTTCTTCGAGTACGACTCGACGAACAGGTAGACGACCCCTGGCGGCCCCACCGCGAACCACACCGGCACGGTGCCGGTGCGGCCCGGCTCGCGCGAGGAGACGAGCACCTCCTCCTGTCCCTGCAGGGCGTCCAGGAAGGCGGCAGGCAGGGGTCGGACGGTGTCCGTCACTACGCAGTGGCGGAGGTCAGAACCTCATCCAGCTCGGCGCGGATCACCGGTGCATGGCGGTAGCCCACGATGCGTGAGACCACCTGGCCGCGGTCGAGGATCAGCAGGGTGGGTACGTTCACCACCGCGAAGAGCGCCGGCGTCCGCGGGTTGGCATCGACGTCCAGCTTGGCGACCTTCACCCGTTCCGCGTAGTCCTCGGCCAGGGCGGTGATGGTCGGGGCGAGCGCCTTGCAGGTCGAGTTCCAATCCGCCCACATGAAGACCAGCACCGGCAGCTCGGAATCGACCACCTCGCTGGGGAAGGTGGTGTCGGTGACGGTGACCGGTCGCACGGCGGAGAGCATAGGACGGCGGCGCTCAGCTCGTCATCGACCCGGCCGGCTCGATGACGAGGGCCTCGCCGAAGACGCGACGAAAGCGGTCGGCCACGCCCGCGGGCTGCCATTGGTGGGTCATCGGCACCGAGAGCACGAGCGCTCGTTTGCGACGGCGGTGCTGCAGGGTGGGAAGGCGGCGCGGTGGCAGCCGCCGCTCCAGCTCGTCGGCCAGGGCGAGCACCACCGCGGCCCGACCGATCGCCCGCCGGTCGTCGGCGGAGAGCAGCACCGAGCCGCCGGGGAGGCTGGCGCGGTCGCGCCCGGCGCGCTCGATCAGCGAGGCGAGCATGGCGATGGTGCGGTGGGAGAAGCCGCGCAGGTCGGCGGCGAGAACGATGGTCGCGGCGTGTTCCCAGCGGTGGTAGTAGTCGACGCTGCGGCCGACGTCGAGAAGGGTGGCGGCGTGATCGAGCGCCTCGCGCAGCTCGGGGAGCGTCTCCGGGTCGAGCATGTCGATGAGCGCCGCCACCATGCGCCGGCGCCGCTGGGCGCGGGCGCTGTCGCAGGTGGTGAAGCGCGACACCAACGCCGACACCGAGGCCTCGCGTACGGCGGAGCTGCTGGGTAGCCGTCCGCCGAGCCGGGCGAGGGCGACTCCCTCCCGCAATCCTTGTCCGGAGACCACCAGGTCGGAGGCTCCCAACATCTCCATGACCACCTGCACCGCCAGCGCTCCACCGGTGATCGAATCGGCCCGGTCACTGCTGAGCCCGGCGAGCGCGGCCCGACGGGAGAGACGGCGGGAGCAGACGCGGGAGGCGATGTCGCGCACCTCGCGACGTCCCAGCACGTATCCGTGCAGCCGCGGGATGGGATAGGTGAGGGTGGCGTGGTGCATCTTGGCGATGTTGCGAATGGTGCCGCCACTACCGACCATCCGCTGCTCGCCGGTGAGCGGCGGGACCTTGTCATCGGCAAGCGTCGTCGCGGTGTGCTGGCAGAGCTGAGAGATCTCGGACGCGCGCGGCGGATCGGCGACGAGGAATCGCCCGGTCAGACGCAGCGCGCCCAGCGGTAGCGTCCAGCTGCGACTCAGGCGGCGTTCGCGGAACTGCGAGATCTCCAGGCTGCCGCCGCCGACGTCGACCAGCAGGCCGTCCTCGACTGGCAGGCCGTGCACGGCGCCGAGAAACGCGAGCCGTGCCTCCTCCTCGCCATCGATCACGGTGATCTCGAGGCCGGTGTCGCGCCGTACCCGCTCGACCACCCGAGCTCCGTTGACCGCCTCGCGCACTGCCGCCGTGGCCACGCCGACGGTGCGCACCGCCCGAGCGGCGACGGCGATCGATTGAAAGTCGCGCACCGCCGCGACGATGCGTTCCACCGCCGCCGACCCGAGCCGTCCTTCGCTGTCGATCTCGCCGACAAGCCGCAGCGGGGTGCGCGCGTCGGAGATGATCTCGAGGCACCCGGCAGTGCTCAGCCTGACCACGATCATCCGTCCGGAGTTGGACCCGATGTCGACGACGGCGAGCGGCGGCTCCGGCACACGCGGCCTCCCGGCAGGCTGCTGAGGGAATGGCGGGGGAGTATACGGGCGCTCCGCGGCAACGACCGTGCCGTTCGCAGTGTAGATTCGTCGGGCTGCCCATGATGGGCGGACCGGAGGTGGCGATGGCGGGGCGTGGGGGTCACGGTCGGTGACGGTGACGCGCGAGCGCGAGGTGAAGCTGCCGGCGCCGGAGCAGCTCAGGCTGCCGAACCTCGACGGCGTGCTGCCCGGCGTGGTGACCGCCGACCGTGGACGGAAACGGCTCCAGGCCGTGTACTACGACACCCCCGACCTTCGCCTGGCGCGCTGGGGATCGCAGCTGCGCTTTCGTGGCGCTGAGGGTTGGACGGTCAAGCTGCCCGCTCCCTCCGAGGGCGTGCTGCTGGAGCGGGACGAACATGTCTTCGTGGCTCCCGCCGGCCCACCTCCCGCCGAGGCTCTCGACCTGGTGCGGGGAATGCTTCGCGGTCAGACGCCGCGGCCCGTCGTCATCCTGCGCACCGGTCGTCACACCGTGGAGCTCTGCGCCACCGACGGGACGCTCCTCGCCGAGCTCGTCGATGACCGAGTCGCGGTGATCGAGGACGGTGGTGCCAGCCGCCGCTTTCGCGAACTGGAGGTGGAGCTCCGTGCCGGCAGTCCGGCGCTGCTCGACGCCGTGGTCGCCCGGATGCGCGCCGCCGGCGCCGGGGCGCCCGACCCGACACCCAAGCTGGTGCGCGCGCTCGGGCGGACCGCCTCCGGCCCTCCCGATGTTGCCGCGGGAGCGCTGCCGCGACATCCCAGCGCCGGCGCCGCCGTGGCCCGGGCGCTGGCCGCCTCGGTGGCACGGTTGATCTGCCACGACCCGGTGGTCCGGTTGGGAAGCGATCCCGAGGGCGTGCACCAGGCGCGGGTGGCGACCCGCCGGCTTCGCTCCGACCTGCGCACCTTCGCGCCGCTGCTCGACGCCGCCTGGGTCGAGGACCTCCGTGCCGCGCTCAGCGAGCTGGCCGCGGAGTTGGGCGAGGTGCGAGACGCGGACGTGATGCTGCAGCGGCTCTCGGCGCGGGCCGCCGGTCTCGCGGACGACGACCGCGCCGGCGCCAGCCGCCTGCTCGCCCGCCTCGCCGAGCGGCGCGACGCGGCCCGGGCGCGGCTGCTCGCGACCATGCGGGACCGCCCGTACGACGCTTTGCTCGACCGCCTGGTCGAAGCCGTGCGCGCGCCGGCGCTGACGCCCGACGCAGACGTCCCCGCGGCCGACGTCCTGCCGGGCCTGGTGGGCAAACCGTGGAGGAAACTGCGCGCCGCCGTGCGCGCGCTTCCCGAGTCACCCGCCGACGGGCAACTGCACCGGATCCGCATCCTGACGAAGCGCGCGCGCTACGCGGCAGAGGCGGCGGCGCCGGTGATGGGGACGCGGGCGGCGCGCCTGGCGCGGGCGCTGGCCAGGCTGCAGGAGGTGCTTGGCGAGCACCAGGACGCGGTGGTGGCGCAGGCCTGGCTCCGCGAGGCGGCGTCGGCGCACCCCGGCGCGGCCTTTGTCGCCGGCGAGCTGGCCGGCCTGGAGCACGCTGATGCCAGCGCGGCGCGCGCCGCGTGGGCGCGCGCCTGGCGAGCGGCGAGCAGGCCCGGGCTGCGCGCCTGGCTGCGGCCGCGTCACCATGTCCACGGTTCCTGATCACGGGTACGGGAGGCTGACGTGGGGAAGACCGGGCCTGACGACGATCGCGGCGGCGACTTCTCGCCGGTGACAGCACCCCAGCGTGCCGGCGAGCGATCGGTGTTCGCCTGCGTCTCCGAGGTGCGTCCCTATCGACTGATGCAGGGTATCGTCGCCCGCGCCGTGCACGGCGAGCACGTCACCGTCTCTGTCGTCGACCTGGAGGCGAACCTGAGCATGCCGGAGCACCGGCACCTCAACGAGCAGGTCGGGGTGGTGCTGCGCGGCGAGCTCACCTTCACCATCGGCGGCGAGACGCGACGGCGCAGGGCGGGAGACATGTGGGTGATCCCCCCCGGTGTTCCGCACCATGTCGTGGTCGGCGCCGAGGGCTGCACGGTGGTGGAGTCGTTCGCGCCGCCACGCACAGACTGGGAGGACCTCGAACGCCTCGAGCCCGGCGCCGGTGCCTGGCCGGGATGACGCGGTTCCGCGCTTGACCCGCCTGCCGGCACGGTTCACCATGGGCTCGGACCGGTGGGCAGCCGGCACGGCTGATGAGGGGTATGACGATGGCGCAATACCTGCTGCAGGTCGCCTACACGCCGGAGGCGTGGGCCTCGATGGTCGAGAATCCGCAGAACCGCCAGGAGCTGGTGCGGCCGGCGGTGGAGAGTCTCGGCGGTCGCTTCCTGCACTCCTGGATGTGCTTCGGCGATTACGACCTGGTCGGCATCATCGACATGCCGAGCAACGTCGACGCCGCGGCCTTCTCCATCGGTGTCGCCGCCAAGGGGGCGATCAAGGCCTTCAAGACGACCGCGCTGCTGACCATGGACGAGAGCGTCCAGGCGATGCGCCGCGCGCAGCAGGTCGCCTACACGCCACCACAGCGAGCGGCAGCCGGCATCCGCTGATCCGCCGCGTCGCGATCGACGGCGGGTCGGCGGCATGACCCCGCCGGCCGGCCGCCCGCCCGCCTCGCCGGCGGTTCTCGTCACCGGCGCCTCGACCGGTGTGGGGCGCGCCTGCGCGCTGCACCTCGACAGCCGGGAGTTCCGCGTCTTCGCCGCGGTGCGCCGCGATGAAGACGCCGACGCCCTGCGCGGGGCCGCGTCCTCCCGGCTGACCCCGCTGCTGATGGACGTCACCGATGCCGAAGCCATCAGCTCGGCGGCGGCCACGGTCGGTGCGGCTGCCGGCGACGCGGGCCTGCAGGGCCTGGTGAACAACGCCGGGATCGCGCTCGGTGACCCGCTGGAGTTCGTCCGCCTCGACGACGTGCGCCGGGTGCTCGAGGTCAACCTGGTCGGGGCCATCGCCGTCACCCAGGCGTTCCTCCCGCTCCTCCGTCGCGGGCACGGCCGTGTCGTCTGCATCGGGTCCATCGGCGGGCGCTTTCCGGCACCGTTCACCGGTGCCTACGGGGCGTCGAAGGCGGCGCTGGCTGCGATCTGCGACAGCCTGCGAGTCGAGCTCAGGCCGTGGAGGATCGACGTCGTTCTCATCGAGCCGGGCTCGGTGAGCACCCCGATCTGGGAGAAGGGTCTGCGCGAGTTCGACAGCAGGATGCCCGACTATCCACCGGCGGCACTCGAGCTGTACGGTCGTGCCATCGGGCCGGTGCGCAGCATGACCGAGAAGCTCGCCGCGGCCGGCATCCCGCCGCTCAGCGTCGCTCGGGTGGTGGAGCAGGCGTTGCGGGCGCGGCGGCCGCGAACCCGCTACCTGGTGGGCAGGGATGCCCGGGTGCAGGCGCTGCTGAGGCATCTGCCCGACCGCGCCCGCGACCGGCTGATGGCGTCGTTCATGCGTCTGCCCAAGGAGGCGTGACGGTGTCGATGCCGCGATGACAGCGGAGCCACCGCAGGGCGCCACCGCCCTGCTCGCCACCATGCCCTTCGCGGTGGCGCTCGGCATCCAGCTCACCGTGGCCGATTCCACCGAGGTCAGGGCAACCCTCGCCTGGGCCGCGGATCGCTGCACCGCCGCGGGCGTCCTCCATGGGGGCGCGCTGATGAGCCTTGCCGACAGCGTCGGTGCTGTGTGCGCCTTCCTCAACCTCCCCTCCGGGGCCAGCACCAGCACCATCGAGTCGAAGACGAACTTCTTCCGCGCGGTCCGCGACGGTCACGTCGAGGCCATCGCCCGTCCGCTGCACGTCGGCCGTACGGTGATCGTGGTGCAGACCGACCTCGTCGATCCCGGTGGGCGGAGGGTGGGCCAGACGACCCAGACCCAGGCGGTCCTGGCGCGCTGAGTTCGCGGGATCGTCCGCTCCCACCCGGGCGACATCACAATGACGCGCTGTGAGCGCTGGGGGGTTCGAGACGGGCACGGCGCCGGGACCTGAGGCAGCGGTGATGCGCGAGGAGCGCAAGGTCGTCACCGCCGTCTTCGCCGATCTGGTCGGCTCCACCCAGCTGGGGGAGCGGCTCGACCCCGAGGAGGCGCGGCTGGTGGTCGCCGAGGCGGTGGCGCGGATGGTGAACACCGTCGAGGCCTTCGGCGGAACCGTGAAGGACATCGCCGGCGATGGCGTGCTGGCGCTGTTCGGCGCCCCGGTCACCCACGAGGACGACGTGGAGCGTGCCGTTCGTGCCTCGCTGCGCATCGTTCACGAGGTCGCCGCCTACGGAGCGGAGGTTGCCGGCGCCTGGGGCGTCGAGCAGCTCTCGGTGCGGGTGGGCGTGGACACCGGGCCGGTGGTGCTGGGCTCGATCGCCGCCGGCAGCCGGCTCGAATACGCCGCCTTCGGTGACACCGTCAACACCGCCGCGCGGTTGCAGGGCGCAGCCGACCCTGGGACGGTGCTGATCAGCCTGGCAACCCGCGAGCCGGTCGAGTGGCTTTTCGAGTGGGGCGCGTCGCGCCCACTCCAGCTCAAGGGCAAGACCGAGCCCGTGCGTGCCTGCGAGGTCACCGCCCCGCGGGCGGGCGGCGGGCGCGCCCGCGCCGATACCGCGGTCCAGGCGCCCGTGGTCGGTCGCGAACGCGAGCTGTCGGCCGCGCGCCGGGCGGTCGACGGTGTGCTCGCCGGCTCGGGAGCCATCCTGTTCCTGACCGGTGACGCCGGCATCGGCAAGAGCCGCCTGGTCGGCGAGTTGCGCGCCCACGTCGAGCGCTCGCAGCCGGACTACGGGCGCGCCGCGTGGATCGAGGGCCGCTGCGTGTCCTACGGCGAAGCCATGCCCTACTGGCCGTTTCGCGATCTTCTGCGCGAGTGGCTCGCCGTCTCGGCGGACGAACCGGAGCTGCGCGTGCGAGTGGCGCTGCGCCGCCGGCTGGAGCGGCTGTTTGGCGATCGCGCCGGCGACGTCTATGCCTATCTCGGAGCCACCCTGTCGCTCGCGCTGGAGCGGGAGGCGGCCGCGCGCGTGGCCGAGCTGTCACCCGAGGCGCAGCAGTACCGCACCTTCGAGGTCATCGGTGAATGGCTGACGCGCCTTGCCGAGGACGGCCCGGTGGTGGTTGCCCTGGAGGACCTCCACTGGGCGGACGGAACATCGCTGCAGCTCACCGAGCGGCTGCTGCGACTCACCGAAGAGGCGGCCATCCTCTTCGTGATCACCGCTCGTCCGGAGCACGATCACCCGTCGTGGCCCCTCAAGCAGGCGGCGATGCGCGAGCTTCCCCATCGCAGCACCGAGATCGTGCTGGAAGCGCTGTCGGGGAATGCCGACCGCGAGCTGCTCTCGGCGCTGGTCGGAGGCGCCACCCTTCCCGTCGAGCTCGAGCGCCGCATCCTCGAGCACGCCGAGGGCAATCCCTTCTATCTCGAGGAACTGGTCCGCTCGCTCGCCGATGCCGGCGCGCTGCGCCGCGAGGACGGCGCCTGGCAGTTCGACCACGCCGTCGATGTCGAGGTACCGGCCACCATCGAGAAGGTGATCCTGGCCCGCATCGACCGGCTGTCGCCCGCCTGCCACGACGTGCTGGTCTCTTCGGCGGTGCTGGGCCGCCAGTTCGGCCTTCCCTGGCTCGAGGGTGTCGCCGATCGAGGTCCGGCACTGCGGCCGCTGATCCACGAGCTGCAGCGTCTCGACCTGCTGCGTGAGGGCAGGCGATGGCCAGAGCCCGAATACCGCTTCAAGCACGTCCTCATCCAGGAGGCGGTCTACCGGACGATCCTCACCGGCGAGCGAACCCGGCTTCACCGCCGGGCCGCGGAATGGCTCGAGCGTCGCTTCGGCGACAACGAGGCCGAGGTGTTCGGGCTGCTGGCCCATCACTGGCTGGCCTGCGCCGATGAGGAGAAGGCCACCGCCTATCTGGCACGCGCCGGCGACAAGGCGCTCGAGGAGTACGCCCTTGACGAGGCGGTGGGACACTACCGCGCGCTGCTCCCCCTGCTGGAGAGGCGCGGTCGTGAACGCGACGTCGCCGTGGTGCTCTTCAAGCTCGCGCTCGCGCTGCACACGGCGCTGCGTTTCGCCGAGGCAAATCGCACCTACCAGCAGGCCTTCGATCACTGGCAGCGACCACGTCCCTGGTCGGACAGTCCCACCGCCACCCTGCGGATGGCGACCAGCTTCGTTCCCGACGACGCCGATCCCAAGTCAGCGATCGCCTGGCCCAACATCCAGCTCTGCATGCAGCTCTTCGACCGTCTGGTCGAGGCATGGCCGGGGCGCGCCATCGTGCCCTCCCTCGCCGAGCGGTGGGAGATCGCCGACGACGGGCTTCGCTATGTGTTCCACCTCCGGGACGGCCTGCGGTGGTCGGACGGAACCCCACTCACCGCCCACGACGTCGAGTATGGGATCAAGCGCGTGCTGGATCCGCAGAGTCCAGGCTCCTCGGTGGCGATCTACTTCGTGCTCGAGAACGGCCAGGATTACTACCTGGGCCACAACCGCGACGTCGATCGCATCGGGGTGCGGGCGCTGGACGACCGCACCGTCGAGTTCCGCCTGGTCGCTCCCGCGCCGTACTTCATGAGCGTGATGAACCGTCCCGACAGCGGACCGCAGCCGCGTCACGCCATCGAGCAGCGTGGGGCGGCGTGGACGCAACCGGACAGCCAGGTCGTCAGTGGACCGTTCCGCCGGTCCGAACCCATGGTGGATGGGCTGAGCCTGGTTCGCAACCAGCAGTACAGCGGGGTGTGTCCCGGCAACGTCGCCCGGGTGGAGCTCATCGGGTCGAGCGTGGCCCGAGGTCTCGACGGCTACCGGCGCGACGAGCTCGACATGGTCACGGTGCGCTACACGCCGCGACTGGCCGACCGCGTCGACGATCCCGGTGCCGAGGCGAGCATCGGGCCGGCGGCCTGGACCGGGTACATCGCCTTTGACCACTCCAACCCGCTCACCGCGAACGTCGACGTGCGCCGTGCCCTCGCCCATGCGATCGACCGTGCCGCGTTGGCACGATTGATGCCCGCCAACCTGGTTGTCGCCAACGGCGGCCTCGTGCCGCCCGCGCTGCAGGGACACACTCCCGACATCGCTCCGCAATTCGATCCGGAGCGCGCGCGCGAGTGTCTGGCCCGCGCCGCTCCAGCCGGCGAGCTGGCGCTGGCCTGCCTGGATGAGTGGGCGACGATCACCGGCCAGCTGGTGCTCGACTGGGAACGCGTCCTCGGGGTCAAGGTCACGGTGACGACCTGGAGTGCGGCCGAGGCAGCCAGGCTGCGCCGCCCCTGGGAGCTGGCGCCGATGGCGATCGCCGGATGGCTGCCGGGATATCCCGATCCCGAGTACTACCTCCGGCTCCTGCTGCACTCGGACAGCCGGACCAACGAAGGAGGGTTCGCCGATCCGGCTTTCGACGAGCTGATCGAGCAGGCCCGCCGCGAACGCAGCGGCCGCTCGCGGTTGGCCCTGTTCCACCAGGCTGACCGGCTCGCGGTGGCCGAGCGGGTGGCCCTGATACCCGTGGTCTACGGCCGTAGCATGGCGTTCGTGAAACCATGGGTGCGCGGCTGGTGGGAGTTCGGCAAGTCGTCGAGCTCATTTGCCGATCTGGTGGTCGACGCCATCTCACCGCGTGCGTGAGGAGCCGCTCGATCGCCGATCACAGGAGGTGGACGAGGACATGGATGCCGCCCGGCTGAGATCGATTCCCCTGTTCGCTGCGCTCGACGACAAGCAGCGCAAGGTGCTGGCCGCCTGGATGGACGAGGTCGACCTGCCGGCGGGCAAGCGGCTGATGGGCGAGGGGACGTTCGCCTACGAGTTCGCCATCCTCGAGAGCGGGACCGCCAGCGTCGTCGCCGGTGATCGCAAGCTGCGCGACCTCGGTCCCGGCGACTTCTTCGGCGAGATCGGCCTGCTGGCGTCGGAGCGGCGCACCGCGTCGGTGGAGACCACCTCTCCCGCCCGCGCCATCGTGATGACCGGTGCGAACTTCCGGGCGATGGTGCGCGAGCTGCCGCAGGTGGCCGAGCGCGTTCAGCGAGCGATCGAGGAGCGCATCGGTCGAACGGCCTGAACCAAGGCCGCGCTTGGTCTACCCGGCGGGCGGCCCGGCGGTGGGCTCGCCGACCACCACCGTGACCCGCTGCACCTCGTTGTTGGCGTAGCCGCCGGTGTTCCACCGGGATTGGACCGGTTGCTGGTTTCCCGCAGCGTCGGAGGCACGGCAGCAGAGCTCGTACACGCCAGGCCCACGCGGATGCCACGCATGTGACCACCCACACCACGCGTGCTGGCCGATCTGTGCTTCGAGGTCGGCGGCGTTCCAGGTGTGACCGCCATCGGTGCTGACCTCGACCCGATCGACGGGAGCGCAGCCGGACCAGGCCCGACCTTCGAGACGGCACGGGCCCAGCGGCAGGAAGCGTTGCCGGGTGAGGAAGTCGGGGAATCCCGGCGGCACCATCAGCGATCGCGGCGGCATCCTGGTCACCGGCACGCCGGGTTCGTCCGGGTCCTGGCGGTAACGGTAGGCACGCATCTGCTGAAATCCGTCGAACGGCTCGGCGAGCAGGGTGATGCGCCCCAGCCACTTCACGTTGGTCATCCCGAACCAGCCGGGGACGATCAGCCGCAGGGGGAACCCGTGCTGCGGTGGGAGGGGCTGCCCGTTGATCTCGTAGGCGAGGATGGGGCCCTCGGCGCGCGCGTCAGCGATCGACAGGCTGCGGCGGTAATCCTGCTCCACGCCACCCTCGGCACCGTGATCGAGACCGGTGAAGACCACGTCGACGGCGCCGTCGAGCGGCGCCGCCTCGTCGAGGAGCAGTCCCACCGGCGTGCCTGTCCACTCCGCGGTTCCCACCGCCTCGATCAACCACGGCTGGCTCAGGGGCCGGGGCGACAGCCGCGCGCGCCCGTTGCCGGCGCACTCCATGGTCACTGGCGTTCTCACCGCAGGACGGGCGCGGATCTGGTCGAGTGACAGGCGGAGCGGCCGGCCGACGTGGCCGTCGACCTCGAGCGTCCAGGTGGCCGGGTCGACCGCGGGAATGTCGTAATGGGTCAGCAGGTAGTGCAACCCCACCGGGGTCAGTGGGTAGCGCAGCGCCTCCAGCGGCATTCCGTGGTTGCGCAGTGCGAGCTGAAGCTCCTCTGCCGTGATCGGCTCCGCCGGGGTCGTTGCGCGAGCTGCGTCCGACGACGGCGAGCCGGTCATGGCGCGCACTCTACGCTGCCGAGCCGACCGGTCAAGCTCCGGCGCATGGCGCAGCTCAACGGTCACCCCCTACCCTGTCGGGCGGCGATGTGCCGCGAGGGTGAACCATGATCGCAGCCTGGGTCGTGCGAAAGCTGCGCCGGCGCGCGGCGAGGGCGCGGATGGAAACGCAGCCCCGTCCTGCCGCGCAGCCGGGCCCCGTCGCCGCCGGCGCGGTGATCACCGCCCGCAGTTTGATCAAGCGATACGGACCGGTGGTGGCTGTCGACGGCGTCAGCTTCGAGGTCGTCGCCGGAGAGATCTTCGGCATCCTGGGTCCCAACGGCGCGGGCAAGACGACCACCTTGGACATCCTCGAAGGTCTGCGGGACTCCGAGGCCGGCGAGGCGCGCGTCCTCGATGTGCGCATGAGCACCGCCGCCCGCGCTGTCAAGGCGCGCATCGGCGTGCAACTGCAGGCGACCGCGCTCCCCATGTTCACCACCGTGCGGGAGGCCATCGACCTCTTCGGCGCCTTCTACGCGTCGAGGCGGCCAACCGACGAGCTCCTCGCCGAGTTCGACCTCGGGGAGAAGGCAGCGGCGTACTGCACCACCCTGTCCGGTGGTCAGCTGCAGCGACTCTCGCTGGCCCTGGCGCTGGTCAACGACCCCGACCTGGTGTTCCTCGACGAGCCCACCACCGGGCTCGACCCCGCGGCGCGACTCTCACTCTGGGCGGTCATCGAGGCGGTACGTGGCAGGGGCAAGACGGTGGTGATGACGACCCACTACATGGAGGAGGCCGAGCGGCTCTGCGACCGCATCGCGGTGATGGACCAGGGGCGCATCGTCGCCCTGGACACACCGGCGGCGCTGATCGCGCGATACGCGCCGGGGAGCAGCATCGACTTCGAGGTCGCCCGTCCCATCGGGGAGTCGGTGTTCGCCACCATCCCCGGTGTCGACCGGGCCGAGGTCGAGGGGACCAGGGTGCGGCTGTCCACCACCCAGCCGGAGCTGGTGCTGACCCGGGTCTTCGATCCGTCCACCTTCTCCGCGTGGGCACCGGCCGCCGGCGGCGGGGTGGGCGTCGCCGCCGGGGCCGCCGTCCATGATCTGCGGGTGCGCACCGGGACCCTGGAGGACGTCTTCGTCGCCATCACCGGCAGGAGGCTGCGCGAGTGACCGCCTTCCGTGCCATCGCTCGCAACGTGGTCCGCTCCAGCTTCCGCAACCGCACCGCGCTGCTCTTCACCATCGGTCTCGCCGTCTTCTTCATGGTCATTTTTGGCGTGCTCTTCGGCGGCAACGGGCCGTCGGTCCGCGTCGGTGTCGTGGATCAGGACCGGAGCGCGCTATCGCGGAGCTTCGTTCAGCAGCTGCAGCGGACCAAGGGACTGGAGATCGAGACCGGGTCCCGCGCCGACGAGCAGGACCGCCTGCAGCACGGCAAGGTGGCTTTCCTCGCCGTGCTGGAACGCGGCTTCGCCGCAGCCGGTCCCGACCACCCCGCCACCATCACCGCCTACCAGAGCAGCACCGATACCGCCGAGACCGGAGCAATCGCGGGCGAGGTGGTGGCCAGCACTGCGGTGGGCTTCGCCGTCCAGCACCACCTGGTGGGCACACCGGGGATCGTCATCCGTCCACCCCAGGGCGTGGCCACCAACAACGTACGCGCCATCGACTTCCTGCTCCCCTCGATGATTGCCTACCTGGTGCTCCAGTCGGGGATCAACTTCGTCGCCATCGGCCTGGTCGACCAGCGCGCGCGCAAGGTGTTGCGGCGCTTTTTAGCCACTCCGCTGCGGCCGGCCCAGATCCTTGGCGCCAACATCGTCGGCGGTGCCCTGACCGTGTTCATCCAGATCGTTGTTCTCGTCGCAGTCGGCTTGGTCGTCTTCGGGGCGCGCACCCACGGCAGCTGGGCGATCGCCGCGCTGGCTGTGCTCTGCGGCACCGCGACCTTCGTCGGCATCGGCTTCCTGCTCACCAGCGCCGTTCGAACCAGCGAGGCGGCCCGCGGCCTGGCGGCGCTGGTCGCCTTCCCGATGATGTTCCTGTCAGGGATCTTCTTCCCCATCGACACCGCTCCCAAAGTCTTTCAGGACATCGTCCATGCGCTGCCGCTCACCTACCTCAGCGATGCGCTCCACTCGGTGCTCAACGACGGCGCGGGGCTGCGGACCGTCGGTGTCGACCTGGTGGTGCTGCTCGCCTGGGCGGTGGGTTGTTTCGCGATCGCCACCGCGCGGTTCCGCTGGGAATGAACCGCCCGCGGCAACCCGGCCGGTGCCGCGCGCGGCAGACCTAGGTGAGACGCTCGTCGGCGATCACCCGCGTATCGCGTGCCGGGGTGAGCGTCACCGATCGTTTGCGGATCGCCTCGCGCTTTGGCGACGCGGACCTGAGCCGTACCCGGCGGAGGATCTCGGGAACAACCACCCGCATCTCGTAGCTGGCGAACGACGCGCCGAGGCAGCGGCGGATCCCTCCACCGAAGGGCAACCAGCTCAGGGTGTCGGTCCGTCCGTCGAGGAATCGCTCCGGCCGGAGCTGCTCGGGCTCGGGGTAGATGTCGGCGCGGTGGTGGGTCAGGTAGATACTCGGCACCAGCACCATCCCGGCGGGGATGCGATAGCTGCCGATCTGCACCGGCTCGGTCAGCCGCCGAGCGATGAAGGGGACCACCGGTCGCAGCCGCATCGTCTCCTTGATGGTCGCCTCCAGGTAGCGCGTCGAGCCCTCGGCCAGGTCGCGGTGGAGGCGCTGCTCGACCGCCGGCTCGTGCAGCACCAGGTCGAAGAACCAGGCCAGCGAGGTCGCCGTCGTCTCGTGCCCCGCAAGCAGGAGGGTCATCAGCTGATCGCGGAGCTCGACGTCGGTCATCGCCTCTCCCTGCTCGTCTCGGGCCAGCAGCAGCAGGGAGAGGACATCGTCGCGCTCGGCGAGATCGGGAGCGGCGCGGCGCCGGCGGATCTCGCCGTAGAGCGCCTCGTCGACCACACCGCGAAGCTCGAGCCAGCGGCTCCAGGTTCGGATCGGACCGAAGTCGCGGTGCAGCTGCGGGATCAGGCTGAGGCGGCTCGCCTGTCCGAGCTCGAGCAGGCGGCTGATCCGGTCGCGAAGCTGGGTGAGTACGGCACCCTCCCGAAGTCCGAAGACGGCTCGGAGGATCACCTGCAAGGTGATCGCCTGCATCGACGGCCGCAACGGGAAGGCGCGGTGCAGCGGCCATCGATCCACCTCGTGCGCGGTGATGTCCGTCATCAGCGTCGAGTAGCGCTGCATCCGATCGCCGCGGAACGAGGGAAGCATCAGCCTGCGCTGGCGCATGTGCTCGGTGCCATCGAGCAGGAGGACCGAATGGCTGCCGAGCGCCGGCTCCAGCACATGGTTGGCCTCGCCGGCGTGCATCCGGTCGCCGTGGTCGGCGAACACCGTCCGGATCAGATCGGGGTCGCAGATACTCACCACCTTGCCGCTGACCGGAAGGTTGACGATGAAGGTGTCGCCGTAGCGCTGCCGGCACCGCTCGACAAACTGGGGAAAGCGGAACTCCCACAGCAACGCCTGCAGGGGCATCGGCAGCCGCGGACCGGGCGGCAGCCCATCCGGCGGTGCCGCCGCGCGCGGCGATCGCGTCAGCACGCTGCTCACCGGTCGGCGCGCTCACGGCCGGCAACCACGCCGGCGGTCAGAATCCGTCGCATCTCGAGCCCTTCCCGGATGGAAGGACGAAGGGTACCAGCCTGCGTACCATCCGGCGGATGTCCCCACCGGCAGCGCTGGTGTCGTTCCCGGAGCATAGTGTGGGAATGACCGACAGCTGCCAGGTGTGCGGTGCTCCGCTGCCCGGCGACGCGCGCTTCTGCCCGCGCTGCGGTGCGCTGACCGCCCTCGCGCCCACCGAGGAGCGCAAGCTGGTCACCGTTCTCTTCGCCGACCTCGTCGGGTCGACCGAGCTGAGCCGGCACCTCGATCCCGAGCGTGCCCGCGAGGTGCAGAGCGGCTTCCTCGAGACGCTCGCCGCCGAGGTCGCCTCGGCACGAGGGCAGGTCGAGAAGTTCATCGGCGACGCGGTGCTGGCGGTGTTCGGCATGCCCCGGGTGCACGAGGACGATGCGGTGCGGGCGGTGCACGCAGGCCTCGCCATCGTCGACGCCGTCGACCGCCTCGGACAGCGCGCCGGGCTGGAGTCCTCGCTGTCTGTGCGTGTCGGCATCGAGACCGGCGAGGTCGCCGCCGGTCAGGGCCCGGCCGGTCAGCTGCTGGTGACCGGCACCGCCGTCAACGCGGCGGCGCGACTCCAGGAGGCCGCGAAACCTGGCGAGGTTCTCATCGGCGAGACCACCCGGGCACTGATCGGCGAGGCGGCGGTGCTCGGCCCAGTCCGCTCGATCGAGGCAAGGGGCTTCAACGCTGGGCTCACCTGCCATCCCGTCACCGGGCTGGCGCGCCGCTCGGTGCGGCGAACGATCCCGATCGTGGGCAGAGACCCCGAGCTGACACTGCTCCACGACGCCCTCGAGCGGGCCGCGCGCACCGGCCGTCCTCATCTCTTCACCGTGATCGGCGAGGCGGGGATGGGCAAGTCGCGCCTCGTCGACGAGTTCGCGGCGCGGCTTCCCCAGGACCTGCTGACCTTGATCGGCCGCGCCGAGAGCCACGGCGCCACCACTCTCGGCCCCGTCGCCGACATGCTGCGGCGGCTGACCGGCCTCGCCGAGGGCGAGCACGGAGAACGGATTCGACGGCGTCTGAGCGAGGTGATCAGCGCCCGCTGCGACATCGACGACGCTCAGGGGCTGGCCGAGAGGCTCGCCTTCATCCTCGGTGTGCCCGGCCGGGAGCACCGTGACGAGGCGGTGCTGCTGCAGGAGGCACAGCGCGCCTTCGCCACCCTGATCGAAGCGCTCTCGGCGCACACGCCCCTGGTCCTGGTGCTCGACGACATCCATCTCGCCCGTGCCCCGGTGCTCGACCTGATGGAGCGATTCGTGGCCCGCAAGCGTCATGCGTCGACGCGAGCGCTGGTGGTTGTCAGCGGCCGGCAGGACCTGCTCGACGAGCGGCCTGCATGGGGGAGCACGGCGTGGAACCACACCCTGGTGCGCCTGGAGCCGCTCGACGCCGACGAGAGCGGGGACCTGGTCCGCCGCGCCGCGGGTGGTCGGGTCCCGGAGGAGACCGCCCGGCAGGTGGTCGAACGGTCGGGTGGCAATCCGTTCTTCATCGTCGAGACCACAGGAATGCTGCTCGACGCCGCCGGCGCCGCCACCGATCGCCCGCCCCTGCCCCCGACGGTGCAGGCGGTGGTCGCGGCGCGCCTCGACCATCTGCCCATCGAGCTTCGCGACCTCGCTCGACGGACGTCGGTGTTCCTCGACTCCTTCGACCTCGACGAGCTGGCGCTCATCGACCAGCCGGATCGCGATGCCCTCACCGCCCTCGAGGAGGCGGAGGTCCTCAGCGTCGAGGATGGCCCCGTGCGCTGGCGCTTCTGCCACCAGATCCTCCACGACGTCGCCTACGCGGGTCTGCCCAAACGTCAGCGGCTGCAGCTTCATCTCGCCGTCGCCGACGGCCTCGACCGTGCCGGCCGGCCGGGAGTCGCCGACCACCTCGAGCGCGCCGCGCTCGCCTCGCTCGATCTCGAGCCCGCCGACCGCACCGTTCCCGACCGCGCCGCCGCCGCCCTGCTCCTGGCCGGCGATCGCGCCCGCCGTCGCATGGAACCACGCCGGGCGGTGGACCGCTACCGCAGAGCCCTGGCACTTGCCGGACCGCCGGCGATGTGGGGCGTCCGCGAAGCGCGCGCGCTTGCCGGGATCGGCGAAGCGCGGTACTGGCTGGCGGAGTACACCCAGGCTTCCGACGCCCTTGCCGAGGCGGAGCGGTTGGGCCTCCAGACCGGCGACACCTGGACGCTCGCCCATGCGCTCCGCTTCCTCGGTGACGTGGTGCTCAACGTCGATGCCGACGTCGACCGGGCGGAGGTGCTCTTCGCCCGCTCGCTGGCGGCCGCCGAGGACCTGGGGGATCCGCAGGCCATCAGCCGTAGCCTGCTGTTCTCCGGTTGGGTCCCCTGGACTCGCGACCGCTTCGCCGAGGCGGATGTGATCTGGCAGCGAGCCCTGTCGATCGCCACCGAGACGGGCGACCGATGGGTCCAGGCACGCACCCTGACCGCGCTCTCGGTCGCCCGCGCCGAGGTCGATGACCTCGACGCCGAGGCCGCCTACGCGGAGCGGGCGCTCTCCGTCGCTCGCGACCTCGGCGACCAGTTCAGCATCGCCGTCGCCATGGTGCAGATGGGTCGCAGCCTCCGCGCCCGCCAGCGGCAGACCGAGGCGATCCCCCACTTCACCGAGGCGGCCGCGATCTTCGAAGAGAGCGGGGTCCGCTGGGAGCTCGCCGACGCGCTCTACGCGCGGGGCTCCGCCTACGAGGAACTCGGCCGCCTGGATGAGGCGGAGAACGATCTCCGCGCCGCGGTGCGCCTCTGCGAGGAGCTGGGAGCGCGGGCGCTGGCCCGGTGGACCACCCGAGCGCTGGCACGCGTGCGCGCGCGGCGAGACGACCGGCAGGCGGCGGCCGCGCCGGCCGAGGCAGACGACGCGGCGGTGCGCTGACCGCTTCCCGACGCGGTCCGGAACGCCTCCGAGGCCGGCACCGTGCGGCGTGGATCTGCATTCAGCGACGGACTCACTCGGTGGCGTCCGGGGGAAACCGCAGCGTCACGCGGGTTCCCTGGCCCGCGACGCTGGCGACCTCGACGCTGCCTCCATGAGCCTCCACCACGTCGCGGACGATGGCGAGGCCGAGCCCCGAGCCGGGGGAGTTCTCACCTTTGACGAATCGCTCGAGCACGTGGGCAAGCAACTCCGGCGGGATGCCCTCGCCGTCGTCGACAACGCGCAACTCGACGCCCCGGGAGTCGGACGCCGGCCGGGCCTCCACCCGGACGGTTCCCCCCGGCGGGGTGTGGCGCAGCGCGTTGCTGACGAGGTTGGCTAGAACATTGTGGAGGCGCGCGGGGTCGGCGTCGATCGGGGGGAGGTCGGGCGGGACGTCGGCGAGCAGCGCCACGCCCGACGCCTCGGCGGCAGCGCGATGCGCCACGAGCGTGTCCTGGACGAGGTCGGAGGTCTCCACCGGCTCGCGCCGAAGGCGAAGGCTGCCGGCCTCGGCCAGCCCCAGGGTGGCGAGGTCGTCGACGAGAACTTCAAGGGTGTGGACGGCGGCGAGGATGGGCGTCATCCGCACCGGATCGCCGGGGTAGACACCGTCGGCAATGGCCTCGGCCTGGCCGCGGATGATCGACAGCGGACTGCGCAGCTCGTGCGCCACCTCGGCCACCACCGAACGCCGGCGGGCCTCGGTGGCCTCGAGCCGGCTGCTCATCGCGTTGAAGGCACGCGCCAGGCTGCGCAGCTCGGCCGGACCGCGCACGGGAACGCGGGCGCTGAGGTCGCCCGCCTCGATCTGACGCGACGCCTCCACCAGCCGCTCCGCGGGCGCGGCGAGGCGGCGGGTGGCGGCGACGGCGGCGACAAGTGCCAGCACCCCGAGGAGAAGGCCTCCAGCCGACAGCACCCGCGCCACCGTCCCGGTGCTGACGATGCCGAGGGCGCTGGCGACGAGCCACACCGCCGCGGTCCCGCTGATGCCGAGGACGAGGAGCAGGAGCCCGAGCGCGCAGCCGGCTCGCCGCATCATCCGGCGGGCGCCGGGACTGCGCCACGCCTGGGGCCCGCGTGGTGGCCACGCCTCGCCATCGGGCCACCACGGCGGCCGGCGGCGGCTACCGGGCCGCCGGTTCCAGCCGCCGCGGTGGCCCATCAGCCGGGGTCCGCGATGCGATAACCCACTCCGAAGACGGTCGTCAGGTAGCGCGGTGCGTGCGGGTCGGGTTCGATCTTGCGGCGGATGTTCTTGATATGGGCGTCGACCGCCCGCTCGTAGGAGTCGACGGCGACGCCGTGGATCGCGTCGAGCAGCTGCACCCGGGTGAAGACGCGACCTGGCTGGCGCGCCATCGTCATCAGCAGGTCGAACTCGGTCGACGTCAGCTCGACGCGTCGGCCCGCCACCGTGACCTCCATGCGGTCGGCATCGAGGGTGATGTCGCCCCCGACCCGAACCACGGCGGCGTGATGCGCGGCGCTCTCGGTGCGTCGCAGCACTGCGCGCACCCGGGCGACCAGCTCCTTGGGGCTGAACGGTTTGGTCAGGTAGTCGTCGGCACCCAGCTCGAGCCCCACCAGCTTGTCGGACTCGTCGCCTCGGGCGCTGAGCATGACGATCGGCACGGTGCCGTTGCGACGCAGCTCGCGGGTGACGTCGAGCCCGTCGAGGCCGGGAAGCCCGAGGTCGAGAACCACCAGGTCGGGCCGGCGCGTGCGGGCCGTCTGGAGCGCGGCCGGGCCGTCGGACGCCGTCACCACCGTGAAGCCGCTGTGCTCGAGATAGTCACGGACCAGCCTGACAATCTCGGGCTCGTCATCGACGACGAGGATGGTCTTCACGGCCAGATCGTAGTGGCCCCCGCCGGCCGGCACTGCTCGCTGCCGCGGCGCCGGCTACCCGGTCACGTGGCCGCCGTCTGGCTTCCCGGATCGCCGTGCGCCTGGCGGTGCCATTCCTCGAGCCGCTGCTGAAGCGGCCCCGGCATATCCCGCTCGGCGTGACGCCGGCCGTGCCCGCATCCTCCGTACCAGTGGCCCCGTCCGCGCAGGCCGAGCAGGCGTGGCAGCCACAGTCCGCCGAGGAGGGTGATGACGACGAAGCCGGGCTCCCTGGTGGTGAAACCGACGGCCGTCGCGCCGCCGATCACCGCCAGTCGCCAGGCGGCGCCGACGAGGGGTCTGGGTTGCATCGCTGTTCTCTCCTGGAGTGGACGTTGTCGAGGTTCACCATGCTGGCAGCCACATATGAGGATGGTGTGAACGCGCTCCGGAGATCTCCGTGGACTGGCACCGACGGCTACGCCGGGCGGCCATTGGGAGGCGCTCACGAGTCCGTCTGCGAGAGTTCTGCCGGATGGATCACGAGCTGATCGATCATCCGCAAGGCATCGACCGATCGCGAACCGGCGCCGTGGCTCGAGTCCACGCCGGAGGCTGATTCGGCGCTGACGTGGCGACCCCGATCGGATTCGAACCGACGATCTCCACCTTGACAGGGTGGCGTGTTAGGCCAGGCTACACCACGGGGCCGCGCGAGCCGGGCGATGATAGCACCGCGCTCTCGGGCACCCTGAGTGGCTACGCTGGATCCATGCCCACCTCCCGCCGTCCCAGTGAGGTCAGTGCCGGTGGCGTCGTCGTCCGCTCCGGCGACACGGGTTGGGAGGTCTGCTTGATCCGCGTCGGCCAGCGCTGGTCACTGCCCAAGGGCAATCTCGACCGTGGCGAAACTCCGCAGCAGGCGGCGCTGCGCGAGGTGTCGGAGGAGACCGGGTTGCCGCTCGACCGCCTCAGGGTGCGGAGCGATCTGGCCCCGGCGGAGTACGCGTACCGTCGCGGCGGCCGGCTCATCTTCAAGCTCGTGCATCACTTTCTCATCGAGGCTCCGCCGGATGCACCGTTGCGCCCCCAGGCCGGCGAGGTGGAGGAGGTGCGTTGGCTGCCGTTCGAGGAGGCGCTGAAGCGGGTCAGTTACCGCGACCTGGTCCACCCCTTGGAGGACGCTCGCCGGTTGCTCGGCGGCGCGCCCCGCTGACGCACCGTCGCCTGCTACCGCGCGGGCCTTCGTAGAATCGCCCAGGATGCTGCTCTACGACACCGCCACCCGGGACGTCCATGGCTTCGAGCCGGCGGGCGACCCGATCAGCCTGTACGTATGCGGCATCACTCCGTACGACGCCGCGCATCTCGGCCACGCCTTCACCTATCACGTCTTCGATGTCATCACCCGGCGGCTGCACCGGGCGGGCCGCCGTGTCCGCAGCGTGCGCAACATCACCGATGTCGACGACGACATCCTCCGCACCGCGCGCCGTCGGGGGATGGACTTCCGGATGCTGGCAGCCGAGCAGGTGAGCCGCTTCGACCGCGAGATGAACGCGGTCGGCATCATGCCGCCGAGCAGCACGCCACCGGCGACCGACCACGTCGCCGAGATGGTGCGGTGGATCGCTGACCTGGAACGCCTCGGCTTCGCATACGCCCGGGACGGATGGGTGTATTTCGAGGTGACCCGCTTCGACCGCTACGGCTCGCTCAGCCGCCTGAGCCGCGAGCAGATGATCGCCCTCTCCCGTGACGGCGGCGCCGACCCTGATGACCCGCGCAAGCGAGACCCGCTCGACTTCGTGCTCTGGCAGCCCTCGCTCGAGGACGAGCCGCGCTGGCCGAGTCCCTGGGGGGACGGCCGGCCAGGCTGGCACATCGAGTGTTCGGTGCTGGCGACCGGCCAGCTCGGGCCGACCGTCGACCTCCACGGTGGCGGTGACGACCTCATCTATCCCCACCATGAGTCGGAGATCGCACAGGTGGAGGCCACCGGGGTGCATCCCTTCGTGCGCCACTGGGTTCATGTCGCGATGGTCAGGCTCGACGGCGTGAAGATGAGCAAGTCGCTCGGAAATCTCGTCTTCGTCGGCGACCTGTTGAGGTCGACACCGGGGGCGGTGGTGCGCTTGATGCTCGGCCAGCATCACTATCGCAGCGCATGGGACTACCAGGCTGGCGAGCTGCCGGCGGCCGAGGCCCGTCATCGCCGCTACCAGGACTGCGTCGCCGGTGGTGGATGGTTCGAGGCCGGACAGGCCCGGCTGATCGAGCGAGACTTCGACGACCGGCTCGACGACGACCTCGACACCGCGGGCGCGCTGGCGGTGATCGACGCTGCCGTCGGCGAGTGCTCCAGCGCGTCACGCCTCCGGCCAGCGCAGTCGATCGCGGCCGAGATGCTGCTGCCGCGGCTGCTCGCTGTCCTGGGAGTCGAGCTGCCGGTGGTGGTCGCCGGATCCTGACCCGGCGGGTTAGGAGAGATCGACGGCGCCGGCTGCCGCCATGGTGCGGCGCACCGCGGGAGCAACCGCGCGCAGCTCGTCCATCAGCTCCGAGAACTGGTCGAGCGTCAGCGACTGCGGCCCGTCGCTCAAGGCCTCATCGGGGTCGGGGTGGACCTCGATCAGCAGGGCATCCGCACCCGCAGCCAGCGCGGCACGAGCCATCGCCGGCACCAGTTGTCGATGACCGGTGGCATGCGACGGGTCGATGGCGACCGGCAGATGCGAGAGTGACTTCACCAGCGGGACCACGGACAGGTCGAGGGTGTTGCGGGTGGCGGTGTCGAAGCTGCGGATGCCGCGCTCGCAGAGCACGACGTCATGATTGCCCTGCGAGACCACGTACTCGGCACTCAGCAGCCATTCCTCGACGGTGTTGCTGAGTCCTCGCTTGAGCAGCACCGGGCGTCGCAACTGTCCCACCGCCTCGAGCAGCGAGAAGTTCTGCGCGTTGCGGGTTCCCACCTGGAGCATGTCCGCCCAGTCGGCCACCAGCTCCACGTCGCCCGGCGTCAGCACCTCGGTGACCACCGGCAGCCCGGTCTCGGCGCGGGCCTTGGCGAGCAACTCGAGGCCGGCGATGCCGAGTCCCCGGAAGGAGTAGGGCGACGTTCGCGGCTTGAACGCACCGCCGCGCAGCATCGTCGCCCCGGCGGCACGCACGCCTCGGGCCGCGCCCAACAGCTGCTCCTGGCTCTCCACCGCGCAGGGGCCGGCGGCGACCACGAATTCGCTGCCGCCGATACGCACCCCGCTCACCTCCACCACCGTGTGGTCGGGATGCCACTCCCGCCCCACCAGCTTGTACGGCTTGTTGACGGGGATGGCATCCATCACCCCGGGGAGCCCCTCGACCGCGTCGCGAATCGAGGCGGGATGGGTACCGAGGACGCCGATGGCGATGCGATCGGTTCCAGGAAGCTCGATCGGCTCGTAGCCGCGGTCGCGCACGTGCCGCAGGACGTTGTCGATGTCGGCCCGGCTGGCGTGCGCGTGCATGAGGATGAGCATCGCGCCATCATCCTCGCAGATCGCTGGAGACGGCGGACGGCTCGGCACCCGCGCCGCCTACGATCGGCGCCGATGCCCTCCTCCGTCCGCCGTCTCGGAGCGCACGACGCCGGCGCCGTCGACCGACTGCTGCAGTCCGATCCGGTCGTCAACGTCTACCTGCGCAGTGAGCTCCGCCTCGGCGGTCTCGACCACGGCGAGCGAGGGACCGCTGGCCCCGGTCCCTGGTGGGGGCTCGACGACGCCGGCGAGCTGCGCGCTGTGGTCGCCGGCGGTCCGTTGGTGGTTCCCTGGGCACCGCGTCGCGGCGACGTCGAGACGCTGGCGGCAACGCTGGCGCGCCAGGCGCGGCCGCGCATGATCGTGGGCCTGCGCGACCAGGTGCTCGCCCTGCACGCTGCCTGGCAACCGGCACTGCAGGCGCGGGAGATCCGCGATCCCCAGCCGCTGCTGGTCCTCCGCCGCGATGCGCTGTGCCTCGAGGCGGCCGCGGAGGTGCGTCGCGCGGCGCGAACCGATCTGGACCGCCTCGTCGTCGCCGCCGCGCACATGCATCGCGAGGAGATGGGCATCGATCCGCTGACCCTCGACCCGAGCGGCTGGCGCGGCCGTATGGGTCTGCTGATCGAGCGGGGATGGAGCTGGGTCTGGGTGCAGGGGGACGACATCGTGTTCAAGGCGGAGCTGAGCGCCTGGACGCCGGAGTCGGTTCAGGTCCAGGGCGTCTGGACTGCTCCGCTCCTCCGCGGTCGGGGTCTCGCCACCGCCGGCCTGGCGGCGGTGTGCCGGGAGGTGCTGAGCACCACCGCTGCCTGCCAGTTGTACGTCAACCATTACAACGCGCCCGCGCTCGCCGTGTACCGGCGCCTGGGCTTCGAGCAGCTGGCGGACTACGCCACCGTCATCTACTGACGCTGCGCTTGCGCGTGTCGTCACCACCCCGTGACCCCTCCACCAGCGCGCGCCCGCAGCGACGGGTTCACGATGGGGCTGTCGCTGTGATGACTGGGTCGACCGGGCATTCGGCGAGCGGCTGGGAACGAGCCCCGTCCTGTGACGACAAGCCAGCCGGCGGTGTGGGAGCACCCGCCCCGCCGCCGGCGGCACCCCCTGCTTGGCCGGCTGGTGCCGGTGTACCGTGGACCGCCGTGATCGAGGCGCGTGCCGACGCCACCCTGCCCACCGGCCGCGACGAGGTCTTCACCGAGGTCACCACCCTCGAGAACGCCGACTGGTTGCCGGCGGTGCGCCGCATCCGGCGCCTGCCAGGTCCCGCCACCGGGCTGGGGGCGCGCTACGAGGTCGAGGTCGGATTGCTCGGCCGCCACCTCGGAGGCGTGCTCGTCTGTCGCGAGTGGTCACCGCCGGCTCGCGCCATCTACGCGCTCGAGCAGGGCATGGACCTCACCATCACCGTCAGCGTCGACGAGGTGGGACGAGGTTGCCGCCTGGAGCTGGTGGCCAGGTATTCGGTGGGCGGAGGCCTGCTCGGCTCCGGTGTGGAGCGAGCCAGCAGCGGACCAGCCCGGCGCGAGGTGGCCCGAGCCGTCGAGGCCTTCGCGGCCAGGTTCGCGCGCACCGGCTGAGCCACCGCACCGAGTTGCCGTCCGGCGCCCGACAGGAGGGGCGGCGGACAATGGAATCGCCCATGGACGGCCCTCGCGACACCACCCTCGACGCCATCGCCTCCCAGGTGCGTTCCCATCCACCGCTGTCCCTCGACGAGGTCGCCGATCTCCTGCAGGCGGCCCACGGCGACCCCCGAGGTCCCGCCGAGGCGCGATTGATCCGGCATCACCTGGGCATCGCCCTCGACGCCGCGCTGGCCCGTCGCGACACCCTGATCGAGGTCGGCGACCTGTTCCAGGAGGGGTCGGTGGCGGTGGTGACCGCCGTCGAGGAGTACGCGGCGCGCGCCGGCGATGCCGCCGGGCTGCGGCGCTACGTCGCGCGTGTCGTCGACCTCCATCTCGACGCCGCGGTGGCGCGGGACACGGCGCAGCGGGAGGCCGACGAGGCCGTCGTCCGTGACAGCCGGCTCTACGAGACCGCCGAGGTCGGGCTGCGGCGCCAGCTCGGCCGGCCCGCGACAACCCTGGAGCTGGCGGCGGCGCTCGGGTGGCCGGAGCAACGGGTGGCACTGGTGGGGGCGATGCTCGCCGGCGCGCGCACCCTCCACGATGAGGAGATCCTCGACTACCTCGACGACCTCGAGGCGGACGACGACGGCGAGGGACATTGACGTGCGCATCCCCGGCCAGGTGCCGCACCCTGAGCTGCTCGACACCGAATCGCTGCGTGTGGGTGCTGACGGCGGTGTCGAGGCCTACCTCGCGGCGCCGCGCGATCCCGGCGCCAGGCCGGGGATCGTCGTCATCCACGACGCCTCCGGCCTCAGCGACCACAACCGCGACGTCACCCGTCGCCTCGCCGCCCAGGGATACCTGGTCATCGCCGCCAACCTCTTCGACCGCGTCGGCGGCTCGCCGCCGCCCGGCGATATGAAGGAGGTGATGGCGCGACTGCAACGCGTCGACGACCGCGTTGCCATCGCCGACCTCCGTGCCGCCGTCGAACGTCTGCGCGGCGACGAGCGCTGCGATGGTCGGATCGGAGCCGTCGGCTTCTGCATGGGTGGACGGCTGACGCTGCTCCTGGCCACCGAAGGCGGCGTGCTCGATGCCGCCGTCGACTGCTGGGGCGGGCGCATCACCCGGCGCAGCGCCCCGCTGGACCGGTCACACCCCGAGGTGCCGGTCGAGCGCGTCGACCGTCTCGACTGTCCCCTGCTGGCGATCTTCGGCGAGAGCGACGGCGATCCGAGCGCCGCCGACCGCGCCGAGCTGCAGCACGCCCTGGAGGCACGCGGCGCCGAACACCGCATCGTGGTGCTTCCCGGCGTCGGCCATGCGCCCTTCGCCGATCACCGGCCGAGCTACAACGAGACCGCGGCATTCGCCGTCTGGGACGAGACGCTCCGCTGGTTCGCCGCGCACCTGGGTGGGGTTCCGGCATCGCGGTAGCGCGCCGCCACCTCCGAGCTCCGGAGAGTCAGCGCTCGTCGGCGCTGTGCTGACCGAGCCCGCGCAGGTCGTCGCCGCGGAAGTCCAGGTCGCGCAGGGTGGTGGCGGCACCGCGTCGCGGAGCGCTGTGACCGAACCGTCCATGAAGCTGGTCGAGCATGTGGTCGACCCTGGTGTCACGGTCGACGCGCCGGGCGAAGAGGTCGAGCTGCGACGCGTCCTCGAGGCCGCTGACGCCGACGCCCAGCAGTCGCAACGGCGACCCGGTCCAGCAGTTCTCCAGCAACCCGCGAGCAGCCCCCGCGATGGCGAGGTCGGCCTCGGTCGGTGCCGGCAGCGACAGCTGTCGCGTCAGGGTGGTGAAATCGCTGTAGCGCATCCGCAGAGTCACCGTTCGGGCGCACCAGCCTCCCTGGCGAAGCCGGCGACCGACATCGGCGGCGAGCTCCTGCAGGCGCGCGTTGAGCGCGTCGTCGTCGTCGAGGTCGTGGGCGAATGTCTCCTCGCGGGAGATGCTCTTGGGACGGCCGGGAACGCTGACCGCCGAGTCGTCGTCACCGCGGGCCCGCTCCCAGAGCATGCGTCCGGCCGCCTGACCGAGGCGGCGCTGCAGCACGTCGAGCGGCAGTGCCGCCAGCTGGCCGAGAGTGCTGACCCCCAGACCCTGCAGCGCCCGCTCGGCGGCCGGGCCGAGACCAGGCAGCGTCCGCAGCGCCAGCGGCGCCAGGAATGCCGCCTCCTCGCCGGGCTCGACCACCACCAGGCCCCGCGGCTTGCGCAGGTCGGAGGCCACCTTGGCCACGACCTTGGCGGTGGCGACGCCGAATGAGGCATGCAGCCGGGTGGTGTCGAGGATGCGGTCGCGAAGCTCGGCGGCGATCGACCGCGGAGCTCCGAAGCGCCGCTGCGAGGCGGTGACGTCGAGGTAGGCCTCGTCGAGCGACAGGGGCTCAACCACCGGCGTGTACGTGCGCGCCAGCGCGAAGACCTGCGTCGACGCGGCCCGGTAGGCGCCGAAATCGACGGGCACCACCCGCGCCTGCGGGCAGAGACGCAGCGCGGTCGCCAGCGGCATGGCGGAACGCACCCCCCATCGCCGCGCCTCGTACGACGCCGCGCTGACAACGCCGCGGGCGGTCTGCAGGCGGCCGGACTCGTCGCTCCAGCCGCCCACGATCACCGGCTGGCCCCGCAGCTCGGGACGGCGGAGCTGCTCGACGGACGCGTAGAACGCGTCGAGGTCGAGATGGATGATGGCGCGGGTCCAGTCCCCGCCGGTCATCAGCGTGCCGCGGTGCGCTCGCCTGCCGGGGGCGCGGCCTGGTTACCCTCGCCCCGCCGCCGGCGCTGCTGCCAGTCGGCGATGTCCTCCTCACGCAGGTAGCCGGCGGCCATCAGCAGCTCGACATAGGTGACGCCCAGGTGTGGCGCGGCTCGGCGCAGCACCCATGGCGGCGGGTTCTCCTTGTTCTTGTTGACGGCCTGATAGAAGTAGATCTGGTTCAGGTCGCAGAGCAAGGCCAGCCGGTGCAGCGAGATGCTGCGTTGCCGGCACTTCTCTTTCAGGTAGTCGCGAAAGTCCACTGCGCGTCTCTCTGGGACAGGGCGGCTGGGCCGCTTTCTGCGCCGCTCCGGTCAGCCTGAGTATAGCGGCCGCCAAATCAACTGAACAGATGTTCGTACCATACCTCAGGGCGGTGGCGCCACCCCCAGGAGGCCGGGAAGGTCGAGCAGCCGGTCGATCACGGCGTCCGCGGCGGGACCGGAGGCCGGGTCGTCGACGTGCTCGCGCAGCCGCACCGTGCGCAGCCCGGCCGCGCGCGCGCCGGCGATGTCGGTGGCCACACTGTCCCCCACCATGATCGTGCTCTGCGGCCCTGCTCCGAGGTCGCGGAGCGCCCGCTCGAAGATGGCGGGGGAGGGCTTGCGCCAGCCGACCTCCCCTGAGAAGGTGGCGCTGTCGAGCAGCCGGGCCAGGCCGAGATGGGCGAGCTGGCCGTGCATGCTGGGGGACAGGTAGGCCGCGTTGGAGATCAGGCCGACGCGAAGACCGGCCCGGCGGAGCACCGTCAGCGTGGCAACCACATCGTCGCCCACGGTCGCACCTCGCCACCACGCCTGCTGCTCGACCCCCATCAGCTGCTCGACGAGCTCGTCGGCGGGATGGAGACCGAGATCGCGATAGGCGGCGCGGTGCTCCTCGACGATGTCGATCTCCTCGAGTGCGCCGCTCTGCTGGTGAGCGGCGACGGCGCCGTCCACGCGGTCATGAACGGCGATCAGCAAGTCGGCGGCCGAGGGCACCGCGAGATGCAGCGCGGCTGCCAACCGCTCCGCGATCTCCTCGTAGGCGCGCTGCAGCGCCTCGACCGGGCGATGATGGGTGACCAGCGTGTCCCCGTAGTCGAAGAGAATGGCGCGCACGGGATCGCCGTCCAGGCGAGGGGAGCTCACGGAGCCGCGGATGTCCTCGCCGCTTCGGAACGCCGCACCGCGATCTGCGCTGCCGCTGCCCCGGCTCCGACGCCATTGTCAATGTTGACCACAACAAGTCCCGGCGCGCAGCTCTGCAACATGGCCAGCAGCGCCGCTTCACCGCCGCCGCCGGCGCCGTAACCGGTGGAGGTCGGAAGACCGATGACCGGAACGGCGACGATTCCCGCGACCACCGAGGGGAGGGCGCCGTCCATCCCCGCCGCCACCACGATGGCGTCGACGCCGGCGCGAACCATCCCGGTGAGCGGCTCGAATAGGCGGTGCAGCCCGGCGACTCCGACGTCGACCACTCGCACCGTGGCGCAGCCCACCGCCTCGGACACCATGCGCGCCTCCTCCAGCGGTTCGATGTCGCTGGTGCCGGCCGCGATCAGCCCCACCAGCCCGGTGGGAGCGACAGGCGTGGGGCCGGCGCCGATGACGCGCGCGCTGCGACGGCCATAGCGGACGACCGTCGCCCCCGCCTGCGCGGCTGCGGCGTCGACCGCCGCCCGGTGGCCGGCGCGCATGCGGCTGATGCACGCCGACCCGGTGCCGGCCAGCAGGGCGGTGACCATGCCGGCCACGTCCGCGGGTCGCTTCGGACTCGCCAGGATCACCTCCGGGATGCCGGTACGACGCTGGCGATCGACATCCAGGGCGATCCGCTCCGCCAGCCGCACGGTCTGCCGGGAGCGCAGACACCGTTCCGCCTCGACCGGCGTCATCCGTCCCGCGGCCACCTCGCCAAGGATCTCCAGCACGTCGGCGGAGTGTAGCCGCGGTTGAGCGGACAGCCCTGCCTCAGCCGGCCGGGGCTGCACCCCCGCCGCGTCCGCCGCGCCCGCGCCCGCGTGACCGCCGGCGGCGACGGCCACCCGATCGGGGCGCGGTGGTGGGGCCTGCGTCAGCGGCGGCGGCCGCAGGCGGCTGTTGCGAGCGGGCCGGACCGCGGCCGCCGTCCCGGCGTCGCCGTCCCCGCCGCCGGCCATGCTCGTCCGGGGTCCGGCGGGGGGCGCCGAACCGGTCGAAGAAGGCGGCGGCAGGATGGCGCTCGGTGGGGCTGCCGGCGACCGCATCGGGACAGGCCTCGACCCGCGCGCCCAGCTCGGCGAGGAGCTCCTCCAGCGGCCGCTTGTTCTTCCCCGCCGGCACGGCGGTGTCGGCCCAGGGTTGGTAGCGCACCGACGTCTCGAGAGCGTCGGGGTCGTCGCCGGCCGGCAGCTGCTCGAGGACGCTGCCGATGGCGCGCTCGGCGATGGCCTCGGCCGCTTCATCGAGAGACGCCGGTTCGGGCTCGTCATTGCCGCCCTCAGTCGGGGCGGGCGGGTCGATCATCGCCGTGCCGCCGGCCGCAGCCGCCCCGCCAGGGCGATGCCGGCGATCGTCTTGAGATCGGTGTCGCCGTCGGCCACCAGCCCCGCCACCGCAGCATCGGTGAAGGTCTGCACGTCGAGCCGCTCGTCGGGATCCGCCGTCGCGGTGCCGCCGCTCAGGCCCTCGGCGAGGTAGAGCCACATGCGCTCGCCGCTGTATCCCGGCGAGACGAAACCCGATCCCAGCGAGGTCCAGCGGGCAGCGGTGTATCCCGTCTCCTCGGCAAGCTCGCGGCGCGCCGTGAGCCCCGGATCCTCGTCGGGGTCGCGGGTGCCCGCCGGCAGCTCCCACAGGGCGTCGGCGACGGCGTGCCGCCACTGGCGAACCAGCACCACCCCGTCACCGTCGACGGCCACCACCGCCACCGCTCCGGGGTGGTCGACCACCTCGCGGCGGGTGAGGCCGCCATCGGGCAGCTCGACCTCGTCCTCCTGGACGCGCAGCAGGCGTCCCTCGAAGACGGTGCGGCGCGACCGCAGCGTCTCGCGCAGGTGGGCCAGGTCGGCAGTCGCGTCCCGCGTCATGCGGGCAGTGTGCCCGATCGTCGCGCAGAGCGCGGGAGGGTGGTGCCCCTCCCGCACTCCGCAGTGCTCAGCCGCTCAGGCGCAGCCCCAGGCGTGCGACTGGCCATTCGCCAGCATGGTGGCGGTGATGTTGCTCTGCTGCACGGGATCGTAGATATCGGTGCCGCCATGGGCACGGAAGGTGGACGGCAGGAACTGGAAGAGGCCGATGTACGGCCCCGCCGGGTTGTAGGCGCGAGGGTTGAATCCGGACTCGCAGCGGGCGATCTTCAGCATCCACGAAGCCGACACGCCGTGCGCGTTGGCGGCGTCGATGATGATCTGCTGGATGCTCCCCGCCGGGTAGTTGGGAACCGAGGTGTCGACCGGAGCCGCGACTCGGGCCGGCTTCGGGGGCGGGGCTGGCGGCGGCGGCGGTGGTGGTGGTGGTGGCGCCGGGATCGATGTCGGCACCACGGTCGCCGTCACCAGGCCGGGGACCTGGGCGGAGATGTTGCGGACGCTGGCCGGTGCGGTGCGGTGAGCGGTACCCACGCCCACGTGACGGGCGCCGGCGACGACGATGGGGCTGAGGGTGAGGATGGCCAAGCCCGCGGCCACCCCTCGGATGCGTGTCGGCAACCGCAAATAGAAACTCCCTTGCCTGTGCGATTGGCCCCCGGCGCTTGCTCATATCCCCCCACGAGGGCTACCGGGCTGCGCTCGGTCTGTCCACCGCGGATCGGGGGGCGGTGGGTCGCGATTGCCCGCAGCCTGTACTGGGCCGACAGGATGCGGGCTCGATGCTGCGACGGAGGAGTGGGTCCGGAGCCGCGACCGGGGCACCCTAACACACGCCGCGGCGCTTGCGTGGGATCGGTGCGGGCCGGCCGCGGCGCGTCTCAGCGAGAGCTCAGCGAGCTCTCAGGCCCGGCTCAGGCGCGGTCCTCCGGGCACCGAGCAGACTGGGACGGTAGCAATCGACAATCGCGGTCGCCGGAGGTGCGACCACCCCAGGGAGACCTCACCATGATCCCCGTCCTCAGCCGGCGACGCATCGCCGTCGGCGCTGCCGTCCTCGCGGTCGCCGGCGCCGGAGCCGGTACCGCGGCGGTGCGCGCCTCGTCGGGCTCGAGCAGCCAGCTCGCCGCCAGCTCATCGACGAGCACCCCCACCGCGACCCCCGCCGCGCCTTCGACCGCGCCCCGCAAGCACCGCGTCGGGGGCGAACGCCGGGTGGGCAAGGTGGTCACCGAGACGGCGACCACGCTGACCATCGTCGACGCCAAGGGCACGCAGACCCAGTTCACGGTGGGGCCGCGGACCCATGTCACCGGTCCCGGGGGGGCCAAGGAGGATCTCTCCGCGCTCAAGAGCGGCGAGGTCGTCGTCGTCGCCGCCCGTGACGCCCGGCTCGGCACCGGCAGAGCGGGGGCGGGGACGTCGCCGTCGCAGACGCCCTCGACGTCCACCGGCAGCGTCAGCCCGCCGGTGGCGGTGCTCGTGGTCGACACCGGCTTCGTCGCCGCCGGCTGATCCGGCTCCGGGGCTGTCGCTCCGGATGAGCGGCGGGCCCCGGCCGCCAGCCCCACGATTCCCTGGCGGGCGGCACGCCCCTGCCGGAATGGCAGAATTTGACGCCGTCGTCAAAACGCCGCCCTCTTGCCGGCGGCGCCCCGGAGCCGCCCCGATGCCCTTCACCGCCGAGCACGACGCTCTGCGCGAGTCGATCCGCGCCTTTGTCACCAAGGAGCTGCGGCCACACGCGGAGCAGTGGGAGCACGACGAGTGGTTCGCCGACTGGGTCTTTCCCCGCATGGGCGAACTGGGCCTGCTCGGCCTCCGCTATCCCGAGCAGTACGGGGGCCAGGGAGGCGACTACTTCTCCGCCCTGGTGCTCTCCGAGGAGATGGCCGGCTGCGGCAGCGGCGGGGTCGGGATGGCGGTCGCGGTGCAGACCGAGATGGCCACGCCGCCGATCTTCAAGTTCGGCACCGAGGCGCAGAAGCAGCAGTACCTGGTGCCGGCCATTGCCGGCAGGAAGGTGGCCGCCCTCGGCATCACCGAGCCTGACGCGGGCAGTGACGTCGCCGGCATCCGCACCCGTGCCGACAGGGTCGATGGCGGCTGGCGCATCAACGGCGCGAAGACGTTCATCACCAATGGCGTCCGCGCCGACTTCATCGTGCTCGTCTGCCGAACCGGCGCGCAGGAGGACGGCGCCCGAGCGATCACCCTGTTCCTCGTCGACAAGGGCCTGCCCGGCTTCGCGGTGTCACGCAAGCTCAAGAAGATGGGGATGCATGCCAGTGACACCGCCGAGCTCTCCTTCACCGACGTCGAGATTTCCGACGGCGCTGTCCTGGGTGAGGTGAATGCGGGCTTCTATCACCTGATGTGGGAGTTGCAGGGGGAGCGGCTCATCGGCGCTGCCGGGGCGGTTGCCGGCGCCGACCTGTGTCTGCAGGAGACGCTGCGATACGTCAAGGAGCGTCACGCCTTCGGGCGGCCGATCGCCGGGTTCCAGGTGACCAGGCACAAGCTGGTCGACATGGCCACCGACATCGCCCTGGTGAAGAGCTTCATCTACCAGCTCGCCGAGAGGTGGGATCGCGGCGACTACCCGGTCGCGGAGATCAGCATGGCCAAGCTCGCCGCCGGCCAGATGGCCACCCGGGTCGCCGACGGCTGCCTGCAGCTGTTCGGCGGCATGGGATACATGGACGAGGTGCCGGTGTCGCGCCACTACCGCGACTCCCGGCTGATCCGTATCGGCGCGGGCACCGACGAGGTGATGAAGGAGATCATCGCCAAGACGGCGCTCGGCCTCTGACCGCGTAGCCGCCCCACCGCGGCAAGTGCAGATAAACTCAGCCCCATGACCGACCGGCGCGGCCGGCGCTCCCGCTCACAACCCACCTGGCGCCGCGTTTCGGGCCTCGTCGCCCTGCTGATCCTCACCGCGCTGGGCGTCGGGGCGGTGGTCGCCTTCCCGGCGCTGACGCGTCGCACCGCGACGGTTCCGGTGGTCGCCGGCCGGGTCACGCTGCGGGCTCCCGCCACCCTGGCGCCGGCCGACGTTCTCAACGAGGTGGACGGCGCCGCCGGCCAGCTGCTGCCCACACCCGCGCCCGGACCCACTCTCAACATCGGTCCGCTGCGCGGTCATCCGGTGACGGTGCCGGTGCTCCTCTACCACTACGTGAGGGTCAATCCACACACCGGCGATCGTCTCGGCTACCTGTTGTCGGTGACGCCGCGGGCGTTCGCCGCGCAGATGACACTGCTCCGGCAATCGGATGTGCACCCGGTCTCGCTCGGCGACGTGGTGGGTGCCATGCAGGGAGCCCCGCCGCTTCCGCCGCACCCGGTGGTGATCACCTTCGACGACGGCTACGAGGATTTCTTCACCGAGGCGCTCCCGGTTCTCCGCGAGAACGGTTTCCCCGCCACCCTGTTCGTGGTGCCGGCCTTCCTGGAGCGCGATGGCTACATGACCACCCGGCAGGTCCAGCAGACCGCGCGGATGGGCATCACCATCGGGGCTCACACGGTCGACCACCTCGATCTGACCAAGCTGCCGCTCAGCGCCGCCCGCACCGAGATCGAGGCATCGCGGGTGGAGCTGCGCGACCTCACCGGACAGCCGGTCGACGACTTCGCCTACCCCTACGGTCGCTTCAATTCGCCGATCGAGGCGCTGGTCCAGGCCGCCGGATTCCGCGATGCCGTCACCACCCACGACGGCCGGACGCAGACGCCACAGCTCCGCTACGCGATGTTCCGGTACGGCGTCACCGGCCGGGACACCCTGCTCACCTTCGCCGCCCAGGTGGGAGCGAAGCTCAGCCTCGCCTCGTCTCTGCAGGGCTCGGCCGGGCCCTCGAGCTCGGAGCGCATGACCGGATCACGGGTGCAGTGACAACCGGCGCCCGCGAGACGGTCTGCGTGGTCGGTGCGGGGTACGTCGGCCTGACGACGGCGGTCTGCCTCGCCGAGACCGGCCACGATGTGCGCCTGGTGGAGATCGACGCGGCCCGGCTCGCGGTGCTGGGCGCGGGGCGCGCGCCGATCCACGAGCCCGGGGTCGACGAGCTGCTGACCGCGGCGCTGCGCTGCGGCCGGCTGCGCGTGGGCGCCGACCTCATCGAGGCGATGGCCGGCGCGTCGATTGCGGTGATCGCGGTGGGCACGCCGCCCGAAGCAGGGGGCGACGCCGACCTGAGCCAGGTGCGCAGCGCTCTCGCCGGGGTGGCCGGGGCCGCGGAGAGCGGAACCATCGTGGTGATCAAGAGCAGTGTCCCGCCGGGGACGACGGTGCGATTGCAGCCGCTGGTTCGCCGCGGACGGCGCCGCCTGCTGCTGGTCACCTGTCCCGAGTTTCTTCGCGAGGGGGAGGCGCTACGAGACTTCCACCACCCCGCCCGCGTGGTCGTCGGCGGTGATGATCCCGCCGCCTGCCGGCGTGTGGCGGCGCTCTTCGCCGCGCCCGATTCCAAGGTGATCCTGACCGACTTCACCAGCGCCGAGCTGATCAAGTACGGCGCCAACGCCTTTCTCGCGCTCAAGATCTCCTTCATCAACGAGCTGGCGCAGCTCTGCGAATCGACCGGGGCCGATGTCGAGGCGGTCGCCGACGGGGTCGGCAGCGATCCCCGCATCGGCCGTGCCTTCCTCAGCGCCGGCCTCGGCTTTGGAGGCTCATGCTTTCCCAAGGACGTCCGTGCCCTCGAGGAGACCGCCTCGTACCACGGTCACAGCTTCTGGCTCCTCAAGGCCGCGGTCGAGGTCAACGCGCAGCAGCGGCGGCGCTTCGTCGCCAAGATCGCCGCCGCGCTGCACGGGCGGCTGGCGGGACGGCGGGTCGCCGTGCTCGGTCTCGCCTTCAAGCCCGGCACCGACGACATGCGCCAGGCGGCGTCGATCGACATCGTCCGCCATCTCGTCGACCTCGGCGCCACGGTCTGCGCCACCGACCCGGTTGCTCTGGAGCGCGCCCGGGCAGCGTTACCCGGGGTGGAGATGGTCGAGGACCCCTACGCCTGCGTGCAGGGGGCGGACGCCATCGCCGTGATCACCGAGTGGCCCCAGTACCGCGACCTCGACTGGACGAGGATTGCCCAGGTGGTGCGCCGCCCGCTGGTGATCGACGGGCGCAACTGCCTCGACGGCGAAGCCCTGGGCCGGCTCGGCTTCACCTACGTCAGCGTCGGACGTCGATCGGTGACGCCACCCCGTGGCGCGCCATCGCCGGTCAGTGCGGCCTGACCCGCGGTTCCTCCTTGGGAAGGGGCGGCAGCACGGTGACGCCGTGCCGGCGGAGCAGCTGGTCGACCGCCTCCAGCCAGCGCAGCCGCGTCTGCGCGCGGGCGTGCGTCGCCTGGATGTAGCCGTAGGTGTCCGCGCGCTCCGGCATGGCGGGCAGGTCCGGCTGGGGTGGTGCCTCGCCGCTGGCGACGAGGCCACGCTCGGACAGCTCCTCGAGCGCGAGCGCGACCGCCGACGTCGCGTCGTTGACCAGCTCGGCGTGGTCCATCTTGGCGCTGAGCACCGCCACCGAGTCGCGTCCGTCGGTCCGCGGCGTGGCGGCACCTCCGGTGACCGCGGCGACATAGCCGCGCAGCTCCTCGAGCATGCCGACGCCGCCCGGGGCAGTGCCGATCACAACGCGGTGGTCGTGGACGCCGACGATGAACTGCGGCGGCGGCGTGCGCTCAGGCCGGCGGAAGAGGGGCACTACGCCGGAGCGAAGCGGTACAGGACGATCGCCAGCACCACCACCGCGACGACGATCGCCACTCCGGTGAGCACCGCGCGGGAGGGACGGCCGCTGATCCGCACATGCGAACCGGGGGGCAGATCGGCGACGGTACGGAAGCTGATCCGGCGCGGCACGTCGGGCGTCGGCAGGTCGTCGTCCTCGAGGTCCTGCCATACCGAGCGGATCGCACCGAGGGGCCGCCGTTGACCGTTGGCCGGCGGCGTCACCGACTCCGGCCGCGCCAGCTGTCGCGGCAGCGATCCGCCCGGCATCCGCCGCCGGGGAGGCTCAGCCTCTGCCATCGCCGCTCGCGTCAGGCTCTCGCGGGAGCCGGGAAATCGCTCCGGCGGAAGAGCGACTGCAGCTCGAGGCCGCGGGCCGCCAGCGCCTCGGCCCCGCCCTCCTCACGATCGACCACCGCGATCGCCGCGACCACGGCGGCACCGGTCTCGAGGACTCGCTCGGCCGCGGTGAGGAAGGCGCTGCCGCTGGTGATCACGTCGTCGACGATGACGGTGCGGTCGGCGGCGCCGAGCGGCGGTCCTTCGATGGCGCGACCGGTGCCGTGGGCCTTCACCTCCTTGCGGACGATGAAGGCCCGCAACGGCCGCCCGTCCACGGCGCTGAGAGCCGCGACTCCGGCGGCGATGGGGTCGGCGCCGAGGGTGAGGCCACCGACCGCGGTGGCGGCCAGGCTGCGGCAGCGTGCCAGCACCAGACGGCTCACCAGGTAGAGGCCGCGGCCCTCGAGGGTCACCTGCTTGCCATCGAAGTAGACGTCGCTCCGCCGGCCGCTGCTGAGGACGAAGTCGCCGAAACGGAAGGACCGCTGCCGCAGCAGCTCGTGGAGTTCGGCGTGCAGCGCCCCGGGGTCCTCGCTCATCGCCCCGACCATCGCAGCACCGGCCGGCGGGCCGCCTCCACCTCGTCGACCCGAGTCACCGGCCCATTGTGCGGCGCCGACTGGACGAAGCCGAGGTCGCGCTCGGCCTCGTCCATCACCGCCGCGCAGGCGTCGCCCAGGTAGTCCAGCGACTGCCGCGACTCCGTCTCGGTCGGCTCGAACATCAGCGCCTCCGGAACCGTGGTGGGGAAGTACACCGTCGGCGGGTACACACCGTAATCGATCAGCCGCTTGGCAACATCCATCGCTCGCAGTCCGGGGACCCGTGCGGCCCTGGTGGTGGCGACGAACTCGTGCATGCAGGGGGTGTCGACGGCCATGGCGAACCCCGCGGCGCGCAGCCGCGCCTGCAGGTACCGGGCGTTGAGCACCGCGTCGCGAGCCACCTGCGGCAGGGTGTCGCCGTAGGCGCGGATGTACGCGTAGGCGCGCACCAGCATGCCGAAGTTTCCGAAATACGAGCGCACCTTGCCGATGCTTCGCGGCCGGTGCTGGTCGAGGGCGAAGTGATCGCCCTGCCGCTCCACCGTGGGGACGGGGAGGAAGTCGATCAGCCCCGGCGCCACGCCCACCGGTCCCGCTCCCGGGCCACCGCCGCCGTGGGGAGTCGAGAACGTCTTGTGCAGGTTGAGATGGACGACGTCGAAACCCATGTCGCCCGGGCGGGCGACGCCCACCAGCGCGTTGAGGTTGGCGCCGTCGTAGTAGAGCAGCGATCCTGCTTGGTGAGCCAGACCGGCGATCTCGAGGATGTTGCGCTCGAACACCCCGAGTGTGTTGGGGTTGGTCATCATGATCGCCGCCACGCGATCATCGAGGTGGGCGGCGATGTCGGCGACGTCGACGGTGCCGTCGGCGGCGCTCTTCACGGTGACCACCTCGAGCCCGGCCAGCGCCGCCGAGGCGGGATTGGTGCCGTGCGCGCTGTCGGGGACCAGCACCCTCGTCCGGTTCTCGTCACCGCGCCCGGCGTGATACGCCTGGATCATGCGCAGCCCGGTCCATTCGCCGTGCGCGCCGGCGGCCGGCTGCAGGGACATCCGTGCCATGCCGGTGATCGCGCACAGCAGCCGCTCCAGCTCCCACATCAGCGCCAGCGCACCCTGGACGTCGCCCTCTTCCTGGTAGGGATGAAGCGCGGCGAAGCCGTCGAGCCCGGCCAGCTGCTCGTCGACCACCGGGTTGTACTTCATGGTGCAGGAGCCCAGCGGGTAGCTGCCGTGGTGCAGGTGGTGGTTGCGCCGCGCCAGGCGGCCCACATGCCGGGCCAGCACCGGCTCCGGCACCACGGGCACCGCCGGGGTGTGCCGGCGCAGCGCCGCGGGGGGCAACAGCGTGTCGAGGCCGCCGCCCGGAACCCCTGCCGCCGGCATCCGCGGCGGTGCCGAGGTGCCGCCCGCGAGCTCGAAGACCAGCGGCTCGGCGCCGGCCCACGCAGGCCTGACAGCCCTCGTGTTCTCGCCACTCATGGCTGCAACCCCGTCGCCGCCGGCGATCACGCGCGCACCTCCTCGGGGTGGGTCACCAGCGCGCGCATCGCGTCGACGTAGGCATCGATGGCGGCGGGCGGGGTCATCTCCGTGCAGCACACCAGCAGCTGGTCGTCACGATCCGGGTCGAACCGTCCAAGCGCAAGTCCGGCGAGGATGCCACGCCGGCGCAGCCCTGCCACCAGCTGCTCGACGTTGCCGGCGATGCGCAGCGCGAACTCCCAGAGGAAGGGCGCCTCCGGATGGGCCAGGGCCACCCCGGGCAGCTCGGTCAGGCGACCGGCGAGGTGATGGGCTCGCTGGGCGCTCAGCTCGGCGACGGCGCGCATCCCGGCGCCCCCCATCCGGGCCATGTAGACGGTCGCCGCCAGCGCCATCAGGGCGTGGTTGGTGCAGATGTTGGAGGTTGCCGCCTCGCGACGGATGTGCTGCTCTCGGGTCTGCAGGGTGAGCGTGTAGGCGCGCTCCCCCGCGGCGTCACGGGTCATCCCGACCAGGCGCCCGGGAAGGCGGCGGAGCAGCTCCTGCCGGAGCGCCATGAAACCGACGTGGGGCCCGCCGAAGGACGGTGGCAGGCCCAGCGGCTGTCCGTCACCGACGGCGACGTCGAACCCGGCGTCGCCGGGAGGCGCCAGGGCGGCGCAGGCGATGGGATCCACGGCGGCCACCGCCAGCGCGCCGGCAGCGTGCGCTGCCTCCGCCAGCGGCTCCAGGCTCTCGATCGCTCCCAGGAAGTTGGGCTGTGCCACCACCAGCGCGGCGTGCTGCTTGCCGAGCACCGCCCGCGCCGCTCGCTCGAGCGTCAGTCCGTCGCCGAGCGGAATGCGATCGATGGTCACGCCGCGTCCGCGTCGGTAGGTGTCGAGCACCTGAAGGGTTTCCGGATGCAGGCCGGCCGATACCGCGACCCGGGTGCGCCCGGTGTGGGCAACCGCGAGCAGCGCCGCCTCCGCGGTGGCGGTCGCGCCGTCGTAGAGCGACGCGTTGGCGACATCCAGCGCCGTCAGCGCGCAGATCATCGACTGAAATTCGAAGATGCTCTGCAGGGTTCCCTGCGACGCCTCCGCCTGGTACGGCGTGTACGCGGTGTAGAACTCCGGGCGGGAGACGGTCGCACGCACGATGGCGGGGATGAAGCGGTGGTAGACACCGGCTCCCAGGAAGCTGTGCCAGCCGGACAGTGGGCGGTTGCGGGCGGCGAGCCCCTCCAGCTCGGCGACGAGGTCCTGCTCGCCGAGAGGTGCAGGCAGCTCCAGTGCCGGGTCGAGGAGCGCGCGCGGAACCGACGCGAAGAGGTCCTCCACCGACCCGGCACCGACGGCGGCCAGCATGCTGCGCCGATCGGCGTCGGTGTGAGGAAGGTAGGCCATCGCCCTCAAGTATGAGCGCGGCGGTGCCGACCTCCGGGGTTGGCTGAGCCGTGAGCGGGTACACTCGTCATCGAGCCATGGCGAAGCGCGGTACACCGGTCCACATCGACGACGTCATCACCGCCATCGAGACGGCGCGCGACAAGGTGATGGCCGACGAGGTGAAGTCCCTCGTCAAGCTCGGTCTGCCCAAGAACGTCGCCTGGAAGATGGTGGCGGAGCGTTTCCGGCAGCGGGGAGAGGAGGGCGAGGAGACCGTCGGCGAGGGCACCCAGACGCCCTGGCCGGACATGTCCTGACCCGGGACAGCCTGGCCTCCCTCGGCGTCGCTTCGTAGCTCGCGACCGCTCTCGCGCGCCTGGGATATCCGGCTTGCCCGAACCTCGGTTCGGCAGATCCGCGGCGGGGCCTCCTGGCTCGGGTGACGCTCCCCGCGTCAGCGCCGGCATCTCCCGGCGCGTGGCCGGGCCGCCCTCCGGGGCGGTTGACTTTCCGCCTTGCTGTGTAATCATGTAATCCATGACACACAACGCCGATGCCGACGAGATCAAGGGCTGGTTCGCCGGCCGCATCCCTGACAGCTGGTTCACCGAGGCTCCCGAGGTCACCGCCGACGGCGACGAGATCCTGGTGGTGGGCCGGTTGAGCCCGGCCTCGCTTCCCGACGACGCGACCGCCGCGGTCCGCACCGTCGCCGAGCGCTCCCGGATCGACGGCTTCCGGGAGGAGACCCGCCAGGCGCGCGTCCGCATCGCCCAGGACGCCCAGCACCGCTTCCGACGCCGGGTGAGCTGGGGCGCCGTCTGCGGTGACACGCGCGTTCTCTTCACCACCGTGGGCACTCCGGTGATGACCCGGCTGCGGATGCCCGAGCGCGCCGTGCTCGACACCCTGATCGACGCCGGCGTCGCCCGCAGCCGCAGCGAGGCGCTTGCTTGGTGTGTGCGGCTGGTGGGGAAGAATCAAGGAGAGTGGATCAGCAGCCTTCGTGAGGCACTGACCCACGTCGAGAAGGTTCGTGCCGAGGGTCCGGATTCCGCCTGAGGCGCCACCGGGACCCCCACGATGACCGACACCGACACCGACACTCGTCCTGACACCCTGCTGCTGACCCCGCCGCCGGTCGACGGCGTCGACGACACCGAGGCGCTCGACGCCTACTCGGTTGCCGTCAGCGCGGTCGCCGAGAAGCTCATCCCCGCCGTCGCCAGCCTGCGCGTCGAGTCCCAGAGAGGGCGCGGCCAGCAGCGGCAGGGCAGCGGCTCCGCCGTCGTCCTCAGCCCCGACGGCTACATGCTCACCTCCGCTCACGTCGTCGACGGGGCGACCGGTGGGCGGGCCGTCTTCGCGGACGGCGGCGAGGCCCCCATCACCGTGGTCGGCGCCGACCGGCTCTCCGACCTGGCGGTGGTGCGCGCTGCGGTCACCGACCTTCCGAGCGCGCGGGTCGGTGACGCCGACCGGCTGCGCGTCGGCCAGCTGGTGATCGCCGTCGGCAACCCGATGGGGTTCGCCGGCAGCGTGACCGCCGGCGTGGTCAGCGCCCTGGGACGGTCGCTGCCGGTGCGCGCCGGCACCCACACCCGGGTGGTCGAGAACGTGATCCAGACCGATGCCGCACTCAACCCCGGCAACTCCGGCGGTGCGCTCGCCGACTCGCGCGCTCGCGTCGTCGGCATCAATACCGCGGTGGCCGGCATGGGTCTGGGACTGGCGGTGCCGGTCAACGCCACCACCCTGCGGATCGTCGGCACCCTACTTGCCGAAGGCCGGGTGCGGCGCGCCTTTCTGGGCATCGCCGGCGGCAGCCGCCCGCTGCCGCCGGCGACCGCGCACCGCGTCGGCCACGACGCCGGCGTCGAGGTGGTCGAGGTCGTCAGCGGCAGCCCGGCGGAATGGGGTGGCCTGCGCCGCGGCGACGTCATCCTCGACGTCGACGGCTACCCGGTCACCGGCTCCGGCGACCTCCAACAGCTGATGACCGGCGACCGCATCGGCCGTCCGGTGATGATCCGCGCTCTCCGCAACGGCACCGTGGAGGGCGTCGTCGTCACCCCGGTCGAGCTACACGAATAGGGTCGGCGACCAGCGCCTCCACGGCTCGAGGCTTGGTTGCGTCGGGGCGGGGGAGGCGGCATCGCTGCGGAGGCACGCGGCCGACGCCTACCGGCGTCGACTCGCTCGGTGCGGACGCGGCTGCACGCCGCGCCGCAACGGCCTCCTCCGCGACGGCACCTCCCCCGCCTTCGCATCGGCGCCACCGCTGCGGGCTGACGGCCTCCGGAGGCAAGAGACGCGCAGCGCCGTTACGTCGACGGGTGGCGCTTCGCCCTCTTGCCCATGCGGAGCGCTTGGCCGAAGCGCACCTGTGCGACAAGAGAGTGCCTCGCAGTGCGAGGGTGGAGGGGGCACGTCGCGGAGGAGACCGTCGCGCAGGCGAGCTGAGCGAGCCGAGCGCAGCGGGCCGACGGCAAAGCCGTCGGAACCGCGGGTCTCCGCAGCGACGTGCCCCCTCCGCCCCCACGGAGGCGACGCAGACCCGAACCCGTCACCCACATGCAGCGCGGCGGTGCCGTTGCCGTAGTGTGTCAACGCATGCTGAGCGTCGCCGAGGCCCAGGCACGCATCATCGCGGCCCTGCGCCCGCTTCCCATCGAGTCGGTCGGGCTCGACGAGGCGCTGGGGCGGGTGCTGGCCGAGACGGTTGTCAGCCAGCGGGTGCTGCCGCCGTTCGACAACTCGGCGATGGACGGGTACGCGGTGCGCGCCGGCGATGTCGCCGGAGCCACCGATGCGACACCGGTGATCCTGCCCGTCAGCGGTGAGTCCCGCGCTGGCGGCTCTCCGGACCTGTCGCTGCCGGCGGGAACGGCGATGCTGGTGATGACCGGCGCCCCGGTACCGCGCGGCGCCGACGCCGTCGTCCGCGATGAGGACACCGACCGCGGCCGCGAGCAGGTCGCCGTTCGCGTCGCCGCCTCACCGGGGACCAGCATGCGTTACGCAGGCGAGGACATGGCTCCGGGAGACGAGATCCTCACCGCCGGACGCCGTTTGCGAGCTGCCGACCTGGCGGCTTGCGCCGCCCTCGGTGTCGCTCTGCTTCCGGTCCGGCGCCGACCCCGGGTCGCGGTCCTCTCCACCGGCGACGAGCTGGTCGAGGCTGGCGAGGTCCCGGGCCCCGGACAGGTGGCGGACAGCAACGGCCCGGCGCTTGCCGCCGCCATCGTCGAAGCCGGCGGCATCCCGGTGCGCATGGGCATCGCCCGCGACACCGCTGCCGATGTGCGCGAGCACCTCCTCGGCGCCGAGGGATGCGACCTGATCGTCAGCAGCGCCGGAGTCAGCGTCGGCGATCACGACCACGTTCGCGACGTCGTCGAGGCGCTCGGCTCCCTCGACTTCTGGCGGGTGGCGATGCGTCCCGGCAAGCCGCTAGCCGTGGGTGAGGTGCGCGGAGTCCCGTTCATCGGCCTTCCCGGCAACCCGGTCAGCAGCCAGGTGACCTTCGAGCTCTTCACCCGGCCGGCACTGCTGGCGCTGCAGGGCGCCGCCGAGATTCATCGCCGCCGCTGGCCGGCCCGCGTGCTCGACGACATGGCCAAGCCGGACGGGCTCGAGACCTATCACCGCGGCGTCCTCGTTCCCGACGACGGTGACGGCGTCCCTGGAGTGCGTCTCACCGGGTCCCAGAGCTCGGGAGTGATCCGCTCGCTGGTGCTCGCCGACTGCCTGGTCGTCCTGCCCGCCGCCGGGTCGAGCGTTCGCGCCGGGTCTCTGGTCGAGGTGATCCCGTTCGGCCAGTAGGCCCTCGCATCGCGGCGCGGCGGAGCGCTGCCGGCTCAGGATCCGCTTGCGGTCGCGCTGCGCCTGCCCCGGACAACCCAGCCGGCGAGCAGGAGGACGATGACCACCGCCAGGGCGATGGCGACCTTCTCGATGGGTCCCGAGATCCGGTCGTAGTTGGCACCAATCGCGTAGCCTCCCGCCGCCAGGGCGGCGCACCAGGGCAGCGCGCCGACGAAGGTGAGCACCGAGAAGCGGACCAGCTCCACCCGGGCGAGGCCGGCGGGGAACGAGATGTAGGTGCGCACCACCGGCAGCACGCGCGACACCAGCACCGTGGCCAGCCCGTAGCGGTCGAACCAGCGCTGGGCCAGCTGCAGGTGGCGGGCGGAGAAGCCGACCCGCCGCCCGGGACCGAGCAGCAGCCGCTCACCGAAGAGCGCGGCGAGCGCGTAGGCGACCAGCGATCCGGCGAGATTGCCGGCGGCGCCGAGGACGATCGCCCAGCCCAGGGACAGATGAACGCCGGCGACCGCACCCGCGGCCAGCGCCCCGGCCAGCGGCATGATCACCTCGCTGGGAAACGGCACCCCCGCGCTCTCTGCCGCCATCAGCACGAACACCGCGAACAGCCCGTGCTGGGTTGTGAACGAGGTCACCGCAGATCCCATCGCCGGGGCATTGTCGACGACGAGTGCGGCGGCATGCAGCCGGCAATTCAGCTGCGGTGCTCGACCACCTCGATCCTCCAGCCCCGCTCACCACGCAGTGTCAGCGTCGCCTCGCGGGCCCGCCGCCGCTGTTCGTGGCGCACGAGGAGCACGGCGACGATGAGCGCAGCCGGCCCCAGCGTCGCCGGCTCACCGGTGGCCAGCGCCACTCCCGCCGGTATGCCGACGACCACCGCGGCTCGATACCCACCGGCGCGGCGTCCGAGGAACGCTGCGGCGAGGAGTGCGAACGCGGCGACGATGACGAAGACCTGGGGCAGGGCGGCGAGCAGTCCGGCCATCAGCGGCACCATGCCGCGACCGCCTCGCCGGAACCCGATGGGGAAGGCGTCGCCGGCGACGCATCCCGCCAGGGCCAGCAGCACGAACCATGCCCGGTTGTCATAGGTGCGTGCTCCCGCCGCGACCACCACTCCCTTGACCAGCTCCAACGATGTGGCGGCCGCGGCAGCGCGCGGTCCGACCGCGACCATTGCATCGACGGCTCCGCTTCCCCCGCGGCCAACTCGCCGCAGGTCGATGCCGTGTCCGAGTCGCACCAGCAACCACGCTGCCGGAAGGGCCCCGATCAGGTAGCCACCGGCGAGGGCGCCGGCCACGCGCGCGACGGTGGTCGTCATCACCCCGAGCGTACTCTGCGCCGTCATGGGCACCGGACGGTTGCGGCCGTCGGCCATCCCCGAGTGGCCTCGGGCCTTCGACCGACGCCTCGAGCTCGACTGGAGTGACGCGGTGGTGAGTCGCCGCGTGCTCCTCGAGCACCTCGACCAGGACCACGATGGCGCCAGCCGTCGCCTGCCGGTGATCGAACAGCAGGTCCGGCGGCTGCTCCGACTGCTGCCCCCGCCGCCGGCCGACGTGCTCGATGCCGCCTGTGGCCCCGGGCTGTACGCCGTCCGTCTCGCGCGGCGCGGTCATCGCGTGGTCGGCGTCGATGTGGGCCCGGCGGTGCTGCGGCACGCGCGAGGTCTCGCCCGCGAGTCCGGTGTCGACGTCGCCTTCGTGCACACCGACCTGCGCCAGCTCGAGCTCGTCGAGGCCTTTGATGCCGCGGTGCTCATCTATTACGTGCTCGAGGGGTTTCCCCGCGCTGCCCAGGAGCGCGTGCTCCGCCGTCTGGCGCGAGCCCTCCGTCCCGGAGGCCGGCTGATCGCCGAGCTGCGGGTGCGCCCCGATCAACCGCCAGGACGGGTCACCGCCTGGGATGTGGTCGAGCGGTCGCTGCTCTCCGACCGTCCGCACCTGCTGCTCACCGACACCACCTACGACGACCGGCGCCAGACCTACGTTCTGCGCGAGGTCGCCGTCCTCGACGACGGCACCGTCCGCGCGCAGCAGACCACCGGCCGGCTGATCCGCCTCGCCGACGTCACGCCGCTGTGCCGGCGCGCCGGTCTGGCTGTGCGCGCGGTGTACGACGGTTGGACGCGCTTTCGGGCCACGGCGCTTTCGGAGTCGCTGCTGGTGGTGGCCGAACGCACTAGCAGCCGGACGGCTGGGCGAGCACGACGGCGAGCATCAGCGGCTGCTGGTCACCGAGGGTGAGGACGGCGTGGTAGAGGCCGCCGGGGAGGGTGGGGTCGGGCGCCCAGCGAACCGAGTACTCCGCCACCGAACCGCCGCCGAGGACGACATTGCCGCAGGGGATGCCGCGCGGCGCCGCCGGCGCGTCCGAGTAGACGTGGAGGTCGGCCCGGTCGACGACGATCAACTGCAGCGGTCCCGGGCAGGCGGCGCTGTAGCGGGCCGGACCGGTCACGGTCATGGTGAAGGTCACCGCGCCACCGCTTGCCACCTGCTCGCGGTCGGCCTGGGCCCGGAGCGCGCCGGAGACGGTTACCGGCGGTGGTGGTGGCGACGCCCGGCGGCAGCTGGTGCTGCTCGAGCTCGGCGCCCCACCGCCACAAGCCAGCAGCGCCGCGCAGGCGGCACAGCCGAAGGCGGACGAGGCCCGGATCATGCAGCGGCCACAGGGTAGCTACCATTGGCGGCCGGCGGTGCCGGCCCGGTTCCGCCGTCCCGGTTGGACGCCGCCTGGCAGGGAGAGGTGACCCGATGCCGACGCCCGATCGCATCCGCAGTGTGGCCGTCCTCGGTCACAGCCACGACGGCAAGACCACGCTGTGCGAGGCGCTTCTCAACACCGCCGCGGCCACGCCGCGGATGGGTTCCACCGACCAGGGGACATCGATCCTCGACTTCGACCCCGAGGAGCAGCGCCGCTCGATCAGCATCTCGACCGCGGTGGCGCACTGCGACTGGAACGACGTGCGCATCAATCTCCTGGACACTCCCGGGTTCCAGGATTTCGTCGGCGAGGTGGCCGAGGCGCTGGTGGCCTCCGAGGGAGCGGTGCTGGTGGTGAGCGCCACCGGCTCGGTGCCGGTCGGCGCCGAGCTCGCCTGGGAGCAGATGACCTCCGCGCAGGTTCCTGCGATCATCGTCGTCAACCGTATGGACAAGGAGCACGCGGCGTACGAGGCAACCGTCGATGCGCTCCGTGAGACCTTCGGGCGCAAGCCGATCGCGGTGGCCGTGCCCATCGGCGCCGCCGAGGCGTTCATCGGCTTCGTCGACCTGGTTGACGACCGTGCCTACGAGTTCGACGACCGCGGCGGAGCCCGCGAGGTCCCGCTGCCCGATGCCATGCGCAACGAGATCGAGCGTGCTCACACTGCCCTGGTGGATGCCGCCGCCGAGACCGACGACGCGCTGCTCGAGAAGTATCTCGAGGGCACCGAGCTGACCGACGACGAGGTGCGCGGCGCCCTCCACACGGCCGCGCTGCAGGGCACCCTGCTCCCCGTGGTTCCCGCCGCGGGCCTCCTGCGCAAGGGTGCCGGCCTGGTGCTCGACTCCATCAACCGATACCTGCCGTCGCCGAAGGAGCGAGTGCGTCGCGGACGGGATGCCAAGGAGCAGGAGGTGGAGATCCCGTGCGATCCCGACGGCCCTCTCTGCGCCCACGTCTTCAAGACCACTGCCGACCCCTTCGGCAAGATCAGCTTCATCAAAGTGCTCCGCGGCACGCTGCGCGCTGATATGCATCCGCTCAACGTGCGCAGCGGTCAGGAGGAACGGCTCGCGCAGCTTGGACAGCCGATAGGCAAGCAGATCGTCACCGCGCCGACCATCGTCGCCGGTGACATCGGAGTCGCCACCAAGCTTGCCACCACCGCCACCGGAGACAGCCTGTGCGCCAAGGAGGCGCCCCTCGCCCTGCCGGCGATCCCGCTGCCGGCCGCCGCCTACACCATGGCGATTCACGCCAAGAGCAAGGGCGACGAGGACAAGATTCACAGCGCGCTCGTCCGCCAGAGCGAAGAGGATCTGACCTTCACGGTCGACCGCGATCCGGTCACCGCCGAGGAGCTGGTGCACGGCCTCGGTGACACCCACCTCGACGTCACCCTGGAGAAGATCAAGCGCAAGTTCGGCTGCGAGGGGCGGCTGTCGGTGCCACGGATTCCCTATCGCGAGACCATCACCGGGACCGCCCGCGTTCACGAGCGCTACAAGAAGCAGTCCGGTGGTGCCGGTCTGTTCGGTGACTGCACCATCGAGGTGGAGCCGCTCCCGCGGGGTGGCGGCTACGAGTGGCAGGACAAGATCTTCGGGGGCTCGATCCCGCAGCAGTTCCGTCCTTCGGTGGAGAAGGGCGTGAAGCAGACCATCGAACAGGGGGCGATGGCGGGTTATCCCATCGTCGACGTGCGTGTGCGCCTGGTCGACGGCGCCACCCACCCGGTCGACGGCAAGGACATCGCCTTCCAGCTGGCCGGCGCGATGGCGATGCGCAAGGCGGTGGTCGAGGCGGGGCCGGTGCTGCTCGAGCCGATCATGAACGTCCGGGTCACCGTTCCCGACACCCTGATGGGGGACGTGATCAGCCTGCTCAACGGCAGGCGAGGCAAGGTGGCCGGGATGAATCCCACCGGGGACGGCCGCACCGAGGTCAGCGCATCGGTGCCGCTGGCGGAGATGTTCACCTTTCCCATCGACCTGCGCGCCGCCAGCCAGGGGCGCGGCCGCTACGCGATGGAGTTCTCCCATTACGAGGAGGTCCCCGCGCAGCTGGCGCAGCCATTGGTCGACAGCTTCCGCAAGGAGCACGCCGCAGCGGCATCGTGACCCCGCGCGTCTGCCCATCCGCCCAGGAGGCATGAGCATGCCCGTCCCTCACCCCGGCCAGGAGGCACCCGACTTCGATCTTCCCACCAGCGGTGGCGGCCGCCTGCGGCTCCGCGACCTGCGCGGCAGGCGGGTGGTTCTCTGGTTCTTCCCCAAGGCCGACACCCCTGGTTGAACGCGTGAGGCTGAGGGATTCCGTGACGAATCTCACGCGCTGAACACCAGCGGCGCGGTCATCGTCGGGATGAGCGAGGACGACACCGCCACCCTCGACGCCTGGATCCGTAAGCTCGATTATCCCTACGTGCTTGTCTCGGACACCGACCACTCGACCCTGGAGGCCTATGGCGTCTGGGGAGAACGCGAGTGGCAGGAACACCGGTACATGGGAATCCTGCGCACCAGCTTCCTCATCGGTCCCGAGGGCGTCATCGAGCGTGTCTGGGAGAACGTCAAGCCGGGAGACCATGCGCGCGAGGTGGTCGAGGCGCTGCGTGCGGCCTGACACCACCGATCAGGCACGTTGACCATCCAGCCCTCTATCCTCGAGCGCCGATCGCAGAATGTTCGGAGGGACCACCGTGGGTGAGATGGTCGAGTTCCCCAGCAACGGCCAGAAGGCATCCGGGTACCTCGCCACCCCGTCGAGCGGCGCCGGTCCCGGCGTCGTCGTCATCCAGGAGTACTGGGGGCTGATGCCGGAGATCAAGGCCTACTGTGACCAGCTGGCCGGTGAGGGCTTCACCGCGCTGGCGGTCGACCTGTACCACGGTGAGACCACCCGTGAGCCCGATGAGGCTGGCAAGAAGATGATGGCCCTTCAGCTGGACCGCGCCCGCAAGGAGATGTCCGGTGCGGTGTCGTGGCTGCTGCAGGGCGACCGGGCCCGCGGAGACGGCGTCGGCGTGGTCGGCTTCTGCATGGGCGGCGGCCTCGCCTACCTGCTGGCCACCGACCGGCCCGAGGTCCGCGCCTGCGTGGCCTACTACGGCGTGATTGCGTGGCCCGGCGTCAAGGCGGACTTCGGCCGGTCGCGGGCCGCCTTCCTGGCCCACTACGGCGACAAGGACGCGTTCTGCTCGCGAGAGATGGTCGATGCGCTCGAGCAGCAGATCGCAAGCGCGGGGCGCAGGGTGGAGTTCCATCACTACCCCGGCCTCGATCACGCCTTTGCCAACGAGGTCCGGCCCGAGGTGTACAACGCCGAGGCGGCGCAGCTCGCCTGGGACCGGACCCGTGCCTTTCTCCGGCAGCACCTCGCCGAATGACGGGGTCGAGAGCGGCGGCTAACGATTGGTCGCGATCACTCGGGTGCCCCGCGCCGGTACGAAGGTGACGGCCTCCCGCCTCACCCGCTCCAATTCGGGTGAGGCGGGCCGCAGCCGGACCTGGCGCAACACCGTGGGGATGACGGTGCGCATCTCGAAGATGGCGAAGCTCGCACCCAGGCAGCGACGGATGCCGCCGCCGAACGGCAACCAGCCGTACGGCTCCGGCGCCTGCTCCAGGAAGCGCTCGGGACGAAACGCATCGGGGTCGGGGTAGATGTCGTCCCGGTGGTGGGTCAGCCAGATGTTGGGGGCCACCACCGTGCCCGGCGGCAGGTGATAGCCGGCGATCTCGAAGGGGGCGGTGAGGCGTCGCGCCACCGCCAGGATCACCGGACGGACACGCATCGTCTCGCGAATGACGGCGTCGAGCCAGGCGGTCTCGCCACGCTCCAGCTCGTGCTCGAGCCGCCGCAGCGCGTCCGGATGATGGAGCAGCAGGTCGAAACACCACGCCAGCGAGGTCGCGGTGGTCTCGTGGCCGGCGAGGAGCAGCGTCATCAGCTCGTCGCGCAGCTCGACGTCGCTGAGCTGGTTGCCCTGCTCGTCGCGAGCCTGGAGCAGCAGGGCCAGGATGTCGCTCCGTTCCGCCAGCCGCGGGTCGCGCCGGCGGGCGGCGATGAGTGCGTAGATCGCCTCGTTGACCCGCGCGTTTCGCTGCACGAAGCGTCCCCACGGAGAGTGTCCGCCGAGCTCATGGCGGAGCCATGGCAGCAGCATCAGCGGGGAGTTGGCCACCGCCAGCATGTCGGTGATCAGGTCGCGCAGCGCCGTCACCTCGTCGCTGACGTCGACGCCGAAGACGGCGCGGATGATCACCTCGAGGGTGATCGCCTGCATCGACCGGCGCAGGGCGAAGACGCGGTTGCGCGGCCACCCGGCCACGGTCTCTCGGGTGACCGTCTCCATGATGCCGGCGTACCCCTGCATGCGCTCGCCGTGGAAGGGCGGCAGCATCAGCCGTCGCTGGCGCAGGTGCTCCTGGCCGTCGAGGAGCAGCACCGAGTGGCGCCCCAGCACCGGCTCGAGGATGGCGTTGGCCTCACCGGCGTGGAGTACGTCGCTGTCGCCGGTGAACACCGTCTTGATCAGGTCGGGGTGGGCGAGGTTGACGATGGGCCCGTCGACGGGGAGGTTGACGGTGAAGATGTCGCCGAAGCGGCGCTGGCAGCTGGCCATGAACTGGGTCGGCCAGCGCACCCAGAGGACCACCTGCGCGGCCCGCGGGAGCCTCGATCCCGGCGGCCGAACTCCCGCGGCTCGTCGCGGCAGGGTGGAGACGGACGCCATGGCGGAAATGGTGACGGAACCGTCCCCGGGGTCGCGGGGCCCCAGCCGACCGCCGAGCTGGCAGGCCCCGCCGGCCGGGCTTCCCGAGCCCCGCCGGCACCCCGCCCACCCGCCGAACTCGGCTCCAATTCGGGGGAGCCTGGTTGCAATTCGGGGTCCGGTTCGTAGAATACGGCCGATCGTGGCGGGAGGCCGCCCGCGAATTCAGCCCGAATTGGAGGAGAACCCGAATGGCGGTCACCGGCTACTGCCTCAAATGCAAGAAGACGGTCGAGATCAAGGACGCCCAGCCGATCACCATGAAGAACGGCAAACCAGCGACCACCGGCGTCTGCCCGACCTGCGGGACCAAGATCTACAAGATCGGCAAGGCGGCCTGATCTCGGCCAGACGGCGCGGGGCCGGACCCGCGTCGCAGTGAGCCCCGGCACCTCCCGACGCCGGGGCTCACTGCTGTTCGACCGGCCGGGCCGCTCTCGGGTACGAGCCGAGCACCCGCAGCCCGACCGTCAGCGCCCGGACCTCGTCGAGGGCGGCCGCCACCGCCGAGTCCAGCTCGTGACCCTCGCAGTCGATCAGGAAGTAGTAGTGGCCGAGGGCGGCCTTGGTCGGGCGTGACTCGATCTTGGTCAGGTTGATGCCGCGATCGGCGAACGGCCGCAGCGAGGCCAGCAGCGCCCCGGGACGGTCGGCGGCGAAGGCGTAGACGATCGAGGTGCGGTCGGTCCCGGTCGGCGCCGGGCGGCTCCGGCCCAGGGCGACGAAGCGGGTGGCGTTGTCGGCGAAGTCCTGGATGTCCGCCGCCACCACCTCCATCCCGTAGAGGCGCGCGGCTGCCTCGGTGCCGATGGCGGCGAGCCGGTTGGAGTGCACGCAGGCGGCCACCGCGGCGGCGGTGCTCACCGCGGGAAAGACCTGGGCGGCGGGGAGACGCTGTCGCAGCCAGCCGCGGCACTGCGCCACCGCCTGGCCGATGGAGATCACCTGCTCCACGTCTTGCAGCCGGGTGCCGGGACGCGCGATCAACTGATGACGGACGGACAGCACCGTCTCACCGACGATCGGCGGCGAGCCGTCGCCGATGAGCAGATCGAGGGTGATCGGCACGCTGCCCTCGGTGCTGTTCTCGATCGGTACCAGCGCCTCGTCGACCAGTTGCTCGGTGACCGCGCCGACGGCCTCGGGGATGTCGGGAAGGGGCACCAGCACCGCGTCCGGATAGCGCTGCTGGGCGGCCTCATGGGAGTACGTCCCCTCCGGCCCCAGGTAGGCGACCCGCACCGGCTACCGGCCCCCGGTCGGCTGTGGGCGCATCACCTCGACCCGACAGCCAGTCAGTGGGAGACGGACTCGCGCACGGACTCGACGTCCAGGGTCTGCGAGTAGATGATCAGCTCGTCGCCGCGGTCGACCACCAGGTCGGGCAGTGGGATGACGGGCCGGCCGCCGCGGACGATGCACACCAGCATCTCCCCGTCGGGCAGGTTGATCTGGTCGACGCGCTTGCCCACCAGCGAAGAGAGCTCGGGGAGGGCGACGTCGACGAGATTGGCGCCTGATGCCTTGACGGCGATTCCGCGAACCAGCTCGCTGCCGCTCAGCTCGGATTCGATCAGCCCCATCAGCAGCTCGGTCGCCGACACCGGGGCGTCGATCCCAAGAGCGCGGAAGAGCTTGACGTTGTTGGGGTTGTTGACCCTGGCGATGGTGCGCGGCACGTTGAATTTGCGCTTGGCCAGCTGGCAGGCGACCAGGTTGTCCTCGTCGTCACCGGTGGCGCCGACCACGACATCGGCACGCTCGATGCCGGTGGTGGCGAGGAAGGCCATCTCGTCACCGTCACCGCGCATGACGGAGGCGGGTCCAAGATCGTGCTCGATGTTGGCCGCGCGGGTGGGATCCTTCTCCACCACGGTGACCTCGTAATCGCGTTCGAGGAGATGGCGGGCGAGGAAATAGCCGACCTTCCCGCCACCAATGACCAGTACATAACGACGAGCGCGCTGCATCAGACGGTGGTCCGCCAGAGTGCCGTGGAGAGCTGGTCTGGGGTCATGCGGTGGCCTTGGTGCCGGTGGGCTCGGAATGGGCTCGGTTGGTTCCCGTGGTGAAGAAGTCGTAGATGATCCCGGCGCCGATGGTGGTCGAGCAGTAGGTCTCCAGCCCCAGCTCGTGGTACACCTGCTCGCGAATGGGGTCGTAGATGCGGGTGATGACGCGGGCCACCATGAAGATGTCTTTGGCCATCTGCGCGATCATCAGGTTGCGGTTGTCTCCGGGAGTCACGGTGCAGAGCGCATCGGCGCTCTCGATCCCCGCGCGGCGCAGCACCTCTTCGTCGAGAGCGTTGCCGTGAACCATCTCGCCCGCAAAGTCGGATCCCAATCGGTCGAAGGAAGCCTGGTTGAGGTCGACCACGGTGACATGGTGGCCGTCGCTGAGCAGTCTCTTTGCCAGCTCGGCGCCGACGCGCCCGCAGCCCACGATGATGGCCCTCACGTCGGCTGCATTCTACGAACCGGGACAGGCGCCGGCTCAACGTCGGGCGGTGGTTGACGCATCAAGTAGCATCCTGCCGCCATGCATGGGTTCACTCCTCGGCGAATCCTGGTGCCCGTCAACGGTAGTCCCACCGACGACGAGGCGGTGCTGCTCGCCTGCCGCCTGGCTCGCCGGACGCGGGCCAAGGTCTACGTGGTGACGATTCTCGAGGTGCGACGCAGCCTGGCCCTCGACGCCATCATGGACAGCGACGTGGAGCGTGCCGAGAGGATGCTCGACCACGCCGAGGCGGTGGGGGCGGAGCTCGACGTCGAGGTCGACACCGAGCTGCTTCAGGCACGCGAGGCTGGGCCGGCCATCGTCGACGAGATCCGCGAGTGGCAGGCCGACCTGGTGGTGCTGGGCATGCCCTTCCGGCAGCGCTTCGGTGAGTTCTACCTCGGCAAGACGGCGCCGTACGTGCTCAGGCACGCGCCCTGCCGCACCCTCCTCTTTCGCGAGCCGACCGGCTGAGGCGGCCACGCTTCGTCCTTATAGGCGACGGCGAAACCACTTCCTGGTTGACAGTGCCAAGCCGGGGCCCTACAGTGCTGGCCATGGCAAAACTACAAGACGGAGAAACAGCCTCGGTTCCGCGTCGTCTGCCGCCGTCCGAGGCCCGGAGGCGCCGAGGGCGGCGACAGCTTGGAGCCCAGTCGCTCGAGTGGATCGGTCTGGGCGCCTTCGTGACCACCGCCATGCTGGGTGCGACCGAATACGCGCGCACCCATGGCAGTGACATCGGTGGGCTGCTTCTCGGCCACCTCAAGAGCCTGCTCGGCCAGCCGTGATCCGGCCGCGGCGCCAGCGCGGCTCGCAGACGCTGGAGCTGGTGGCCGGGCTTCCGTTGCTGGCGATGGCGCTGCTCGCCGCGCTCCAAGGCATCGTCCTGGCGCGGCAGCAGCTGGAGGCGCAGACCGACGCCGCCTTCCTCGCGCGCCACGCGGCGCTGTGCGACGCGGCTGAGCCCGCTCCCACGCTGGCCGGGATCGATCCGGCGGCGGGACCGCAGGCGACGGTGGCGCCGGCGCCGGTCCGCTGGCCGCTGGTCGGGGTGACGGTGCGTCTTCCGCCGCGCTCGATCGTCCCGGGCGTCGCTCTGGCGGGTGGCCCGTGGATCCCTTCCGGCACCGCCGTCTTCCGCCGTGAGCCCTGCCGCTCGTCGCCCTGACCCGCCACACCGGCGGCAGGCGGGGGCGGTCGGGGTGCTGCTGGTCGCCGCCTCTGCCGCGGTCCTCATCGCGGGGGTCGCCGCCGGAGACGTGGCGGCCGTCGTCGCCTCCGGGCACCGGGCTCAGCTGGCCGCCGACGCCGTCGCCCATGCGGCCGCCGGGGCGCTGGCCGCCGACCCGGATCGCGCCGGTCTGAGCATCGAGGTCCAGGCCGGACGGACCGTCTGCTCACGCACCGGCCCGGGGGCTTCCGGCGACGAGCCGGTCGCCTGCGCCGCCGCCTGGGCCGCGGCCGGCCAGGCGTCGACGGCGTCCGGCGCGGTGATCCTCGACCTGGCCGTCGGCCCCGATCTCCGCGACATGCGTCCCGGCTCCGGCCCCGGCCGGCTGACCGTGCTGGCGCACGTGGCCGTCGCCCGCCGGCTGATCGCGCCGGGACGCTGCCGGCCCACGCCGCCGGGCCCGCGACCGGACCGCCTCTGCTGGGCGGAGGCCTGGTCGGGCGCTCAGGAGGCGGGGTGAGACGGCCGGGCTGGCTGCCGCTGGTGGCGGCGGTGCTGGTCGCGCTCGCGGCGGCCGCGACGATGGTGGCGCTGCGCGCCGAGCCGGCAGTGGCGATGACCCAGGCGCGCCTGAGCGCTGCGGGTCGGGCGCTCAGACCGGTCGTGCACGGCGATCGACTCGCCGGTGCCCGGCCCGACTGGGCCTTGGTGATCGACGCCTGGAGGCGCGCCGGCGTCGACGTCGACGGTCTCGACGGGTTCGCGACGCTTGGTCGGTACTGCGTCCTCGAGTCGGGCGACCGACCGGGTCTCGCGGGCGGACCCGCCCCCGCCGACTACGCGATGTATCAGGACCAGGCCGGCGACTGGCGTCTTGGCATGTTCGTCTCGTCCAGCGAGGTTGTCGTCTGGGACGAGGCCCGCCAGCGAGCGGTCAGGGTGGAGCGTCCGGCCCTGGATGGCAGCGTGCCCCTGCCACCAGGCGACGCCGCTCCGGTGCGCCGCGGTGCGCATGAGCTCTTGCTTTGCCGGCTTCCCTCGTGGCGATGGCCGGGAAGGGTCGACGACCTCGACACCGCCGCCGTCGGCCGCGTCGCGCTGGTCGATCCGGCGACTGTCGCGGAACGGCTCCGCTGGGCGGTGCGGCATCCACGCGACGCCGACACGTCGTGGTGGCACGCGCCGGTGACCATGGTGGGGTTCGCGCTGGCCGCAGCCAGCGAGCTCGTCAGCGGCGCCATCGACGGGCTGCTGCACCTCGGCATCGATGCCGTCCGCGCCGCGGGCGGCGGCGCCGTGCTCGCAGCGGTGGCGCTGCTCGGGCGTCGCTTCGACGGCCACGTGCTCCATCTCGTGCTCCGCGGTGTGCTGATCGCCGGCGCCCTGGTCGTGGAGCCGTGGCTCGTCGGCGCCCTGCTTGCGGTGGGCGTCGGCGGGCCGCTGCTCGGCCGCGCCGATGTTCCCGTCCTGGGCGTGATCGGCGATCGGGTGTCGGCGCTGCTGGTGGCGAGCGCGTCGTTCATCACTGGACTGCTGACCGGTGTCGACGACCGCGGCGACGTGTGCGCCGGCAGCGTCGTCTTCGCCCTGCTCGCCGACACCGTCCTGTGGGCCAAGCCTCTGCGTCTGCTCCGGTTTGCGGGCACCCTCAGCGACGTGGTGTCGATGCGGCCGCGCGCGGTCGCCGCCGCCGCCCGCATGGTCGCCCGCCTACCGCTGCTGGCCGGACGCCGGCTGCCCGCGCTGCCCGGGGCGGTGACCGTGGCGGGAAAGGCGGCGGCGGTGCGAGAGCCGCTCGACGGTATCGGGGTGCTCAGCGCCGGCGCCGGTCATACCCCCGACCTGCTCAGCCTTCTCTGGCGCCCGTCCTCGCTGCGCAGCGACCTCGCCGGCCATACCGCTGCCCTGCTTGACTTCGCGACGCGCGACCTCGCGGGCGGCGATCCCTCATGGGGACTGCGCCACCTTCGCGACGCCGTGGACTCGCTGCAGCCGGAGCAGCAGCAGCGCGTCCTGGCGGTGGCGCGGCGGGCTCAGGGCACCTGGGTCCCGCGGGCACTGCGTGCCGCCGAACTGTCCCGCCTGCACTCCGGAGCCCGGGTGCTCGCCAACGCCGCCGCCGGCCGCGCACCGGCGGGGCTGGCGATGCCGTCCATGCCGCATCCGGGGACGCTGCCGCCTGGCCTCGCGCCACCGCCGCTGACCGGGGAGCCCTGATCAGCGGCGCTACGGTTCGAAGCTCTCGGCGGTGCCGACGCCGGCGATCGAGCCGATCATGTCGCCTTCGGCCATCCGCATGATGATCACACCCCTGGTCTGACGCCCGGAGATGCGCACCTGCTCGAGGGGGATGCGGATCACCTGCCCCATGGTGCTGATCACCATCAGCTCCTCGGAGAGGTCCTCGACGATGCGCATGCCGACGATCTGCCCGATCCGGGGGATGGCGTTCTGGTCCACGGTGTACACACCCTGGATGTTGCGGCTCTTCACCGGATAGTCCGACATCGGGGTCAGCTTGCCGAAGCCCTGCTGGGTCACCACCAGCACATATCCGTTGGGTTTGACGATGTCGAACCCGGCGACCTCGTCGCCCTTCCGCAGGCGGATCGCCGACACCCCCATGGTGTCACGGCCCATCGGCCGCACCTCCTTCTCGGAGAAGCGCGATCCCTTGCCGTCGCGGGTGACGATGAGAACCTGGTCGCCGCCGCTGGAGACGCGCACCCAGTTGAGCTCGTCGCCCTCCTGGAGGTTGATGGCGATCAGGCCGTTGCGCCGCACCGAGGCATACGCGGCGGCGGGCGTCTTCTTGATCTGTGCCAGCTTGGTGACCATCACCAGGTACTCCTCTTCGGAGAACCCACCCATGCTGATCAGCGCCGTCACCTTCTCGTGAGGGTGCTCGAGGTCGATCAGCGCCTGCACCGGCGTCCCCTTCGCCTGCCGCTTGACGTCCGGGATCTCGTGGGTGCGCAGCCGGAACACGCGGCCGCGGTTGGTGAAGAAGAGCATGTCGGTGTGGGTGTTCGCCGTGGTCGAGTGCTCGACGTAGTCCTCATCGGTGGACCGCTTGGCGCCGACCACCCCCTTGCCGCCGCGGTGCTGGGCTCGATAGGCATCGAGGGGGATGCGCTTGATGTAGCCGCGGTGGGTCAGAGTGATGAAGACCTGCTCGCGGGGGATCAGGTCCTCCTCGGTCATCTCGGGATCGCCGGGGCGGATCTCGGTGCGGCGGTCGTCGGCGAACTTCTTGCGCAGCTCGCGTAGCTCGTCCTTGACGATGCCGTCGACCTTGCGGGCGTCGGCGAGGACATCCTCCAGCCAGGCGATCCGCTTGATGATCTCCTCGTACTCCTCACGGATCTTGCCCGACTCCAGCCGGGTGAGGCGGCCGAGGCGGAGATCGACGATCGCCTTGCTCTGCCGCTCGCTCAGCTCGAAGCGTTGCTCCAGGGCCTGCTGCGCGGATCGCTCGTCCGACGCCGCCCGGATGATCGCGATCACCTCATCGAGGTGTTCCAGGGCCTTCATCAGGCCCTCGAGGATGTGGGCGCGGTTGCGGGCCTCGGCGAGCAGGAAGCGGGTCCGCCGGGTCACCGTCTCCCGGCGGAAGTCGAGGTACTCCTGGACCATCGCCTTCAGCCCCAGCACCTGGGGCCGGCCGTCCACCAGCGCCAGCATGATGGTGCCGAAGGTGGTCTGCAGCTGGGTGTGCTTGTAGAGGTTGTTGAGCACTGTGTGCGGCCGTGCGTTGGCCTTGAGCTCGATGACGATGCGGGTGGTCTCGCGGCGCCCGGACTCGTCGCGCAGGTCGCTGATGCCCTCGATCTTGCGCTCGTTCACCAGCTCGGCGATGGTGGCCATCAGCCGCGCCTTGTTCACCTGGTAGGGGAGCTCGCGGACGATGATCTGCTCGCGCCCGTTCTTGCTCTCCTCGAAGTCCACCTGGGCACGGATCACCACCCGCCCGTGCCCGGTGCCGTAGACCTGGGCGATGTCGCGGCTGTAGATGATCCCGCCGGTGGGGAAGTCGGGACCGCGAACGAAACGCATCAAGTCCTCGGTGGTCGCCTCGGGATTGTCGACGAGGTGCTCGATCCCCTCGCAGATCTCCCGCAGGTTGTGGGGCGGAATGTTGGTGGCCATGCCGACGGCGATCCCGCTGGCGCCGTTGATCAGCAGGTTGGGGGCCAGAGCGGGGAGCACCGCCGGCTCCTTGACCTCGTTGGAGTAGTTGTCGACGAAATCGACGGTGTCCTTGTCGATGTCCTCGACCAGCTGCATCGCCATCGCCGACATCCGCGCCTCGGTGTAGCGCTCCGCCGCGGGGGGGTCGCCGTCGACCGAGCCGAAATTCCCCTGGCCGTCGACCAGCGGGTACCGCATCACCCAGGGCTGGGCAAGCCGCACCAGGGTGTCGTAGATGGGTTGGTTGCCGTGGGGGTGATAGTTCTTCATCACCTCGCCCACGATGGCGGCGCACTTGCGGTGGCGTGACCCGGCGGTCATGCCCTCCTGCAGCATGGCGTACAGGATGCGGCGCTGCACCGGTTTGAGGCCGTCGCGCACGTCGGGGAGCGCGCGCGAGATGATGACGCTCATCGCGTAGTCCATGTAGGACGCGCGCATCTCCTGCTCGATGTCGATGGTGCGGATGTCCCCTCCGGCGGGTGGGAGGTTGATGCTCATTCGATGTCCTCAGCGCCGGCGACGCCGGCGGCGATGGGAGCAAGCTGGGTCATGGAACCGGCGACGGTGCCGTGGACGTCGCGCTGGGCCGCGTCGGCGGCGACGCGCACCGCGCTGATCACCGCTTCGGCGTCGGAGCGGCCGTGGGCGATGACCACCTCGCCGTCGACGCCGAGCAGCAGCGCCCCGCCCGTCTTGCGGTAGTCGACCCGGTCGCGGATCGGCCGCAGCTTGGGTTTGAGCAGAGCCCCGCCGAGCATCCCCTGCAGCGACTTGTGCGCCTGCTCGGAGATGGCGCCGAGCAGGAACTCTCCGACGCCCTCGGCGGTCTTGAGCACGACGTTGCCGGTGAAGCCGTCGCAGACCGCGACATCGCAGGCACCGGCGAACAGCTCTCGCCCCTCGACGTTGCCGGTGAAGTGCACCGGCGCGGACTGCAGCAGGGGGAACGCGGCCTGCACCAGCTGCGAGCCCTTGCCCGGCTCCTCGCCGTTGCTGAGCAGGGCGACGCGTGGCTCGCTGACGCCGAGCATCCGCTTGGCGAAGACGCTGCCCATGATCGCGAACTGGGCCAGCCACTCGGGACGGCAATCGGTGTTGGCGCCGACATCGAGAACGAAGACCTGTCCCCGGCTGCTGGGGAACACCGCTCCGATGGCGGGCCGGCTGACCCCGCGGATGCGACCGACCGTGAACAGGGCGGCGGCGAGCACGGCACCACTGTTGCCGGCGCTGACCGCGGCGGCGGCGCGCCCCTCGGCAACCTCCCGGCAGACGCGGACGATCGAGGAGTCGCGCTTTGCCCGCACCGCGTTGGCGGGATGCTCGTCCATCCCCACCACCTCGGTTGCCTCGACGACCTGCAGGTGCTGCCGCGCGGCCGCGTCACCGGCGGGAAGCTCCGCCAGCTCGCGCTCGACGTCGGCGCGGCGTCCCACCAGGGCGACGTCGACCTCCAGCCGCCGCACCGCCGCGGCAGCGCCGCGAACCATCTCGCGAGGCGCATGGTCGCCGCCCATGGCGTCGACCGCGATCAGCACCCGCTGCAACTTTACCAAGCCGACCACTGACGGCGATGCGCCGCCTGGGCCGCCGAGATCAAGGAAGCGACGAGCACGTGAGGGAGCGGGCTTGCGCCCGTGACCGAGCGCGCGGAGGAGCTGACGCAGAGATCGGCGAGTCCAGGTGGATGCAGCGCCATCTAGATGTCCAGGTTCCGGACAGACTTGGCGTGCGTCTGGATGAAACGCTTGCGTGGCTCGACATCGGTGCCCATCAGCCGGTCGAAGATGTCGTCGGCCTTGAGCGCGTCATCCACCGACACCCGGAGCAGCACCCGCTTGGACGGGTCCATGGTGGTGTCCCAGAGCTCCTCGGCGTCCATCTCGCCCAGGCCCTTGAAGCGCTGCACCTCGACCTTGCCGCCGATCTCCTTGGCCTTGGTGTCGCGCTCGCCGTCGGAGTAGGCGTATTCCCGCCGTTTGCCCTTCTCGAGGCGGTACAGCGGTGGCTGGGCCAGATACAGGAAGCCGTCGCGCACCACCGGCTGCAGGTGTCGCCAGAAGAAGGTGAGCAGCAGGGTGCGGATGTGCGAGCCGTCGACGTCGGCATCGACCATCAGCACGATGCGGTGGTAGCGGAGCCGTTCGACGTTGAAGTTGTCGCCGAATCCCGTTCCCAGCGCGGTGATCAGGTTCTTGATCTCCTCGCTGGTGAGGATCTTGTCGGCGCGCGCCTTCTCGACGTTGAGGATCTTGCCACGCAGCGGGAGAATCGCCTGGAAGCGTCGCTCCCGGCCCTGCTTGGCCGAGCCGCCCGCCGAGTCACCCTCGACGATGAAGATCTCGCACAGCGAGGGATCGCGCTCGCTGCAGTCGGCCAGCTTGCCCGGCAGCGTCGCCGATTCCAGCAGCGACTTCCGCTGCACCAGCTCGCGGGCTCGGGCGGCGGCATGACGCGCCCGGGCGGCGGTCAGCGACTGCTCGACGATCCGCTTGGCATCGCCAGGGTTCTCGTCGAGATACTGCATCAACGCATCGCTGAGCACGGCCGACACCTGGCCGGCGACCTCGCTGTTGCCCAGCTTGGTCTTGGTCTGCCCCTCGAACTGTGGTTCCTGCAGCTTGACGCTGATCACCGCGGTCAGGCCGTCGCGGACGTCATCGCCGGTGAGGTTGGGATCCTGCTCCTTGAGGATGCCCGCCTTGCGTGCGTACTTGTTGAGGGTGGCCGTCAGGGCGCTGCGGAAACCGGTGAGGTGAGAGCCACCCTCCTCGGTGTTGATGTTGTTGGCGTAGGCCAGGACGTGCTCGGTGAAGGTCGTGTTCTGGTACTGCACGGCGATCTCGATGGCGGTGCCCTCGATCTCGCGCTCGACATACATGGGGGTCGTGTTGACCACGTTGCGCCCGGCGTTGAGGTGGCGCACGAAAGCGCGGATGCCGCCCTCGAAGTGGAAGGCGTAGTCGCCTCGGCCAGCCTCCTCGCGCAGGATGATGGTGATCCCCTTGTTGAGGAAGGCGAGCTCGCGCAGCCGGTTGGCGACGATCTCCCAGGAGAACTCGATGACCGGGAAGACCTGCGGGTCGGCCCAGAAACGCACGTAGGTGCCCTGCCTGTCGGTGTTCCCGGTCTTCTCGACCGGGGCCTGGGGGACTCCGCGCGCGTACGACTGGCGGTGGACTGTCCCGTCCTTGTAGACCTCGACCTCGAGACGCTCCGAGAGAGCGTTCACCACCGAGAGGCCGACGCCGTGGAGGCCTCCCGAGACCTTGTAACCGCCGCCGCCGAACTTGCCGCCGGCGTGGAGCTTGGTGAGGACGACCTCCAGCGCCGAGCGCTTCTCGGTGGGATGCATATCGACCGGGATGCCACGCCCGTTGTCGAGCACAGACACCGAGAGATCGCTGTGCAGGGTCACCACGATCTGGTCGCACCAGCCCGCCAGGGCCTCGTCGATGCTGTTGTCGACGATCTCGTCGATCAGGTGGTTGAGCCCGCGGGTGTCGGTCGAGCCGATGTACATGCCGGGGCGGCGGCGGACCGGGTCGAGGCCCTCGAGAACCTGGATCTGTTCGGCTCGATAGGCGTCGCGGGTGCGGCCGCGGCCGGTGCGGGTGGGGCGGTTGTCACCGGCCACGGCGGCGGTGGTGGGGTCGGCGGAGGTCAGGTCCTCAGGGCGTGCGTTGTCGTCTGTCAGGGGTGGCTCCCAAGCGCGGTGTGGCGCGAGGCGGACAGCGCCGCCCGGTGACGTAAACCGAGATCAGTGCGGCACTGCTCGACACATCAAATTGTACCAGCCCACGCCCGGATTTCCGACCCTGGCGAGCCGCTGTCGGCAGCCTTGTGGACGGTGGTCGCGACGCCGGTCGCCGCCACCCCGGAGAGCTGCGAGGCGGCCCCGCCGAGCGGGCGCCGCCGTCGCCTCAGGCGGAGGTGACGCGTCCCCTCGGGGTGGTGATGATGCGGATCCCCCTGGTCACCAGGTAGGCGAACACCATGTAGACGAACATGGCGACGAGCGCTCCGAGATCCAGGGGATGGAGGCCGCCCGAGGTGAGGTTGATGTAGCCGTGGATCGGCTCCCACGGCGCCACCAGCGGTGCGCTGATGGTGTAGATGAAGCTGACCACCCCGGCGTGCTCGGCGGCGACCGCCAGGAAGGTCACCCGCAGTGCGAGGATGAGCTCGGTGAAGCCGAGCAACAGGAGCACCGTCTGGACGGCGCGATAGGCGGGATCGAATCCAGGGGCGAGGGCGGCGTCGGGGCGACGGGTGGTGGCCATCCGAGGACGGACGGCCCGTCCGGTCAGGGTGGTGGCGCCGTCGACGGTCTCGGCGACGGTGGGTGGCGTCTCGGTCATGAGGATTGAGACCTCCGCTGGGGGTGAAAGCCGAGTGTACCGGCTATCTTGATAGCGTGTCTATCAAATCTGGCCCACCAATGAAAACGCTCCGGAGCCGGCCGTCTTGCGCTGTGACTGTCCGCCCGGTATGGGGGACGGCCGTCGATGCCGCTTGACGAGTACCGGCGCAAGCGCGATTTCACCCGCACCCCGGAACCGCGAGGCGGTGCTGGTGATGGGCCCGGGCCGCCGGCATCCGCCGGACCCACCGCCGCCTTCGCCGGCTGGGACGTTCTGCCCCAGGGACGGCGCTTCTGCGTGCAGATGCACCGGGCCACCCGGCTCCACTTCGACCTCCGCCTCGAGCACGCCGGGGTGCTGCTCTCCTGGGCGGTGCCGCGAGGACCATCGCTGGACCCGGCTCGCAAGCGTCTCGCGGTGCACGTGGAGGACCACCCGATCGAGTACGGCGAATTCGAAGGGGTGATCCCCGAGGGGTACGGAGCGGGCACGGTGATGCTCTGGGACGCCGGTGGCTTCCAGTGGACGGGGCAGGCCGCCGAGGACGTCGACGCGGCTCTCGCCAAGGGTCACATCCGCTTCATCCTCGACGGCATCAAGCTGCACGGCGAGTTCGACCTCTTTCAGACCGGCCGCCCCGCAGGCGGCGCCGACGGCGGGGACCCGGCGCGCAACTGGTTGCTGGTCAAGCGTGCCGATGCCGCGGTGGTGCCAGGCATGGAGGCGGTGGCCCTCGACGTTTCGGTCAAGACCGGCCGCAGCCTGGCGGCCATCGCCGCCGCGGTGGGAGGGGATCGCAAACATCCCGAGCTTGCCGTCGCTGCCGCGCGCGAGAGCGTGGAGCAGCTGGTCGCGGGCGCGCCACCGGCACCGTTTCCAGAGGATCCCGAGGTCATGCTGGCCACTCCGCTGGACCGGCCATTCAGTCGGCCCGGCTGGTTCTTCGAGCTCAAATACGACGGCGTGCGGATCCTCGCTTTGGTGCGGGACGGCAGGCTCGTGCTGCGAAGCCGCAAGCGGCGCGACGAGACCGTTCGCTATCCCGAGGCGCGCGCCCTGGTCGACACCCTGTCGGTGGGTGACGCCGTCGTCGACGGCGAGATCGTCGCGCTCGACACGGAGGGGCGGCCCTCCTTCGAACGCCTGCAGAGCCGCATCAATCTGGGCTCCGACGAGGTCGAACGGGTCCGACGGCGGGTGCCCGTCACCCTGGTCGCCTTCGACGTCCTCTATGCCATGGGGCGGGACCTGCGCGGGCTGCCGCTGGAGCGGCGGAAGCGGATCCTGCGAGCGATGATCCGTCCCTCGCCACTGGTGCTCGTCGCCGATCACGTCGAGGCCGACGGAGTTGCGCTGTTCGCGGTGCTGCGCACACGTGGTCTGGAGGGCATGGTCGGCAAGCGGGCCGACTCGCGCTACGAGTCGGGGCGGCGTTCTCCGGCGTGGGTCAAGGTCAAGGCATGGAACACCCAGGATTGCGTCATCTGTGGCTACACCGCCGGTCGCAAGGGCCGCGGGCCGCTGGGAGCGCTGGTACTCGGCGTCTTCGATCAGGACGGTGTGCTCCGTCATGCCGGACAGGTCGGCTCGGGGTTTGACGAGCCCACCCTGCGCTGGCTGCGCGAGCAGCTCGACGCCGTCACCACCGCGAAGAGCCCATTGCATCCGGTGCCCGCCACCGACCAGAGGGTGACCTGGGTCCGGCCCGAGCTGGTCTGCGAGGTGCGATACAGCGAATGGACCGCGGCGGGAACGCTGCGTCAGTCGAGCTTTCGTGGCTTGCGTCCCGACGTGGCCCCCGAGGACTGCGTGCGCGAGCAGCCCGCCGCGGCGAACGAGACCGGTGCCGATGCGAGCGACGCGGCAGGCGACATCGGCGACCCAACGGGCGAGGTGAGCGAGGCGGCGACCGCGGCGGCGCGCGAGCCTGTGAAGCCGCCGTCTCCGTCCGCCGGCTCGACCGGCTACCGGACTCCGCCGGAGCTCGAGGAGGCGCTGCGCCTGCTGCCGTCGGTGGGCGACGGCGGCTGGTGGGAGGTCGCTGGCCGCAGGGTCAAGCTCACCAATCCGGACAAGCTGCTGTGGCCCGACGACGGCATCAGCAAGCGCGACATGGTCGGCCACTACGTGCGACTCGCTCCGCTGATCCTTCCCTACCTGGGCCAGCGTCCGCTCAGCACCCAGGTCTTTCCCGATGGCATCGACGGCAAGTCCTTCTGGCGCAAGGACAAACCCTCGCACGCGCCGGCGTGGATCAACTCCTGGACCTATCACGGAGAGGAGGGCGTCAAGACCTACATCGTCGCCGAGGAGCCGGCCACCCTGGCGTGGCTCGCCAACGCGGGGGTGATCGACCTGCATCCCTGGCACTCGCGCATCGACGAGCCCGATCAGCCCGACTGGGCGGTGTTCGATCTCGACCCGTTCGAGCCCGCGACCTTCGACGACGTGCGCGACGTCGCGCGGATGGTCAAGACGGCGCTCGACCACTACCAGCTCGTCAGCGTGGTGAAGACCAGCGGCCAGACGGGATTGCAGATCTACGTGCCGCTGCGCCGGGGACCGGACTACAGCGCCGTCCGCGGGTGGGTGGAGGAAGTGGCCCGCGCCATCGGCAGGCTGATGCCCGACCGCATCAGCTGGGAGTGGACGGTGTCACGCCGCAGCGGCCGCATCCGCATCGACTACACCCAGAACATCATCAACAAGACGTTGACCGCGCCCTACACGCTGCGGCCGGTGCCGCGCGCGCCGGTGTCGACGCCGATCCACTGGGAGGAGCTCGACGACCCGCGGCTGCGGCCCGACGGCTGGACTATCGCCAGCATCGGCCAGCGGGTGGCCGAGGTGGGCGACCTCTTCGCTCCCCTGCTGACGGTCCAGCAGGACCTGCCGTGACCAGCCTCGCCTGTCCCGTCTGCCGTGTCCACCTCCCCGCGGGCGGCACCCACTGTCCCCGGTGTGGCCTGCGGGTCGCGGCGCTGCCGCGACGCGGTCCGGTCGCCGCCGCGGACGGCGACGCGGATCCTGCCGCCGCCGGCGGGGCGGTCGACTGGCACTGGGTGGGGGCGCGTGGGGGCGCGGCGGGTGCCGCGATCGTCCTCGCCGCGGTGGTCGTCGGCCTTGCGGTGGGGGTGCCACGGCGACAGTTCCTGACCGTCGTCGACAACGCGGCCACCGCGGCGGGCATGGCTGCGGTGGTGCTGGCGGTCATCCTCGGCGGGGTGCGCATCAGCCGCTGGGCCGGCGGTGTCCACCGGTTGCGCGGCGACCCCGGTGGCTGCGCCAGGGTCGAGATCCGGCTTGCTGCCGGACTGGCGGGGATCATCCCGCTGGCCCTGGCCGTCGCGCTGACGGTCGTCACAATCCGCTGATCGCGCGTGCCGCTCCGCCACCGCTGCCTCGTACAATCCGTGAGGCCATGTCGGTGCTGCTGCTGAGTGCCTCACTACAGCCGGTCAACGTGATCAGCCGGCGCCGGCTGATCATCCTCCTCAGCAAGCAGCGCGTGGCCCTCATGGATACCGAGGCGGAGCTGGAGGCGCTGGCCGCTCTCGAGGGTCGACGCTTCACCGAAGGGGTGATGGTGGTCAGACTGCTGCGCAACATCCACGTGCCCCGGCGCATGCTCCGTCCCAACCGTCGCAACCTGCTGCTCCGCGACGACCACACCTGCCAATACTGCGGCCACGTCGGTCCGGCCTCGGACCTGACCATCGACCACGTTGTCCCGGTGTCGCGGGGCGGTGAGGCGGACAGCTGGGAGAACCAGGTGGTTGCCTGCCGCCATTGCAACTGGCGTAAGGCCAACCGGCGCCCCGAGGAGGTCGGGCTGCGATTGCGACGGCGACCCACGCCGCTGACCCAGGAATACGCGCACATCCTCTTTCTGCGGTACCCGGAGCTGAAGGCCGCCTACGACGCCCTGCTCGCCGCATAGCCCGCTCGATCTTGCGCGGCGCCACCTCCCCCAAAGGGGTGTTCCGGCCGGATGTGGCAGGAGCTGACAGGCCCCGACCGGGACATCCGCAATCGCCTTTCTGAGCCGGACGCGCCTATACTCGGCCGTATGCCACGCTCCATGTGGCGGGGCGCCATCAGCTTCGGAATGGTGGCGATTCCCGTGCGGATGTACTTGGCGACGGAGTCGAAGAGCGTCTCCTTTCGCCTGCTCTGCCCCAACGACGGCCATCCCATCAAGAACCGTCGCTGGTGCCCGGAGGAGGACAAGGAGGTCCCCTGGAGCGAGGTCAAACGCGGCTGGGAGGTGGCCAAGGACGAGTACGTGGTCATCGAGGACTCCGACCTCGACCGCCTGCCGCTGCCCTCAACCCAGACCATCGAGATCCTCGAGTTCGTCGCCGACAGCGACATCGAGTCGGGGGTGTACGTCAAGGGCGCCTACTACCTGGAACCGGAGTCGGTCGGGGTCAAGCCCTACTACCTGCTCAAGCAGGCGCTGGACCGGAGCGGCAAGGTGGCCATCGGCAAGATCGCCCTGCGCGATCGTGAGCACCTCTGCCGGCTCGCCCTCCACGACCACGGCCTGCTGCTGAACACCCTGCACTGGCCGGATGAGATCCGCGACACCGGTGAGCTCACGCTTCCCGAGGAGCGGGTCGAGATTCACGAGCGTGAGCTGGAGATGGCCCAGCTGCTGATCGACAACCTCACCGCCAGCTTCGACCCGAGCCGCTACCACGACCACTACCGAGAGGCGCTCACGGCGCTGGTCGAGGAGAAGCTGGGAACCCGTCCCGCCCAGCCTCGCGAGGTTCCGCAGCCGCCCCAGGTGATGGACCTGATGGCGGCGCTGAAGGCGTCCCTCGAAGCGTCCAGGCCACGCGCCGAGGCGGGGGAGAAGACGGCGAGCAAATCGTCGCGCCGCAAGGACGAGGCGGTCGCCGCGCCCACACGTCGACGAAAGGCCTCGTAACGCCCTCATGGGCGAGGCGCCCATCTCCGCCGCGCGCGTGCGCCGGCGTTCCCCCGGCGGTCCGCCACTTCCGCTGAGCCTGCCTCCCGCCCAGACCCTGCCGCAGGGGCTGCGGCCGGAGATCGCCGTCCCCTGCTCCGCCGCCTTCGACGCGCCCGGTTGGCGCTTCTCCATCGACTGGGACGGGATGCGGTGCCTGCTTCTCTCCGACGGCGCCGGTGGGCTGCGCATCCAGGACGAGCGGATGCGTGACGTCACCGCTCTCTTTCCCGACCTAGTCGAGCCGTGCGCCGCTGCGCTTGCCGGGCGGCGCGTTGTGCTCGACGGAGTGATCGCCGTTCTCGATCGCGAGGGCCGGCCGGATCTGCCGACGCTCGCCGTCCGGGTGTGCCTGCCACTGCGGACGGGCCGGCGCGCCGCCGCCGTGTTCATCGCCACCGATCTGCTCCATCTCGAGGGCACCGCGCTGCTCTCGCGTCCGCTGACCTTCCGCCGCCAGACGCTGAGCCAGCTGGCTGGGGCAGAGACGCGGTTGCAGGTGCCCGACGACATCGCCGAGGAGGGCACTGCCCTGGCCGAAGCGGCGGAGGAGCGCGGCCTGGTCGCGATCGTGGCCCGGCGGGCGGACGCACCCTACCGGCCCGGGGTGGCTTCCACCGACCGGCTGCGCGTCTCCCTCGAGGAGCGGGTCGACGTGGTCGCCACCGCGGTGCTCGGACCGGTGGCGCAACCGGCGGGGATGCTGATCGCCGAGTACCTCGAGGGCCGGCTGGTCCCCGCGGGCCGCATCGAGGCGGCCTGGCCGGCCGAGCAGCAGGAGTGGCTCCGCGGCATCGTCGCCGGGCTTCGCTGCAGCGAGTCGGCGATCGACGCACCGCCCCCGGCAGGTCCGGTGACCTGGTTGCGGCCGGGATTGACCGTCACCATCCGCCATGGCGGGCGCGCGGCCGACGGCACCCTCCGCTTTCCCGTCGCCGTCGCCCTGCGCGAGGACCGCGACCCGGCGTGGTGCATCCGACGTGACCCGCTGCCTCCGCCCGGCGAGAGCCGCCCCCCACGCGGCTTCCGTCCCACCGTCCTGCAGAGCCTGCCACTCGAGGTGCCGCCGCCTCCGTCGTGAGCGTCCGTCTCCTCGCCGTCGACCTCGACGGCACCCTGGTGAGAGGTGATCGCACCGTCTCCGACCGCACGCGGGCCGCGCTGACAGGGTGCGACGACGCCGGAATTCGCGTGGTGGTGGTGACCGCGCGACGCTGGCTGGCGGCGGCACCGGTGCTCCGCAATCTCGGGTTGCAGGGCATGGCGATCGTCGCCGGAGGCGGCGCCGTGCGTGACATCGCCAGCGGCCGCGTCACCATGAGCGGCGTGCTGCGCGGCGACGCGCTCGCCGGTGCCGTCGACGCCATTCTCGCCAGCGGTCTGCAGCCCATGGTCGCGGTCGATCACGGGGAGCACTATCTGGCCGGCCATCCCCGCCACGACAGCAGCGCCACCGCTCGTCAGTTCGCCCGGGGACGGGTGACCCGCACCACCGTCGACGCGATGCGCCGCGCGGTGGCCGCGCGAGTACTGGCGATGGGTCCGGCGTCGCGCATCGCCGCCGCGGCTCGCCGCTGCGTGGGACTCCCCTGCCACCTGATCATCCAGGACTGCATCCACCGCGTCGGTGGCGGAGGCGAGCGCGTGCTCGAGCTGCACGCCGCGGCCGAGAACAAGGGGACCTCGCTGCGACGCCTGTGCCGTCAGCTGCGCGTCCCGATGGGCGCGGTGGCCGCCGTCGGCGACGCGCCCAGCGACCTGCCGATGCTCGAGGCGGTGGGCACCGCCGTGCTGATGGGACAGGCGGAAGCCGGCCTGCGGCGCCGCGGCATGGCCATCGCCCCGGCGGTCGATGCCGACGGCGCGGCATGGGCGATCGAACGCCTGGTTCTGTGCGCTGCCGCGCCTCAGGCCGCCTAGACCTGCCCTGATTCGCGGTTTGGCGACGGTCTGGAGAAGCGTCGTTTGCCCCGCCGCGGGTTGTGGCATCATCAGTGATGCCGCGGCGCGGGAGTCCCCGTACCGGATGCGATCGGCCCGTCCCGGCAGCATGTGGAGGACGGCGATGGCCATCCTCATGTGCCGGCCCGAGCACTTCGGGATCGAGTACGAGATCAATCCGTGGATGCATGTCGAGGTCGCCGTCGACCGGCAGCGCGCCCTGCAGCAGTGGCGGGCGTTGGAGCGCACCTATGCGGAGCTCGGTGTCACCGTCGACTTCGTCGAACCGGTCTCCGGGCAGCCCGACATGGTGTTCACCGCCAACGCGGCCGTGCTCTGGAACGGTCGCGCCGTGCTCAGCCACTTCCGCCATCCGGAGCGGCAGGGCGAGGAACCCCACTGGCGGGCAGCTCTCGAGCGGCGTGGCTTCGAGGTGCAGGTCACGCCGCCGGGCATCGCCTTCGAGGGCGCCGGTGACGCGCTCTTCGTCGGCGAGCGCCTCTTTGCCGGGTATGGCTTCCGCACCGACCGCGAGGCGCACCGCCATCTCGCTCGCGCGCTCGGCGTCGAGGTGGTGTCGCTGGAGCTGGTGGATCCGCGCTTCTACCACCTCGACACCTGTTTCTGTCCGCTGGACGAACGCACCGTGATGTTCGCTCCCGAGGCGTTTGCGCCGCGCTCGGCACGCTTGATCCGGCGCCTGGTTCCGCACGTGATCGAGGTCCCGGTCGACGTTGCTGCCGGCTTTGCCTGCAACGCCATCGCCGTCGGCCATCGCGTGGTCTCCTCGCTGGCGGCCGAGCGGCTCGAGGGGCCACTTCATGACGCCGGGTTCGACACGGTGGTGGCGCTCCCGATGAGCGAGTTCATGAAGTCCGGCGGCGGCGTGCGCTGTCTGTCGCTTCCCCTCGACACCGGACGCGCAGTGGCATAGGTCGGCCGGCGACGGCCGAGCCCGGTGGGGTGGAGCTACACCAGCAGCCGGATCGCGACCGCCGTGCCGAAGAGGATCACCAGGACGCGGAGCAGGCGCTCACCCAGCCGGCGGGCCACGCCCACTCCCAACGAGCCTCCGGCGAGGGCCGCCGGCGCCATGATGGCGACCGGTCGCCACGCCACCGGACCGAGGCCGATGAAGTACGCGGCGGCCACCCCGTTGATCACCAGCGAGAGCAGCCCCTTGAGGGCGTTGAGCCGCTGCAGGGTGTCGCTGAGGAAGATGCCCAGCATCGCCAGCACCAGCACCCCCAGGCCGGCTCCGAAATAGGCGCCGTAGGCACCGCACACCAGGTCGGCCAGCAGCAGCGGCGGCGAGCGATGGTCGGGTCGGTCGCGGCGATGCCGTCCGCGAACGGCGGCCTGCAGGGGTGACTGCAGCGCCATCAGGGCGCAGCCGAGCAGGATGAGCCAGGGAACGATGCGGCTGAACAGGGTCGCCGGGCCCGCCACCAGGCCGGCCGCGCCGGCCACCGCCCCGGCGGCGCCGACCAGCCCCAGGTAGCGCACCCGGATCGCCTGCCCGTTGAGCTCGGGACGGTACGCGAGCGAGCCTCCCAGATACCCGGGCAGCAGCGCCACCGTGTTGGTGACGTTGGCGGCGAGCGCTCCGTATCCCGCGAGCAGCAGCGCCGGAAACGAGATCAGCGAGCCACCCCCGGCCACGGCGTTCACCGCTCCAGCGAGGAACGCCGCCACCAACAGAACAGCGACGTGCGGCGCTCCCAGGTCGGGCACGGCGCCAATTGTGCGGAGCCGGATCCATCGATGGATCCGGGGCTGCCGCCCCCCAACCCCGTGTCCCGCCTCGGTCGCGCCCGTGCAACGGGTGGCCTGGCGGCCACGGGCGGGCCCTAGTCTCCGGGCTGGAACCAGGCACAGAGGAGTCGGTGTGGACGAGTTGCCGGGCACTCCCAAGCCGCCCCGCGGCTGGGGAACCCGCGAGCAGCGCAAGCCGGACTCCGCCGGGGTGGAAGTCCCTCCTCTGCAGCCGGCGCCGCCGCTCGAGCCGGTCGCGCTCGGCGCCGTGCCGCCGCCGTACCGCGCCGCCGGCGCCGGCGCCGGGTTCGTGCCCGCGGTGTACGCGCCGCCCTCGCCGGCGCCGGCGGCGTCGGGCGCGGGAATGCATGCGCCCGGGTGGCGGGTCTCATCGTCCGCGGCGCGCCGCAGGGGCCTGCGGCTGGCTCCGGTGCTCGGGGTGCTGGGCGGGCTCGGCTACCTGGTGGTGAAGGTGTTCCTGCTCCACTTCCTGACCGGCAGCGGTCTCGCGGACATCTCCCACCCGCGCACCCTGAACATCGACGACGCCGGGAAATGCGTGCTCCTCGACGGCAACCGGATGACCGGGATCGTGGACTGCTCGCAGCCGCACCAGGGGCTGATCGTCAACGTCGTCGCCTCTGGCTCGGAGTGCCGGACCGGGCCCGGCGTTGTCGCCTTCGTCCGCTCCGACCTCTCCGGCGCCGCTGCCTGCGTCGACACCCGCCAGTAGCGGTTACTCGCGTCGCATCAGGGCGCCGACCACGCGCTGGTACTGGTGCGTGTCCTCGAAGAGTCCATGGCGGGCGATGCTGGCGTCACCCTGGTAGTACGCCGCCAGCGCTGAATCGATGGCGCCCTCGTGAAGGCTGACCAGGTGATGCAGCAGCAGCGCGCCAGCAAGGACGTTGTCGCCGGCGACCCGCAGGTCCAGCGGGCGACCGGCGAGATAACGGCTGATCCAGTCACCGGTGTAGGGCTCGATCTGCATGATCCCCAACGCACCGGTGGGCGAGACCACCTCCTGCTGCCAGCCGCTCTCCATCCAGGCGACAGCACGTACCAGTCGGGGATTGACGCCGACCACCTGGGAGGTGTGGGTGAGCAGCGCATTGACTCGTGCCAGCCGGCCGGGGATCTGCAGCACGACGCCGCGCAGAAGCGGCGCATTGACCCCGAAGCCGTTGGCGCGGGCCAGCGCGGTGGGATCGACGCCGAACATGCGAGCCACCTTGAAGAGGCCTTCGCCGGGTTGCACGGTATATCGTTCGACATCGACGGCCCCGGTGGTGTAGCCGGGCAATCCCATCGATGAGTCGGGAATGCGCAACAGCTGGCCGACGCGGATGACGCTGGGATTGGCGATCCCGTTGGCCGCGGCGAGCGCCGCCACGGTGGTGCCGTGGCGCACGGCGATAGCCGAGAGGGTGTCGCCGGGGCGGACCACGTAGCTGGTCGCGGCGACGAGGGTGGGGGTGGCGGCGGCGGCGGTAGCGCCAACTGCGGCGGCGGCCAGGCGGCTGCGAGACGTCATGTGGGTGCTCTGGTGAGACGTGGAGTGAGACGAGTGGACCCCGAGCGGGGGAGCCGTGTGCCAGAGCGTAGGTGAGCGCACCGGGGCCGTCAAGTCGCGTCAAAGCTTCGTGACAAGTCAGACCTGAACAGCCGGAGAAGGCCGAGGCTTAACCGGCGCTTCAGAGGTGATACGCTCAGCCTCCGATGAGCCGTCACCACGTCACCGTCCCCGCCGCCGTCCTGGCACTCCTCTGCGGTGCCGTGCTTGGACTGCTCAGCTTCGCCGCCAGCGCCACCCTCTGGCGTGCCGGCGACCACGCCGCCGCCGGGCTGGCCGCTGACGCCATCCTGCTCGCCGCTCTCACCGGGGTGGCGGCGGTCACCCTGCTGGCGCAGCCGGCCCGCCAGCGCCGGGCTCGTGTCCCGGTCGGCCGGGCCCTGCCGATCGCCTGGTGGCCCACCGCCGCCGACCCGCTGCCGGGGCTCGCCCTCGGCGTCGGAGCACCGCTCGCTGCCGGGGCGGCGGCCGCCGCCTACCTGTTCCGCTGAGCAGCACCCCCACCGTCCTTGCGGCCCGGCCAACCAGCTTCGCGGGCCTGTCGGCCCGGGCGGTGGTCTGGGACTACGACGGCACGCTGGTCGAGACGCGTTTTGCCGATGAGGCGGCGGTGGCCGAGCTCGTCGCCCGCCACCCGGCCAGCCGCGCCGGGGCCGAGCTCTTCTGGGCGACCGACGGCCAGCCGCTGCTGCAACGCATCGAGCTCGCCTGGCCGGGTCGCACCGAGGAGATCCTGCCGCTCTTCTCTCAGCCGGTGCGGCCGCGGCGGCTGCGCGGGGTCACCCCGGTCCTGACCGAGCTGCATCACCGCGGCTATCGCATGGCCGTGGTCTCCTCGCGCCGCCATGCGGCCCTGGAGTGGGGACTGCGGGCCTGCGGCCTGCGGCGCTTCTTCCGGGCGGTGGTCGGACTCGAGGACGTCACCCAGCCCAAGCCCGACCCGGAGGGCCTGCTGCTGGCGCTCCGGCTGCTCACCGTCGCTGCGAGCAACGCGGTGTACATCGGTGACAACGAGGTCGACGTCGACGCCGGCAGACGCGCCGGGGTGATCACCTGGCGAGCGCTCTGGGCCCACCCCGACGCGGCGGCAGCGATCCCCGGGCCGTTCGCTCTCCGCCGCCCGCGCGAGGTGTTGGAACGGCTCAGCGCCCCGCCACTCGCGGCCGTGGGGGGCTGACGCTCACCGGCCGGCCCGCCGCTACCATCGCCTCCCATGTCTGAGCGAAGCATCGCGGTGGTCGGTCCGACCGGGTTCACCGGAGGGCTGGTGGTCGACGCCCTGCTCCGTCGCGGGATGGCGGTGCGGCTGGTGGGCCGCAGCCTCGACCGGCTGACGTCGGTCGCGGCGCGCCACCGCAACGCCAACCCGGAACTGTGCCCGGTCCTCGAGTGGGAGCGCGAGCGGATCGCCGAGGTCCTCGTCGGCTGCGCCGCGGTGGTCTCCTGCGCCGGACCGTTCGTCGAGGCCGGGCGTCCGGTCGTCGAGGGAGCCATTGCCGCTCGCGTTCCCTACTGCGACTCGGCGGGAGAGCAACCCTTCATCCGCTGGGTGTACGAGCAGCAGAACGACGCTGCGCAGTCAGCGGGCGTCGCCGTGGTTCCCGCCTTCGGGTTCGACTACGTCCCCGGGGACCTCGGCGCGGCCATCGCCGTCGACGGTCTCGGGCCGCTGCGCCGTGTCGATGTTGTGTACGCGGTGCAGGCGGTCGGCACCAGCGTGGGAACGCGTCGCTCCGCCCTGGGCATGCTGCGCGCACCGTGTCTGCAGCGCGTCGACGGACGCCTGGTGGTCGAGCGGCTCGGCGCCCGCCGGCGGCAGGTCGACGCCGGTTTCGCCACCGTGATCGCGGGCAGCTTTCCCGGAGGTGAGTCACTGATGCTGCCGCGTCACCTGCAGGTGGACACGGTGATCACCCACGTCGGGTTGCCGGGAATGCTGAGCCCCGCCGGCCGCTGGGCCTCGGTGCTGCCACGAGTGCTGAGCCTGCCTGGGCTGGCCCCGACGCTCGACCGGCTCGTCGGACGCGGCGCTGCCGGTCCAGGCGCGCGGGCGCGCGCCGGCCGTGTCGCCTGTCACGTGGAAGTAGAGGCAGAGGACGGGCGGCGGCGGGCGGTGCTGGTCGAGGGGACCGATCCGTACGGCTTCACCGCCGCCGCCCTCGCCGAGCTCGCCACCCGCATGGCCCGCGGCAACGTCGACGCCACTGGCAGCTGCGCTCCGGCCCAGGTGGTCGACGCGCGTGGCTTCCTGAGCGCCACCGGCTATACGGTGCGCGAGGTGACTCCCGCGGGCTGAGCCACTGTGCTCTAGCCGGCCACGGTGGGCGAAGTCGCGGGTTGCGCATCGGAGGCGATGAGGCGGCGCACCGCCCCCACCCCGGCGTCGATCAGCGGCTGCAGCGGCAGCGAGGTCGCCTCGGGCATGCCGGCGGCGCGCACCGGTGTCTCGTTGACCACCAGCACCGCCGCGCCGGCGCGGATGCCGCGCACCGCCGCCACCGTGAACAGGGAGGCGCACTCCATCTCCGATGCGATCACCCCGGCGCGAATCCACGCCGCCCAGCGCGCCTCCAGTTCGGAGGACACCGGCATCCGTTCGGGCTCCATCTCTCCATAGAACGAGTCCTTGGACTGCACCACGCCGACGTGGTGGCGGAGTCCCCGTGCCCGCGCCTCCTCGCGGAGGGCCAGGACGATGTCGAGGTTGGCGGTGGCGGGGAACCCGGCGGGCACGTACTGCGCGGTGGTGCCCTCGTCACGGACCGCAGCCTGGACGATGACCAGGTCACCGAGCTGGGCTTGCGGCTGCATCCCGCCGCAGGTGCCCAGCCTCACCAGGGTGTGCGCACCGAGGTTGGCCAGCTCCTCGACGGCGATAGCGGTCGACGGTCCGCCGATCCCGGTCGAGGTGACACTCACCGTGGTGCCCGCAACCGTGCCGGTGTAGGTCGTGTACTCGCGGTTGCTCGCCACCAGCTGGGCACTGTCGAACGCGGACGCGATCAGCCCACTGCGGCCGGGGTCACCGGGGAGCAGCACGTAGCCACCGATGTCGCCGGGCCGGCACTGCAGGTGGTACTGCAGCCTCGTGTCGTTCATCCGAGAACCAGGGGAAGCAGGTGGCGCATGTCGGGGACATCGATGACGGCATCGGCCGCGTCCTCCACCTCGAAGCTGAGCGGGCAGAAGGCCACGCCCAACCCGGCGAGGCGGAACATGTCGGCGTCACCGGTTCCGTCGCCGACCGCGACCACGGTCTCGAAGGGCACGTCCAGCGAGGTCACCGTCTCGCGGAAGGCCGGTCCCTTGTCGCCGACGGGGACGTGCAGCGTCGCCTCGCCGGTGAAGCGACCGCCGTCGACATGCAGCTCGTTGGCGCGATGGAGCTCGACGTCGAGATCGATGGCGACGCGCTCTGCCAGGGCCGACAGCCCGGAGCTGACGATCGCCAGCCTGACGCCCGCCGCCCGCAGCGCCGCGCAGGTCGCCGCCACGCCCTCGTGGTACTCGAGCTCGGCGACCAGCTCGTCGAGCACCGCGACCTCGCGCCCGCGAAATTCCGCCACCTGCTCGCGAAGGAAACGCTCCCGTGAGATCAGGCCGGCGCGAAAGCGGCGCCAGCGGTCGCGCGCGGTGCGATGGCCGTCCGGTCCCAGCTTGCGCTGCACCACCGCCCAGGAGTTGGCCTCGCGCACCAGGGTTCCGTCGAGGTCGAAGACGACCGCCCGATAGGTGCCGGGACGGGGTGGCCGCCGCCTCGGGCGATCGAGCTGGGTCGCCATCGCCGTCATTATCGCCAGCGGCGGCCCGCACTCCGGCCACGTCGCCCGGGCCGCCATAATCGCTGCATCCGGGTACAACTGGCACCCTGGGAGGAGCAGGCGTGGCGACCGTCGTCGAACCACAGGTCACGACCTATCAGCAGTACATCGACGGCGCCTGGGTCGGCGCCGCGAGCGGCGACACCTATGAGGTGATCAACCCGTCGACCGAGGAGGTCATCGCCCGGGTGCCGAGTGGGGGCCGGGCCGACGCTGCCCGCGCCGTGGCGGCCGCGCGGAGATCGTTCGAAGCCGGCGACTGGCGGAACAAGACCCAGGCACAGCGAACCGAGATCATGTACCAGATCGCACGTCACCTCCAGGAGGTGTCGGGCGACTGGGCGATGGTCGAGTCACAGAACTCCGGCGGCACCATCCGCAAGACCTCGGTCGCCGACGTGCCGCTGGCGATCGAGCACTTCCGCAGCCTGGCGGAGCAGGCGCTGCAGATCCCCTGGTACGAACCGCTGCCGTGGATCGACATCCCCAACGTGTCGTGGAACTTTGTGCAGCGCGAGCCGGTCGGGGTGTGCACCGGCATCGTCCCCTGGAACTTCCCGATCATGATGGCGGTCTGGAAGATCGCGCCCGCCATCGCGATGGGCAACAGCGCGGTGCTCAAGCCCTCGCCGCTCACCCCCTTGACGGCGTTGCTGCTGGCCCGCGCCATCGACGAGACCGGGCTGCTTCCCCGCGGCGTGGTCAACGTGATCACCGGTCCCGGCACCGACATCGGCGAGGAGCTGGTCGGCAATCCCGACGTCGACAAGGTGGCGTTCACCGGTTCGACCGCCACCGGTCGTCGCATCCTGGAGATGGCGGCGCAGACCATCAAGAAGGTCACCCTCGAGCTGGGCGGGAAGTCGGCCAACATCGTCTGCGCCGACGCCGACGTCGACCTCGCCGTCGACGGCTCGCTGTTCGCGACCTTCTTCCACCAGGGACAGGTGTGCGAGTCGGGGACGCGCGTCTATGTCCACGAGAGCATCTACGACGGGTTCCTCGCCAAGATGGTGGACAAGGCCAAGAGCCTGGTGGTCGGCGACCCCACCGACTTCTCCTCCCAGGTGGGGCCGGTGATCAGCCGGGCCCAGTACGACAAGATCATGGCCGCCATCGAGCGGGCCCGGGGTGACGGCGGGGTCATCGAGTGCGGCGGAGGTCGTCCTGCCGGCGCCGGCGACAAGGGCTTCTACATCGCCCCCACCGTGATCACCGGACTGCCGGACGGCTCGGCCGCGTCCTGCGACGAGATCTTCGGGCCGGTGGTGGTGGTGCACCGCTTCAGCGATGAGGGTGAGGTGGTCGCGCGGGCCAACGGCAGCATGTACGGCCTCGCCGGCGGCGTCTGGTCGCGCGACACCCGGCGAGCCATCGGCATCGCCAAGCAGCTGCGCACCGGCACGGTGTGGGTCAACGACTGGCACATGATCAACGTTCTGGCCCCCTTTGGCGGATACAAGCAGAGCGGGCTGGGCCGCGAGCTGGGTACCTACGGGCTCAAGGAGTACACCGAGGTCAAGCACATCCACGTGGACCAGGGCGTCCCCCGCGCCGAGCGCTTCTTCTACGACGTCGTGCTGAGCTAACCGGCTCGGTCGCCGGACGGTCCACGGCGGGCCGTCGCCGTCTCGATGAAGCCGGCGATCGCCGCCGCCACCTGGGCGGGCCGCTGCACCGGGAGGTCGTGGACGCCGTCGATCCAGCTCACCGTGCCGCGTCCGTCGAGCGAACCGAGCGCGGTCTCGGCGGCGGTCCGCTTGGCCGTCTCCCATCGCGGGTCTCCGCCGCTGGCGAAGACCATCAGCACCGGCACGCGCACCGTGCGCAGCAGCGCGGTGGCGTCGAGCTCGTAGATGTGGCGAGCTATCTCCATGTGGCGGTGCCGCGCGAGGCGCGGCCGGTAGCGGCCCGGCTCGATCTCCTCGAAGTTGCCGAGCAGGATCTCCGCGGCGGTCTGCGGGTCCGACCCTTCCGCCAGCGGCGACCGCTCCGCCCAGCCACGGATCGCTGCCAGCTCGACGCCGTCGAGACGGGGCGGGCTCATCGCCGCCTCCGCCTGCTCCCAGGTCGCGCCGAAGACCGACCTGGCATCGACGGGACCGCCGTCGACGCAGACGACGCCGAGGGCCCCGGCCGGCTCCCCCGCGGCGGCGGCGAGCGCCACGCTGGCGCCCCAGCTGTGCCCGACCCACACCGCGGCGGGCAGGCGCAGCGCCGCCAGCAGGCCCCGGAGGTCACCCACCACCGCGTCGAAGGAGTATCCGGTGTCCGGCTTGTCGCTCTCTCCGTGGCCGCGAAGGTCGGGCGCCACCACCCGCCAGCGCGGGGCCAGCCGCGCGGCGACGAGGTCCCACCAGCGGGCGTTGCTGCTGAGCCCGTGCAGGCACACCAGTGGGGGATCGCCGCCCGGGTGGTCGCGCGCCGCGAGGCGGAGCGCACCGACGTCGACCAGGGTCTGGTGCACCTGTGCATTGTGCTGCCCGAGCGGTAACTTGACGCGTTATGACGCATCGCAATAAGGTGGAAACGGTCCCGGAAGGGCCGCCGGTGAGAGCAGCCGGCACCGTCCGTCCAGGAGGAGTTGTGACCTATGGCCGACACCATCATCGACACTGTCGGCGACGCCGGTGAGGATGCCCTCGACACCGTCGTCGGCGGCGGCGCCCTGGTTCTCGATGCCGCCCGCCGCCCCGGGCGCACCGCCCGCCGCGTGCGCGGTCGTGGCGCTCGGGCGAGCGACGCCATCGCCGAGCAGATCCAGGAGCCCTTCGACGACGCGGTGGCGCTGCCCGAGCGTCTCCTGCATGCCTACCTGCGCGGGGTGAGGGCGCGGGCGCGACGGCACGATCGCATCGGCGCGGCGTCCCAGGCGCTGCTGCGGGCGGTGCATGCCCCCGCCCTCGAGGCAGCGCGCTTCTTCGCCCGGCTCGAGCGGGAGACCGCCGTGCCGGCTGGGGCACGCGGCGGACGCGGGCGCGCAACCGCCGCGCGGCGCAAGCGCGGCCGGACGGCGAGGCTGGTCGCCTCGCCGGCGGGGCGCGGCCGCCGTCGTGGCGCCGCGCGAGGCTCGAGCAGCAGGACCCGCCGCTCCGCCTGACCCGGTCGGGCGCGTCCAGCGATGGGCGCGCCCCAACCGCCGCGGGTCAGCCGGCCGAGTCGCTCCTGACCCGGACCGCGGACCGCCCCGACGGTCGTGGCGAGGCGCCGCTGCGATCCGCCGACGATCCGCGGCGCACGATGGTGCGAGCGCAGGCGGTGTCGGCCAGGGTGGCGACGGCGCGCTGCAGCTCGGCCTCGAGGTTGCGCAGCATCAGGCGGGGGAACAGCGGTCCCAGCAGTTGCAGCCGTCGCGACACGGTGACGTCGGCGACCAGGCGGGTCCGGCAGCCGTCACGCCGGGGGACGAAGAACTGGCCCACGGCGACGTGCAGTCCGCCCCCCGTCCAGACGTAGGTCAGCGATGAGCCGGCGCGGTTGGCGATCACCGCGCAGGTGGCGCTGATCACCAACCCTCCCGGCAAGCGGTAGCGAACCCGATAGAGCGCGTCGCGGCTGCGATGGGCGTGTTCGGTGACCTCGACGCTGAGGTGCTCGATCCACCACGAGGGCAGGTTGCGCAGGTCCGCGGCGATCGCGTACAGCTCCGACGGCCGCACGTCGACGTCGGCACTGGCTTCAACGCGCACGGGAGCCGATGCTACGGGAGGACGAGGCCGCCGGGGGTGCGGCGGGCGGTCTTCGTTGGCGGCTCCAGCAGCTCGGCCACCGCGGGCTCGACCGGCTCCCCAGGAGGCAGGACCTCGCGCACGCGATCGACCAGACGCCGGCGGACCCGGTCCAGCTGGCGCTCGAGCGCCGGTGTCGGCACCGCGCGCCCGCTGTAGCGTCGCTGCTTGCCGAGAAGGCGCTCCAGCTCCGCTCGGTCGGCCTCGGTCGCGATCTCGATCCGGCAGCGGCGGCACCGCCCCTCACGCAGCTCGCTCGTCTCCGTCTGCCGGCCGCAGCGTGCGCAGGGAAGGACCAGGCTTGACACCTGGCCGAGTATAGAAGCGGTCCGGACCGCTACCCGGCGAGGGCCTCCGCCGTGGCGGGGTGCGCGGGCGCCGGCTCGATCCGTTCCTGGATCCGCTCCTGGACGTCGAAGAGGACGTCGAGCACCCGGGTGGTGTCGCCCTCTCTCGCGCCCAGCCGAGCCTGCCGGGCCAGCCGGCGGCTGTAGGGGTGGACGAAACGGGCGATCTCGGTCACCAGCGACTCCGGCAGCGGCTGGGCGCGGTCCTCGAGCGTGTCCTCGACGCACCAGAGGTACTCATCCGACCGCCGCAGGGCCTCCTTCTGGTGGAGCCGGCGGCGCCGTGCCGCCTCCTCCCGGCTGACCGCCTGCCTGATGTCGGCAACCGCGTCTCGAAGCACCGCGTCCTCCCGTCGCGCCCCGCGGGGTGGCACCCGCTGACCCTGGGCCTTTTTCTTATAGCACAACTAGCCTATAACACCCGTACCCTGATGTGGCACAGGGGGAGGGGGCAGCCGGGCGGCCGGGGTCGCGCCTGCACCTGTTGGTGCGGTCCGCAGTTGCTAGCATGGTCATGGATACCTGTGTGGCCGCATAACCACTTATTCAGCGGCCATCCGGTCCGAGGAGTTGCGTCCTGCTCGCCATCGAGGCGTACACACGCCGCCTGCTGCACCAGGTCCAGCCGATCATCGTCGCCAACCGGGCGCCGCTGACCCTGCAGCGCGCCGATCCCATCCGGGGCACACCCGAACGCCTGGTTCGCGGGACCGGCGGCCTGGTCACCGCGCTCAGCTCGCTGGCCGCCGCCACCGATGCCGTCTGGGTGGCGGCGACCCGGACCGACGACGACCGCGAGCTGGCCGCCCGCTCCGACCCCGCGCTGCCCGCCGTCCTCGAGACCGAGGACGGCACCCGCTATCGCGTCGCCTTCATCGAGCCCGACCCCGAGGCCTACGACCTCTACTACAACCAGATCAGCAACCCGCTGCTCTGGTTCATCCAGCACTATCTGTGGGACCTCGGTCGCGAGCCGGTGCTCGACGCCGGCACCGAACGCGCCTGGCGCGACGGCTATCAGCACGTCAACCGACTCTTCGCGGAACGGGTTGCGATCGAGGCACAGCGAACCACGCGGCCGCCGCTGGTGCTGGTCCAGGACTACCAGCTGTACTGCGTTCCCGCGATGGTGCGTGAGACCGTCTCCAACGCACGCCTGCAGCAGTTCGTCCATATCCCCTGGCCCACGGCGCAGTACTGGAAGATCCTTCCTCGCCGGATGCGCGATGCCATCGTCCAGGGGATTCTCGGCAACGACATCATCGGCTTCCAGACCAGTCGCGACGTTCGCAACTTCCTGCTCACCTGCGACGAGAACATGGGGCTGTCCATCGATTTCCGTGAGCGCACCGTCTTCTACCAGGGCAGGGCGGTGTGGGTGCGCCACTATCCGATCGGGGTCGACCTCTCCGAGTTCCAGCACCTGACCGAGCATCCCGAGACCCTCGCGCAGGAGCGGCTCATCGACTCATGGCGTCCCGAATTCCTCATCCTCCGCGTCGACCGCACCGATCTCTCGAAGAACATCGTGCGCGGGTTTCTCGCCTACGAGCGCCTGCTCGAGGCGCACATGGAGCTGCACGGGCGCGTCCAGTTCTGGGCCTATCTTCAGGAGTCGCGGCAGGACATCGACGACTATCGCGCCTACCTCGGCAATATCGTCGGGGTCGCGGCCCGCGTCAACCGGCGCTTCGGCGCGCGCGGGTGGATGCCCATCCGTCTCGAGATCGACGAGAACATCCACAAGGCGGTGGCTGCGTACAAGTGCTTCGATGTGCTCCTCGTCAACTCCATCTACGACGGCATGAACCTGGTGGCGAAGGAGGGGCCACTCTGCAACAAGCGCAACGGCGTGCTGGTGCTGAGCGAGAACGCCGGGTCCTACGAGGAGCTCGGCGATCTGGTGGTGTCGATCAATCCCTTCGACGTCGACCAGACGGCGGAGGCGCTCTACCTGGCCCTGATCATGGACGAGCGCGAGCGGGTGGCCCGGGCCGAGCGGGTGCGCGAGGCGATCCGGGCCAACGACATCACCCGGTGGATCACCTCCCAGCTCCAGGATCTCCGCGAGCTGATCGGGTGACCGGGGGCGCCCCCGGGCGGCCGGAGACGATCGACCCGTCGCGGCTGGCCCGGCTGGTGGTGGAGGCGACGGCCGCGGCAGGCGCCCTGCTGCTCTGCTCCGACTTCGACGGGTCGCTGGCGCCGATCACCGATTGGCCGGCGGAGGCAATGGCACTCCCCGAGGCGGGGCGCGCCCTGGCCTGGCTCTCCCGAGCCGGTGCCGCCCAGGGCCGCGGGGCTCGCTGGCCGACCCGGGTGGCCGTCATCACCGGTCGCAACAGCGACGACGTCCTCCACCGGGCGGCGCTCGGCCCGGAGGCGGTGGTGGTGGGCAACTACGGTCTCGAGTGCTCATCGGCCGGGCGGGTGCGGGTCGACCGGGTGGTCGCCCGCCTGTTGCCGCGGCTCGAGGGAGCCGCCTCCGAGCTGGCCGAGCGGCTCGCCGGCGGACGGTGCCCCGGCGTCCGGCTGGAACGCAAACGAGGTGGGGTGGTGCTCCACACCCGCGGCATCGATCGCCCCGGGGTCGACGCCGAGGCGCTGGCGCTCGGGGAGGAGGTGGCCGCGCGATGGCGCCTGGAGGTGGTCACCGCCAAGTGCGCGGTCGAGCTGCGGCCGCCGTTGCACCGGGACAAGGGGACCTCCCTGCGCTCGCTCCGCCGGGGGCGGTGGGCACCGGCGGCGGTGTGCGTTGCAGGTGACGACTACGGCGACATCCCGATGCTCCGCCTGGCCGGTGAACTGCCCGTGCCCACGGTCACCGTCGCCGTCGCCGACCCCGAGACCCCGGAGGCGGTGTTTCAGTGGGCGCGGTGGCGGCTGGGCGGTCCCGAGGCGTGGGCCACGACCCTCACCGCCCTTGTCGACCTGGTGAAGGGCTGAGCGAAGTGCGGAGGCCGTCTACTCGACGGCTCAGTGGCCCAGGCCGGCGAAGCCGGCGATCGAGAGCCAGGCGGCGACCGTTCCGAGCCCGATCCAGAGGACGGCGGTTCCCCGATCGCCGAGGCGCGCCGCCCGCCGGCGGCGTCGGAGGTAGCGCTGGCGCACCGCCAGCGAATCCCGACCGTCGGGATGGATCATCGTGGTCCTCCGGGCTCGACTGCCAACCCAGAAGCCCGAGCCGGTGGCCGGGCGAGGCGTGGAACGGCCCGAGTCGGAGGGGGGTTACGGCCGGCCGGCCACCGAATTCGCCGACGTGTGTCATGTCAGGAATCTCGACCTATACTGTCGCCAATTCATGACTTGGCCACTGTTGGCGAAGCCATCCGCCTCGGGGGGGTCCGGGGATGGGTGAGGAGGTTCGAGTGACCGTCGTGGCCCATGCCCCCGCCCCGGTGGGGCTGGACAAGCCCATCTACACCATCAGCGTGGCGGCGGAGATCCTGGAGACCCATCCACGGACGCTGATGATGTACGAGCACCTCCAGCTGGTGGTGCCCTACCGGACCGCCACCAACCGGCGGCGGTACTCGCAGCGGGACATCCTCACCCTGCAGGCGATCCAGCGCCTCACCCGGCACCACGGGCTCAACCTCAACGGGGCCAAGTACGTCATCCAGTGCCTTCGGTTGCTCGACCAGCACCGCGTCGACCGACCCGACTTTCTCCAGGACATCGACGTCAGCCACGTCCGGCTGTAGATCCGGCCGGCCGGCACGCCCGTCTCCGTGCGCGCCATCCCGGGTCGGCATGTGGTAGCTCGAGCGGGCCTTGCCTGCAGGTATCGCTAGAACATAAGCTGTAGGCGCTGCTAGCAGCGGTTCCCCTTTTTCGGCTGTGGCCTTCGGTGCGACCGCGCCGGTATACTGCCGTGGCGCGCTCCCCCCAGCGCCGGCAGCCCCAAGCGGAGGTACCCGTGGACGACGAAGTCATCGACGTTCTCCTCATCGAGGACGATCCCGCCGTTCTCGAGATGTACCGGATGAAGCTCGAACTGGACGGCTACCGCGTCAACGTCGCGGTCGACGGCGAAGAGGGCCTCGACCGGGCCCTCGAGCTCAAGCCGGACATCATCTTCCTCGACATCCGGCTGCCCAAGAAAGATGGCTTCGAGGTTCTCCAGTCGCTCCGTCAGAACCAGGAGACGGCTGACATCCCGGTGATCATGCTCAGCAACTACGGAGAGAAGGAGCTGGTCGATCGCGGCCTCAAGCTGGGCGCGCACGAGTTCCTGATCAAGGCGCACACCACCCCGAGCTCACTGTCCGAAGGGATCGGGGAGTGGCTGAAAGAGTAGGCGGGGGGAGCGACCGGACCGACCGGCAACCACGCGAGTTGCAGCTCTCCCTCGACAAGCCGATCTACACCATCAGCGTCGCTTCGGAGATCCTGGAGACCCATCCGCGCACGCTGATGATGTACGAGAACATGGGGCTGGTCGTTCCCCAGCGGACGACCACCAACCGGCGCCGCTTCTCGCAGCGCGACATCCAGAAACTGCAGACGATTCAGAACCTGACCCGAAATCACGGCGTCAATCTGAACGGCGTGCGCTATGTGCTGCAGCTGATGAAGCTGCTCCACGAGAACGGCATCGAGGCGCCCGCCGCCCTGCGGGAAATCGACGTCTCCCAGCTCAACGTGTAGCAGCCTGGGAATCGGGCTCGATGTCGTCGCAAACCTCGCCGGAGCAGGAGTCCTTTGGCAACCTGGGCCGCCAGCTGGCAGACGATGCCGCCCGGCTGCTGCGCAGCGAGTTGGAGCTGGTCAAGGCAGAGGCCAAGGCGAGCGTCACCCGCGCCGCCCTCGCCACCGGCCTCTTCGCCGGAGCCGGCCTGTTCCTTCTGCTGATGCTGATCTTCGCGCTGGCGATGATCACGGTGTATTACGGTCCCAGCCTCTTCGGCCCCGGCGGGGAGTGGAAGGGGTGGGGGATGTTCGCCGCGGTGCTGCTGGTGACCGCGCTGGCCCTCGGCGCTCTCGGTGGCCACTTTCTGCGCCGCGCCCTGCGGACCGGCAAGCAGGCGGCTGCGGGGATCAAGGAGGACGTTGAGTGGGCGAGGCAACTGCCGAAGCGAAACGACAGGTCGAGCTGACCCGGGTCGCCCTCGAGAGCGACATCGACCGGATCGTCGCCAAGGCCCGGCACGAGCTCGACTGGAGGGCCCGGTTGCGTCGTGACGGCTTCCGCATCGTCCTCGTCGCCGGCGTGGTGGTGGTCGTCGTCGGCGGCAGCCTGGCCCTGCGCAGCGCCCTCGGCCGCCCCGCGGAGGGAGCGACCAGGCGCAACCGTGACCTCGATAGCAACGACCTCGCCAAGCAGATCAAGGCGCTGCGCCACGAGGTGGCCGAGTTGCGGGACAGCGACAACGCCCAGCCCACCTGGATGAAGCTCGCCATCCGTGCCGCCACCGCCGCTGCCGCGGCCGCCGGAACCGCCGCCGCGCGGCAGATGCTGGAGCGCTCACCGGCGACCGCCGCGGACGGCGCCTACCCCATCCCCGCGGCCGGGTCCGAAGCCAAACGGGGGCACTGACCGTTTACCGCGGCGTCATGGTGTCTTCTGCCGTCCTCTCCTGCTCGGAGGGTGGGTGAACCGGTTGCGCCGCCGTCGCGCCGGGCTCGAGAGCGCGGAGCGGGGACCGCGGTTCTGGCGGCGTCTCCCACGGCGCTGGCGCAGGGTGATCGCCGTCGGGCTGGCCACCTTCGCCGCCGTCTGCCTGATCCTCGGCGCCCTCGTCGCCTATGCGGCGGCGACGCTTCCCAACCTCGACGACATCGGCAAGGCGACCGGCACCATCACCGTGCTCGACGTCAAGGGACGGGTGATCGCCCAGGTGGGTCACAACAATCGCGCCCACAAGAACGTTCAGCTCACCGAGATCACCCCGGTGATGCAGAAGGCGCAGCTCGCCGCCGAGGATCGCAACTTCTACAACGAGGGCGCCTTCAACTTCGGCCGCATCGTCAAGGCACTCTTCGTCGACGTCATCGCCCGACGACCGCAGCAGGGCGCCAGCACCATCACCCAGCAACTCGCCAAGCTCGCCTTCTTCACCCAGAACGGCACCGATGTCGCCTCCAAGAGTCCCTTGCGGAAGTTGCGCGAGGCGCTGGTCGCCAACCAGCTCGACCAGCGCTATTCGAAGGACCAGATCCTCGACATGTATCTCAACCTGGTCTACTACGGGCACGGCGCCTACGGCATCGAGGACGCGGCTCAGACGTTCTTCGGCAAGAACGCCTCGCAACTGAACCTGCCGGAGGCGAGCATGCTCGCCGGGCTGCCCCAGGCGCCGTCGTTCTACGACCCCTACCAGAATCCCCAGGCCGCCTTCGCTCGCCAGCACTACGTGCTCGCCGGCATGGTCGACATGGGCGCGATCAGCCGCAGCGAGGCTGACGCCGTCGACCCCCTGGCCGGGCCGGGCAATGCGGTCACGGCGGCAGATCAGCAGCAACATCAGCAGGCGCTGATCGCCGATCTCAACAACGGCAAGCAGTCGGCGGCGGTGGGCCCGGCGCCACACTTTGTCGAGTACGTGCGCGAGCAGCTGCAGCAGCGGTTCGCCGACGATCCCGCGGTGACCGCCGGCAACCTCACCGTCACCACCACCCTCAACCTCGATGACCAGAACCTCGCCAACACCAGCGTGAGCAAGGGGGTTGCGGCGATCGGGCACAAGGCCAACAACGGGGCCGTGGTGATGCTCGATTCCCACACCGGGGGCATCGTGGCAATGGTGGGCTCGGCCGACTTCAACAACGCCACCATCGGCGGTCAGTACAACATCGCCACCGCCGATCGCCAACCGGGATCCTCGTTCAAGCCCTACGTGTACACCGAGGCGTTTCGGGAGGGAAAGCTGCGGCCCAGCTCCATCCTCGACGACACCGCTGCCGAGTCGGCCAAGCTGGGCGGCGTCAAGGACTTCGACCACAACTTCGAAGGGCGGATCACCGCGGCCAGGGCCCTGCTCGACTCTCGCAACGTGCCGGCGGAGCAGGCCATGACGATCGCCGGCATCCCCCAGGTGATCGACTTCGCCGGCTCGCTGGGGATCAACCCGAACAAGCTGCAGCCGGTGGTCGGCACCGCGATCGGGGTGTCCGGGGTCACCATGCTCGAGCATGCCGCCGGGTATGCCGCCTTCTCCAACGGCGGCCACAAGGTGACCCCGCGGAGCATCCTCAAGGTGGTCGACGGCCACGGCAGCGTGCTCGTCGACGACACCAACTCCTCCCCCCAGCTGGAACAGGTGGTGAACCGTTCCGACGTGGACACCACCACCAAGATCCTGCTCGGCTACGCGAACCGCTGGGGTCTGCGCTTCAATCGCCAGACGGCCGGCAAGTCGGGAACCACCGACAACTTCGTCGACGCCTGGTACATGACGTACACCCCGCAGTTCGTGATCGCCAGCTGGGCCGGGCACACGGAGAGCAACCATCCCGGCGAGCTGGGCATGGACGGCGTCTTCGGCACCACCGGCCCGGGAATGCACATCGCGGTGCCGTTCATCAACGGCCTCCGCGATTCGAAGTACCCACCGGTCCAGTTCCAGCTCTCGCCGGGGCAGACCTGCGCCAGCGGCGGGTCCGACGCGGCGGCGAGCGGATGTCCCACCACGACCCCGTCGCCCAGCCCGACGCCCTCGCCCTCGCCCAGCCCCTCCGAGTCCCCGACGCCGCTGCTGAGCCCGCCCCCGCCGCCGACGGTGCGCATCATCCCGGGGACTCCGACGCCGAGCCCGAGCTCGGTGATCCCGTAGTCGGCGGCGAGCCCAGTCCTCCTGGGCTGCCGGCCCTGCCGGTGACCACCCGCGGGCCCCACGAGGTGTCCGCCCGGGTTTGAACCAGGGGTCAGGCCCGGCGAAGAAGCTCCCGGAAGCCGCCCTCGTGGCCGTCCAGCATCAGGTGGAGATCGAGCAGCTCGTCGGCGCTGATCGGCTCCGGCGCCTCAGGGACGCCCTCGTCGACTCCGGCGGGGCGGCGGGCCGCCTTGGCGCCGGCCTCTCCTTCCGTCTGGAAGACGATCTGGAGCAGGTTTTCGTCGTTGCAACTGGTGCAGGTCACCCGCACCAGGGCGCGGTTGCCCTGCTGGGCAAGAATGGTGATTCCACAGTCGGCCATGCTCTTGCCGCACACCGGGCAGCGATATCGCTTGGCTTGCGATCGGAGCAGTTCCAGGAGGTCCATACCGCCACCCAGTATAGGCGTGGGGGAGTGTGGTCAAACCTCGCCCCGACGCGGGGCCAGCGTGCGGCGATCGCACACGCGTTGGGGGGTCGCGAAGCCTTGGGATAGACTCGTCAACCGCACCGCTGGGGAGTGGCCAAGTGGTAAGGCAGCTGACTCTGGATCAGCCAATCAGAGGTTCGAATCCTCTCTCCCCAGCCATCCCATAGTTCGAGTTCCTGCGTCGTTTTTCGGCCGTCTCCGAGCTGTGGATAAGCACACCACCTATCACCCGCTCAGTCGATGCTGAGCATGGTTTTGGGGAGTCAGATGATCACACTGGCCGCTGTCCGCCTGCCATCGCAGACACCCTCTCATGGCCCTCCGCCTCCTCGAGTCTCACGCCTCGTCGCCCCTGGAGCGACTAGTTGACGACTACCTCGCCAACTGCCGTGCCCGCGGCCTCTCACCGCGCACCGACAGGCAGTACACCTACGCGCTGCGAGCGGTCTTCTTACAGTGGTGTGCTGCGCGCAGATCACCGAGTGCCTCATCGCGATCTTCCTCGACGCGCGCCAGCGCGTCATCGGCTACGCTGAGATCGCCCGTGGCACCCGGGTTGGCGGATCCGGGTTTCGTCTGGCGACGGACCAGCGTCGCGTCAGCCGATTCGCTCGGCCAGGGCGACGATGATTCCCTCCGGCCCCCGCACGTAAGCCATGCTCCAGGTGTGCTCGTACTCGCCGACGCCGCCGATCAGGCCGTAGCCGTCCGCGACCAGTCGATCGAGGACCGCCTGAAGGTCATTCACTTCGAACATCACGTTGCGCAACCCGAGCTCGTTGGCCATGGCGGCGGGCGATCCCGGCTCGTGGTTTGGTCGGATGAAGCTCGACAACTCCAGCCCGGTACCACCGTCGGGCGGGCGCAGCATGACGATCTCGGTACGGGACTCGGGTATGCCACACACGGTGTCCAGGAACTCACCTTCCATGACCATCCTGCCCTCAACCTCGAAACCCAGCCCGACGAAGAACGCCGACACTGTGTCGAGGTCGTCAACCGTGATGCCGACGTGGTCGAAACGTCGAACGCTCGACATTTGGTGCATCCCTCCGTGCTCGGTCTGGCTCTCCGCGCATTCTTTCCGATACACCAGGTCTCGCGACCTTGTGTAGGTGCGACCGCACGCCCCACTCGTCCCAATCGCACCGCCCTCTACCCTTGGCACACATTCCTGAAGGGCGCCTCCGCGTCAAGTCCCGCCCGTCCGCCCTCCTCGTTCGTCCCCCACTCCCTGGCGCCGCGCGTCGTGCGACGCCGAGCTCTCTGAGACGGTTGACGATCAAGTGCTGCTCACCGTCGATAATGTCCTCGATCCAGGCGCGCGCGGGCTGGCCGAGCGGGCCGGCCGCCGGTCGCGACGGTCACGATGCGGCGAAGTCAGGAGGCGTGACATGCCCGCGGCGAACGACTGGAACGAGAAGATCATCGCTGAGTTTCGTGCCAACGAGGGCCGAGTCGGGGGTCGTTTCGAGGGTGCTCCGATCGTCCTGGTGCATCACCGAGGCCGCAACAGCGGGCGCGAATACGTCAATCCGATTATGTACCTGCCCGACGACAGCGACGGGGACACCATCTATGTATTTGCGACCAAGGCTGGCGCCCCGTCAAATCCGGACTGGTACCACAACCTGATCGCTGCAGGCGCAGGCACCGTCGAAAGAGGAGCCGAGACCTACCATGTAATAGTGCGCGAGGTGACCGGCGATTCGCGCGACCGTGTCTACGACGAGCAGGCCCGACGTTACCCTGGCTTCGCCGATTACGCCCAGCGTACGGCGGGCATACGAACGATCCCTGTCCTAGAGATGAGACGATCCTAGCCATCTCGAGGTCGCAGTCTCCGAACGCGCAAGGTGTGTGTTCGTTCGCTGCTTGCTTGCGCGAGAGCCTTCGAGTATCGTCGAGAGGCTGATCAGCCGCTCTGGGCTTTCCAGACGGCACCGAATCAACTCATGCAAAACGCTACAGGCTCAGGGTTAGCTCGCCGCAGCGGGCAACGCCTTCACGCGTTCTCCTGATGCCGCGGACCTCTCGATGGCGGCGATGACTTCGTGGCGCCGGACCGCGTCCGCGAAGTCCGGCACAGTGCGAGTTCCGTTGCCGATGTCTGCGGCGAACGCGGCGTAGGCACGCCCGACGTTATAGGCGGGCGCTCCTTCCAGGCTTGTGAGCGCGGGCCATGTCTGGGTCAGCGCGGCCGGGACAGCAAGCTCGGCGGGCTCGTTCCGCCCGGGTGCTCCCCAGACGGTCAGGGGATAGATCTCGGGGTATGCGGCGTCAGCGGTGATCCGGAGCGTTCCGTCGGTTCCGTTGATCTCCCACAGGAACCCGGTACCGCCCGCCACCGCCTCACGGACGTGAACGCTGGCGATGGCTCCGCACGCGAGGGTGCCGATCAGTGCGATCTGGTCGGCCGCCGTTTTCACGATCCTCTCCCCGGTCTCCTCGATGGTGATCAGCGGCCTCCGAAGATCGGACACGGCCGACAGGTCGGCGAACTCGCCCAGTACGTAATTGAGGACGTCCAGGCTGTGGCCGACGGCGATCGTGAGCACATTGGCCCCGTTTGTCCTGTCGAGCATGTAGGCGTTGGGCTGGACTACGACGTCGCCCGGGATCGACAGACCGACCATGGTCGTTGACAGGACCTCGCCGACGTACCCGTCGCTGAGCAGCGCCCGGACAAGCTCGATCGCCGGGGCCTGGCGGGCCTGCAATCCGACGACGGTGTGGACCCCCTGCTCGGCGGCGAGCGCGGCCATCACTCGCGCGTCGCCGAGGTCGCGGCCAAGTGGCCACTCGCAGTAGACGGCCTTGCCGGCGGCAAGCGCGGCGGAGACGAGCTCTCGATGGTGCGGGACCTTGACCGTGACAGCGACCACGTCGACGTCCGGTTGGGTCACCAGCTGCTCGTGGTCTGAGAACACCGCGCTGACCTCGAACACCTCGCCTGCTGCCCGCGCCGATTCAGCGCTGTTCGCGCTCAGTGCTCGGATCTCGTAGTTCGGCAACGCGCGCAGTGCGGGGATGTGGGCGGTGGCGGCCCAGCCTCGGACGGGGCTGACCCCGATGATCCCGACACCCAGCGTCGACCGAAGCCGTGCTGTGTCGACCTGCGTGGCCATGGCGCGTTGCTCCCGTTCCCTGTACTAGAAACCAAGCGCCTCGTCGACGAGGACGACGGTGGTGCGGCCGGGCATCCATTCCCGGTTGATGATGAGAACCTTGTTCACGCCGCTGTGCATGCCATACGCCGCCTGGGCACGCGCGTCCTCGAGCGGGAAGGCGTATTCGTCGATGCGGAGGAGCGCCTCCTCGAGGTCGGACACGATCTTCTGCGTCCCCACCACAAGGATGACCTTTCCGGCACCGGCGACGTACGGGCCGAGCTGGCTGCCACTCGCCGAGGCGGTGACCAGCGATCCCGTCTCGGTGACCGCGTGCACGCTACCAAGCATCACGTCCGGTGACGATGTCAGGCGGCGAATCTCGTCGGCCTGCGTCTCGCGGTCCATGCTCGAGATCCGCGGGCGGAGGGCCTGGTACCGACCGGGCCTCTCGAGCTCCTCGGCAATGCGCGACACCTCAAGCGTCTGCGAGGCGCCATGATGGACCTGCGATCCGGCGGGGATGAGACCCAGGACGATCCGCTTCGCCTCCGCGGCATTCGCGGCGCGGAGCACGCTGATTCCGTTCGCCTCGAGAGCGGCAGCGGTCCGCGTCACACGGGCATCGCCCGCCACGGCCGCGAACCGACTGGTGAGTGACCGATCGACGTCCGGGTGGAGTTGGCTGCTCATCGATTTCCTTTCCTGACGGGACCTGGTATATATTTGCGCGCGCAAGCAGCTTACACCCGGGTGGTTGCACATGCAAGTAGATTCGGAGCGCGACCTCCCCGGCCTCCTGGACCCGCCCGTGGCGAACGGGCTGCCGGGAAGCCGCGGGATGGAGGCCTGGCGCTCCCTGCTCCGGGCCCACGCCACGCTCCTGCGCCGGCTCGAGGTGGATCTCGAGAGGGAGACCGGTATGGCGCTGGCCGACTTCGACGTGCTCGCTCAGCTGGCACTGGCGGGCGGCGAGCTGCGCATGACGGAGCTTGCGGCGCGGGCGCTGATCTCACGCTCGGGCATGACCCGCCGTGTGTCCCGGTTGGTTGATGAGGGTCTCGTCCGTCGAGCCACCGCCAATGCCGACGGGCGTGGCGTCGTGGTCGCGCTGACCGACGTCGGCGTGGTCCGCCTCACCGAGACCGCTCCGGCCCATGTGCGTGGCGTCTCGGAACTGTTCGTCGCGCAGCTCGATGATCAGGAGCTCGCCGCTCTCAAGAGCGCTCTGGACAAGGTCAGCGTCGACTGTGCGTTTGGCTGAGACCCTGTTGCATCACGCCGCGGCCGTGTTCCACAGCGCACCGTCGTACCGCGCACCCAACCGTCTTGCGGCCGGCGTCAAGCGTCGATTGGCCGCACGAAGGTGGACGGTCTCGGACCCACCGTCGGCGGGAGGGCGGCTCGTAGGAAAATATGTAGCCAAATAGCGCTGACCCAGACCGGTTGGCGCCGCGTATCGCCGGGACTCAGCCGAATACAGGAGGGCCGCCCCGGGTCGCCCTGGGTCGGTCAGCGTCTAACCCTGGATCAGCCAATCCGAGGCTCGAGTCCCCTCGACCTGGAGGTGTTCCTAGACGTCTCGGAGACGTCCGATACGCACATGGTCACGTCCACCGGACGTCCACCAGTTCCATGCCGGAGCAGCGCCCGAATGGACGTCAGCGCTGTGCTTGCACCACCGCTTTGATGCGCTCCAGGGTGGCGCGCATCCCCTGCTCGCGCTGCCTGTCGCGGCCGCGCATCACGATGTCTTCGAAGAACCTCACGTCGAGCGGCCACCAGACCGCCTCGAACGACTCGGTGACGTCGGTTCCGCCGTTCGACGGCTGGAGCATGTAGCGCCAGCGCGTGACCTCGCGTCCCTTTCTCACGGTCGCGAAGGTGTACTCGCGTCCCGGGTCGGCTGCCTTGACTTCACACTGCATCGACCATCTGAGCAGGCCCGACTTGTTCCACCCCTTGAAACGGGCACCGACCGAGGCTGGTGAACTGGCGCCGCCGAGCATTTGGACTCGGTAGCACTCTGGACTCCATTCACCCATCCTCTCGATGTCCGCCAGAACAGACCAGACCCGCTCCGGCGGCGCGTCGAAGTGGACCTTGACCTCACCTGTGCGCGAGCTCGCCATGGCCGTCCTCCTCCTGCCCCGGTCGGTCAATTCGGCATTCTGCCACCGATACATGCGGCTGCTCGGCCCCGAAATGGGTCCGGAGGTGTCGGCCATGACCTTGAGCGCCCGCCGTCGTCCCGCCGGTGTCAGCCAATCCATTCAGCCAATCGATCTCATCGGGCGGCACGTCGCCTGGCCGTCCGGCAGTACCCACCACGGTCCGTGCCCATCGAGCACCACGCCGAGGTCGTCTTCGTGATGGGCGACCCGCCTCGGGCCGGCGCATTCGCGCTCTTCGATCTAGTCCCGTGACCTACCTGGACGCGTCGCGTCCGCGGCATCCCGCTCATCGCCGTGGCCGGCGCCGCTAGGCTGGTGGCATGCCAGCCGTCACCGTCCGCGACCTGGCCAGGAATACCGCCGCCGTCATCCAGGACGTCGAGTTCTCCGGCCGCCTGGCGCCCGTCACGCGCAATGGCAAGCCGGTCGCCGCGCTTATCCCGGTCGACAAGGCGGCGCTGGAGGACTGGCTCCTCACCCATGCGGCCGAGTTCGCCCGCGCCGCGGCCGCGGCTGACGCTGACCTGGCCGCAGGGCGAGCCCGGAGCGCCGAGTGGCAGCGGGCTCGCAGGCCGGCCGAGGACGCCACGGGTGATGGCGCGGGGGCAGGATCGGAGTCGTCGCCGAAGCATCCGCGCGGACCCATCGCATCGACTGATCCCGCGACGTTGCCCGCACCCCGCACGGCCATCCGATGAGCCTGTTCCCAGCGATTCGCGATGCCATGACGCGCTCACGGCGGAGCATTCAGGGACGCCCGTCCTCAGGCGCTCCGCTGACACTCGAGGCTGACCCAACGGTTCCTGGGGAGGGCAGCAAGCACAGCACCCTCTGTCGATCCTGCGCTGAGAGACGAGTCGCAGAGGTGGACGGTGGGTCGCCGCTCGCGGCACCATGAGCCCCAGCCGCATCGCGTTCGTCTCCTCGGCGATCCCTCGCCGCTGTGGGATCGCGACGTTTACCGGGGACCTCATCGCGGCGGTGCGCGCCATCGATCCGGCATCGACGTGCCGCCTGGCTGCCATCGACGAGCCCACGGTGCTCCGACCGTACGGATCCGAGGTGCGGTGGCGCATCCGTCAGCGCGACGTGGAGAGTTATCGCGCCGCGGCTCGTTCGATCAATGCCTCGAACGCCGATGCCGTCAGCGTGCAGCATGAGTTCGGGTTGTACGGCACCTGGACCGAGCCGACGTTCGCCGCTGGCCGATGGACGGAGAGCGTGTACACCGACCATCTCCGCCCGTTCCTCGAGGAGTTGCGCAAACCGGTGGTGACGACCATGCACACCGTGCTCCCCCGGCCGTCACCGTCGATGCGGGAGACGGTGCGCGCCATCAGCGAACTCAGCAGCGAGGTCATCGTGATGGCCTCGACGGCGGTCGACATCCTCGCCGCGGAGTACGGCGCCACCGGAGTGCCGCGGGTCATCCCCCACGGAATGCCGGCCATCGAGCCGCACGGCCGCCAACGTCTCAAGGAGAAGCTCGGCGTCGAAGGGCGGACGATCATCTCGACCTTTGGCCTGGTCGACCCGCGCAAGGGGCTCCAGTACATGATCGAGGCGATGCCCGGTGTCGTTTCGCGGCATCCGGACGCCCTCTACCTCATCGCGGGTCAGACGCATCCCGACCTGCTGCGAGCACAGGGCGAGGACTATCGCAAGAGCCTGGTAGCGCAGATGCACTCGCTGGGGATGGACGACCACGTCGCATTCATCGATCACTACATGTCACAGCGCGACATCATCGAACTCCTCCTCGCGACCGATGTCTACGTGACTCCGTATCTCGATCCCAACCAGATCACCAGCGGCACGCTCTCGTACGCACTCGGAGCCGGCAAGGCCGTGGTGTCCACCAAGTACCTCCATGCCTCAGAGGCACTCAGCGATGGTCGCGGCGTGCTCGTCGAGTTTCGCGACCCCGGTCAGCTCTCGCGCGCGGTCGTCGCCATCCTCGATGACCCCACGGCGAAACGGTCACTGGAGCAGGCCGCCTTCGCCTACGCGCGTGACGCGACGTGGCCTCGATCGGCACAAGCCTTTCTCGACGTCGTGAGCGCGATGACCACGAAGGCGGCGACAAAGCGGAACCACCGGCGCCCGTCCGCGTCGGCACCCACAGTGGACCTGGGGCGCCGGTTGGCGGAGAACCCAATCATCACCGCGGCGGACGTGACGCCGTCGCTCCCAGGGCTCGAGGTCGTCTCAGTCTTCAACGCCGCTGCGGCGAAGGTGGATGGCGAGGTGATCCTCCTGCTGCGCGTCGGTGAGAGACCTCGCCTCGGTGCGATTCCACCGCCGGACGCGCTCACGCTCGACCTCACCGGGCCAGAGCCGCAGCTGCAGCGGCTGGCCCCTGGCTATCGCGGCGAAGACCTCATCAGCCTGGCATTCCTCGACACGGCGCGCACGCCAGCCCGCGTCGTCGAGGTCTTCCTCCCCCGCAACCTCATCGGCTTGGACCTCAGCGACCCTCGCACCATCCGCTACCACAATCCCACCGGCGGCTTCAGCGCGGCTGCAGACGACTTCAGCGACTTCCTCACCCAGATGTCGCACCTGCGCGTTGCACGCAGCCGCGACGGCATCCACTTCGACGTCGACGATGTGCCATCCGTTGTCCCGGCAAACCGCTTCGAGGAATACGGTTGCGAGGATCCCAGAGCAACGCTCATCGAGGGCGTCTGGCATATCACCTATGTCTCAGTCAGCCGCATCGGTGTCACCACCAGCCGTCTGACCAGCACGGATTTTCGCCGCTTCGAGCGCCAGGGCATCATGTTCCTGCCCGACCACAAGGACGTCGTCCTCTTCCCGCAGCGCTTGGGCGGTCGCTACGTGGCGCTGACCCGTCCCATGCCCCAGTCCTTCGGCCGCGTGCTCGGAATCTGGATCGCATTCTCGGACGACCTCGTCCACTGGGGCGATCACCGGCCGCTCGCCCTGCCCCGCTCCGGTATGTGGGACGAGCTCCGGACCGGCGCCAGCGCCGTTCCCTTCCGCGTTGCCGACGGATGGCTGGAGATCTATCACGGCGTGGACCACAACACGCGCTACGCGATGGGCGGCCTCCTCCTGGACGCCGAAGACCCCAGCCGCGTCATCGCGCGGTCTCCGGAGCCGATCCTCGTCCCGTCCGCGCCATACGAGCGCGTGGGGTTGTTCAACGACGCCGTCTTCTCCTGCGGCCACGTTGCCCTCGACCCGGGGGGCGAGGCAATTCGCCTCTACTACGGCGCCGCAGACACCTGCTTGGCTGCTGCCGACCTTCGCGTTCGAGACATCCTTGACCAGATGCACCCGTGCTGAGGCAGATCGCGCGTCTCGGCCGGGCCGTGCCCTCAGCGGGAAACCGGGCGCTCGCCATCGCCGTCTATGCTGATGCGGCAGGCGACCCCGTGCCTGCCCGGGAAGCCGGCTACGAGGGTGTCGCCTGCGTCGATGATGCCGCCCGCGCGCTCGAGCTGTACTGCGATCTGTGGCAGGTGACACGGCTCCCGTGGGCGCTGCGTTGGTGTCAGGGCCTTCTCGAGTTCGTCCTCGCGATGCAGGACGACGACGGGCGCTGGGTCAACTTCATCCTCGACTGGGAGGGCACACAAAATCGCGAGGGTCGGACCTCGGTCCCAGGCGGCGACTTTTGGCAGGCGCGCGCTCTTCAGGCCCTCGCCCACTCATCAGACATTCTTGGGGACAAGCGCATCGACGCCGCGATTCGACGCGGTCTGCGTCACATCGTCGGAGCAACCGATGTCCCGGCTGACGTACGCGCGCTGCACGTCATGACCGCGCTGGCGCTGCTCGACGACACCGAGGATCACGAGTTGCGGGGAGTGGTGGCGACGTGGTGCGACGAGATCGTCGGCTGTCGCGACGGAGACATGCTGATGAACTCCCCCTTCGAACGCGGGCGACCGCACCTGTGGGGGCACATCCAGGAGGCCGTCCTCGCCGACGCCGGTGTCCGGCTCGGCCGCGCCGACCTCGTTGTCGTAGCCCGGAAGAGTGCCGACATCTTGTTCGCCGAGGTCGTGCGGGGATGCTTCAATCTGCCGCGAACTCAACCCTATGACGTGGCGTCCGCTGTGTATGTGCTTGCCCGACTCGCAGACGTCACCGGCGCATCAGAGTACGGCGCGCTCGCTACTGCAGCCCGCGCCTGGTTCGATGGTCGGAACGCGGCCGGCCAACCAGTCTACAGTCGAAGCGAGGGACGTGTCGGCGATGGGGTCGACGGCCATCGCGTGAGCACGGAGTCGGGCGCAGAGGCGAACATCGTCAGCGCCCAAGCGCTCTTCGATGACGTCGTGACGCTCGCTCGGGAGCTCAGCAGTTCGGAGGCCCTGCCCGTGTCCGTCGGCTGACCCCTATTTCAGCCAGCCGGCGATTCACCCGCTGGGCTGTTCACCGGCGTGAACAGCTCGCAGGTGACGGATGTGGGCCTCTCAGCCCGTTGTCGATCCGCAGTATTTGACTACATGAATACGAGAATTCAGCTGCCGCTGTGCCGAATGGGCTCACGACGTGGCGGCGGTCGGTCGCGGACGAAGCTGTAGCCAAATAGGTAGTCAAATAGTCTCCCGGTGCCGATGAACGCCGGGTCCGACAGAAACGTCTAGGAACGCGCTGAGACTCTCCATGTCGACGCAATCAGCCAATCAGATCAGCCAATCCGCCCCGAGCATCGCTGGACAGCCTCTCGCCCCCTGGTGTCGTCCGACGCGGCGTGGCCGAACGTCGCAGTTGTCGTACGTTTCTTGCGTCGTTTCCCACGGTAAGCCAAAGCGGTGTCACCGTGTCGGGCGACGCCGGCAAGCGACAGTTGATATGTGCCGCTGCGTGGCGGCGGGCGCGCCTGACCCTCAGTCGTGGCAGCTCGTGGCCGGGACGAGGCTTGGCGTTGGAGGCCTTCGGCTGATGACCGGGCGTATATCGGAGCCGTCGCTAACGACGGCGCGGCAATCGCGTCGATGAGCTATGCATGATGCGCACGTTCGTTCGGGCGCAGTATCGCGTTGGCGGCGGTGGCGGTGCCGACAGTGGAGCGTGGGTCGGCACCCATCCGCTGCTCGTCGACGATGATCGCGGTCGTCAGCCCTTCGAGGACGTCGAACTCGGGCCGCGCCAGCGTCGGCATGAAGCTCACAAAGGCGCTGTACGTCTCGTTGATCAGCCGCTGCCACTCCGCGGCACATCGACGGTCTGATCTCCCGGCCATCTATGGGCGGGTGAACGTGAGATGAGTGACGCCGCTGGGGGACCCGGCCGACTCGACATTGAAGCGCTGCTCGAGATCCTCCAACCCGTCCCACAGGCGTTCCCCGCGTCCGAGAACGATGGGCACGATCGCTACGTGCATGTCGTCGATTAGGTCGGCGGCGAGAAACTGGCGGATTGTTGCTGGTCCTCCGCCGATGCGGACATCCAAGCCGCCGGTGGCCTCCCGGGCGACCTTCAGGGCCTCGGCGGGGCTGGCGTCGATGAAATGGAACGTCGTCCCGCCCGTCATCTCGATCGAGGGCCTGGAGTGATGCGTGAGGACGAACACCGGGGTGTGAAACGGTGGGTTATCGCCCCACCAGCCCTTCCAGTTCTCGTCCGCCCACGGGCCGCGCTGAGGTCCGAACTTGTTGCGTCCCATGATCTCGGCACCGATGCCCGGACCCCAGTTGCTGGCGAAGGCGTCGTCGATGCCGGTGCTTCCCCCTGGCTCACCCTGCATCTCGTGGAAGCTGCGGGTCGGGAAGAACCATTCATGGAGCCTGCTACCGGCGTGTCCGAAGGGTGCTTCGAGACTTTGGCCCTCGCCGGTGCCGAAACCGTCGAGCGAAACCGAGAAGTTGTGGACCCGAACGCGTGACATGGCGAGTCTCCTTACCAGATGGGCCGGCCGAACGCCAGCTCCGATGTTCTCGCGCGATTCCTCGACGATCCGTGCACTCTCGTTCACCTCGCCGCCCTGCTCGCCGTGGACTTGGCGCCAGGCGGCCAGTGAAACCACCCACTCATGGAGCCGCTCGCCGCCCTCGCCGAGCGGGTTCTCCGCGCTCTGGTTCGGGCCGGCGACGAACCCGTCCAGCGAGATCGAGAGCCCATCCGCCTGGCTGCCCCGGCTGGCACGCTAATCGCCGAGGATGGTGACCTTGAGCCGGCGTAGGCGTTCGGGGTCGGCGAGGATGTCCATCTCGACGATCCTCCCGCCTCTGACCGTGAGGCCCATGACCGAGAACAGCTCTCCGTCGCGCGTGGCGACCAGTCCGGCGGCGCCGTTGATCAGCGCATGGTGCATGGTCAGATTGACTCGCGACCATTTCGTCGCCTGGCCGGCGACGGTCTCGGCACCCTGGACGCGGCGCGAGCGGCCGGTCGTTCCGCCGTCGGCTCTGAGCACCACGTCGGGGTCGAGCACGGCTACCAGCGCGTCGAAGTCGCCGTCGCGCGCGGCGGCGAGGAACGCATCGACTACCTCCCGTTGTGCACTGAGGTCGGCGTCCGAGACTGCGGCAGTTCCGCGTACACGGCGGCGGGCGCGGCTGGCGAGCTGGCGTGCGGCCTCCGGGCTGCGCTCCAGGATCGTTGCGATCTCCTCGAACGGCAGCGCGAACATGTCGTGCAGCACGAAGGCGAGCCGCTCGGGCGGGGTGAGCGTCTCCAACACGACAAACAGCGCCAGCCCGACCGACTCGGCAAGCAGGGCTTCGTGCTCTGGGTCGGTCCCGTCAGGGGGGTCGATGATCGGGTCAGGGACGTACACGTCGAGCGGCTGCTCGCGGCGCGTCTTCCGCGAGCGCAGCATGTTCAGCGCCACGCGCGCGACGACGGTCGTCAGCCATCCGCCAAGGTTCTGGACCTCGCTGGTGTCGGTACGGCTGAGGCGCAGCCAGGCGTCTTGGACGGCGTCGTCGGCCTCGCTGAGCGAGCCGAGCATCCGGTAGGCCACCGCCCGCAGATGCGGCCGCTGCTCCTCGAATTGCCGGGCGAGCCATTCCTGATTCAATGTCACGTTCCTCCTTCGGGTCGTGTCATGGGGGTAGACCCGACAGATCCGACGGATGTGACTTGAGGAGTGACCATGACCGACTCTTCCACCCAGGGATTCAAGACCGTGCTGCATCCCGTGTCCGACCTGGCGAAGGCCAAGGCGGTGTACGCCGCCCTGCTCGGCGTCCCGCCGCAGACCGACGGGCCCTACTACGTCGGCTTCGAGGCCGAGGGCCAGCATATCGGGCTGGTGCCGGGCGGTGGACCGCAGGGCATGACCTCGCCGGTGGCCTACTGGCACGTGCCGGACATCGAGGCGAAGCTGGCCGAGGTGACCGCTGCCGGTGCCACCGTGAAGGAGCCGGTGCGCGACGTCGGTGGCGGCCGCCTGGTGGCCACCGTCACCGACCCCGATGGCAACGTCCTCGGGCTGCTTCAGGACCGATGAGTGCCGACCCCTCGCTCCCGCTCCCAGCGTCGTCGCGACACCGAGCATCGGCTTGTCCGGCCCTGCAGCGGGCGCGATCCTCTGCCAGACGCAGAGGTGCTGCGCTTCGTGTGCGCCATCCGCCGCGCGTTCGATGTCCCGCGGCGTGGGGCCTGACGCAGCCGTTATCGCTTGCGAAGGTCGGTGAGGGTTTGTCGAATCCAGCGGAGATAGGCACGTTCGACTTCGATACCGAGTTGAACGGCGTAAAGCTGGCCGGGGATGACGCCAGCGAAGTCGACCGCACTGAGCACGGTCTGGATGCGTTCGAATTCAGTGAGCAGCTCTGCGTGGTGGTGCTGTTGGTCCTGCAAGAGCTCGGCGGTAGCGGCGTGCCCCGCGAGGTTGGCGAAGTAGAGCTTTGCGAGCGATTCGTCGTAGATGCGGTATGGCGCCCCCGGCTCTTCAAGCCATCGATCCACTGCCCGCGAGCCCTCCTCGGTGAGGCCGAGCAGCTGACGGTTCCTGGCTGACGCAGGCCCCCGGGGCTCGATGTGGCGGTCGCGGCGGAGACGGTTCGGCCAGCTGATCCGCTCGCTGCTGCCCACCGGCTCATCGACGAGTACCTCCTGATGATCCACCCGCTCGTGCTCGGCTCCGGCCAGCGGCTGTTCGAGCCCGACGACCACGTCACTGAGCTGCGGCTCGTCGACAGCACCGCAACCACCAAGGGCGTGATCCTGGCGACCTACCAGCCGGCCTAGGCACCCCGTGAGGCCCCACGGAGTGCTGCCGGGCTGGGAAAGGCCGATGCGGCCTCCTGGTCCGGCGCGCCCGGGCCGCTTGGGGTGGCGGTTGACGGGCCCAGCCCGCCAACGCGAGAATCGCGGCCGAATCCCTCTTTCCTTTTGAGGAGTTGCCATGTCGTGGAAGCTCGCGGGGTCGTATTTTGAGACGTGCTCGTGTGATGTGGTGTGCCCTTGCACCGCATCTCTGGCGCTTGGCGCCACGCATGACCGATGCAAGGTCGTGTTGGTGTTTCGGGTCCGCAGCGGTGAGGTGGAGGGGACCGACGTGAGTGGCCTGACGGTCGCTGCGATCGTGGATTCGCCCAAGGTGATGAGTAAGGGCAACTGGCGCATTGGCGTGTTCATCGACTCGGCGGCCTCCACCGAACAGGCGGACAAGCTCGGCGCGGTGTTCTCGGGTTCGCTGGGCGGCCCGATGGAAGCCCTTGGGCCGCTGGTGTCGGAGAACCTGGGTGTCGAGCGCGCGCCGATCAAGGTGCAGGAGGACGGCCTGCGCCACTCGATCCGAATCGGCGACGCGGTGGACTTCGAGATCGAGGATGTGGTGCCCTTCGGGGTGGAGACGGGAAAGCCTGCGAAGCTCACCGGCATCTTCCATCCCGCCGGCTCCGAGCTGACCGTGGCGCGCGCGACACGGTCCAAGATCAACGCCTTTGGCATCCAATACGAGGGCAAGGCCGCGTTCTCGACATCGCAGTTCTCGTGGGCGGCGTGAGCGCGGCCGGATCCGCTGCGCTCGACAGCGATGGCCGGGTCTGGGGCGAGCTCACCGATGCTTTACCCGCTGCGCGCTCGCGGCTCGGAGTCGTCGCACTTCTGGTCGCCTTGGCCGGTCTCGCGTGGTGGTTGACGGCCGAGCGGATGGCCGGGATGGACACCGGGCCCGGCACCGATCTCGGGGCGCTTGCCTGGTTCGTCGGGGTGTGGGTGGTGATGATGGCGGCGATGATGTTCCCGTCGGTCTCACCGACGGTTGCGCTGTATGCACGGATGACGAGCCGACGCGGGCTGAGTCACCCGCTGCTCTTCACCGGCGCCTACCTGCTGGTATGGGCTGCGGCGGGAGTGGCAGCCTACGGCCTGTTCCAATTGGGCCGGAGCGCTTTCGGCCGCGAACTGGCCTGGGACGCCGCCGGCCGCTGGTTCGCGGGAGGTGTGCTGGCCGCCGCTGCGATTTATGAGCTCACGCCGCTCAAGGACGTCTGCCTGGCGAAGTGCCGAAGCCCGCTGGGATTTCTTCTTGGCGTCTGGCACAAGGGAAGGCGCGGTGCACTGGAGATGGGGGCCCGGCACGCCGCTTGGTGCGTGGGCTGCTGCTGGGCGCTGATGGCTGCCCTCTTCGCCCTGGGCGTGATGAGCCTGGTGTGGATGGCGCTGGTCGCTGCATTGATCACGATCGAGAAGACCCTTCCGTGGCGAAGGGTCTTGACCTGGACCACCGCAGCAGTCTTGGTGGCCCTCGCGGTTGCACTCATGGCCGCGCCCCGCGCCGTTCCCGGACTGGTGGTCCCTGCCGGCGCTCACGACATGACCATGAAGCAGTAAGCGGCGCGAACTCGACAGCCGGCCTCATCTCCAAGCAGCACCGCCGCGATCGGCTCGCAAGGCCACGGCCTGGGGTCCAGGCGCGTGCGCCGGTGACTATCCGAAATCGATAGGAGCCAGCCTGGATGCAACGAGGAGAACGAGGTCGCCCACAACCGCGGCTCCGAAGGCGACCTGGTAGGCGAAGGCTGCAAGCGAGGCAGGTGAGTCTGGCGGCAATTCCGAGAACCCGAGGGCGAAACCTGACCAGGCGCCTCCAATGAAGATGAACGGCAGCCCGATTGCGGAGGCATAAGGCAGCCTGACGACAGCCCTCCGGTTGTTGTCCCGCTTCAGGGTGGCGATGCCGATGACACTGGCGGTTGCAAGGCCGGGGATCGCCCCGACCAGGACAACGAACCAGAACCTTCCAATATCCGTCCCTGCATGGAGCACATACGCCAGTGTCTCGCTGACAGCCGCAGCCACCATGAGCAGGGCCGCAAGTAGCGCAAGCACCATCAACCATTTCGTGCGCTACTTCGTGCTCAATCCGGGAGGCAAAGGCGCCTGGGTCCGTCGGATACCAGTCACCGGCCACCAGAGTCGTTGAGCGGCGGTTTGGCGAGCACCACCGAGGCGTCGATCTGGCGGTCTGGAATGGTCCAGTAGGTCTTGAGGAGCATCGTCTTGCGCTCCTCCGAGACCAACTCGAAGCCGTTCTGGCGATAGAAGCGGATCGCCCAGTCGGCAGCGGCCCACGTGCCGACGAGCGTGCGTCGCCTGCTCATGCTCTCCAGATGCCCGAGCAAGGCGGCACCGATGCCGCGGCGCTGACTTCCTGGCAAGACGTACGCGTGGCGGATTAGGTCAACATCGAGGACGGGTTGGATGCCCATGACGCCGACCAGCGCGCCGTCGGTCTCATAGCCCCAGAACGCGACGCCGGCGTCGATTTCGGTCTCGAGTTCGCGCCGGGGCATGTAGGGCTCGTGCCAGCGATCGGCCGGAATCACGCTTCGGTAGGCCTCGGCGGCGGCATTGACGATCGCGTGGATCGCCGCCCTATCTTCGTCAAGGCAAGGTCGGACGGTGCTCACGAGCGCACTCTAGGGCGCGTCGGCTCCGTGCTGGCGTGTCAGGCCAGCGCCGCGTACGCTGTAGCTTGAAGGTCGCGGTGCACCTGGGGTGGCTCTGGCGTCTCGAACATCCGCTGTGTCAGCACGATCACGGTCAGGTCGTAGTTCGGGTCGACCAGCCACGACGAGCCGAAGCCTCCATCCCACCCGTACGCGCCGCTGTCCAGCACCGCCTGACAGAACCCCCATGACCGCCCGACGAAGAAGTCGGGGCCGAGCCCGCCGTGCGCCTTCTGCGCCGGCGTCAGCTGATCGCTGGTCATGGCGCGCGCGGCGTCGGTCGAAAGGACCGGGGTGCCGCCCCGCAACAGCATCCTCGCGAAGGCAAGCAGATCGTCGACGGTGGAAACCAGACCGCCGGCGCCGTCGCCGAAGGCCGGGGGACGGCTCCACGTCCCGCCGGGCTCGTCCCACGCGACCAGCCCGTCTGGCGTGGGCCGGTAGGCGGTGGCGAGGCGATCGCTGTGGCTCGTCCAAAAGCCGGTGTCACGCATGCCGAGCGGCTCGAAGATCCGCGTGCGCAGGACGTCGGCGAACGGCTCGCGTGTCGCCCGGGCAAGCAGTACCCCCAACACCGAGGCGCCGGTGTTGTACAGCCAGCGCTCCCCCGGCTGGGCCAGCAGGGGGAGCGTGCCGAGGTTGGTGATCCAGGTGTCCGGATCGGGCTGCACCTCGGGGTTCGGCGGCCCGATGGTCGACAGGTGCAGCGCTTCGGCGGCCTCGACCACCGGCCACGGCGTGGGCGAGGTGAACATCTCCATCACCATGCCGAAGCCGAAGGTGAAGGTCAGCAGGTCGCGAGTTGTCACTGCCCGCATCGCCGGCACGGTGTCGTCCAGCGGCCCGTCCATCCGGCGCAACACCCGACGCGCGGCTAACTCCGGCAACAGGCGGTCAACGGGCTCGTCGAGGCCGATCAGCCCCTCGGCGACCAGGGCGAGGGTCGCCGCCGCGGTGATCGGCTTGGTGGTCGAGGCGATCCGGAAGATCGAGTCTCGGGTCACCGGCCGACCCCTCACGGCCAGGGTCCCGAGCGCCTCCGCATGCACCTCGTCGCCCCGCGCGACGAGAACCACGAGGCCCGGAACGCGGACCTCGCCGACGTGCTGCTCAGCCACCGCGCGCAGCCGCTCAAGCCCCGAAGCCGTCAGTCCACCAGTCATGGCACACCCCCACCGTCGACACCCCGTCGGGACGCACTCCCGGAGGCGGATAGTGCCCGGCCGACCTGCTCATCCGCCCGGGACTCCTCCCGGTCACCCGCGATCGAGCGGTGGGAGGTGCTGCTCGGCCAGCCTCGCTGACCCGAGACTCAGGCTGTCAACCTGTCACCGCCGGCGGCGGCGAGCACTCCCGATTCGTCGATGGTCACGAGGACTCGCCTTTGAATGCCGCGCCGAGCTCCTGGGCGAGCTCATCAAAATCGTGAGCGATGCGGACTCGACTCCGTCGAGCGCCGCGGCGTCGCGTGGCGCGGTCGCTGCGAAACGTGACGAGGCGCGCAATCGGACGGCCGGCACGGGAGATGACGATCTCCTGACCGGCTTCCACACGATCAAGAAGTTGCTCGAGGTCGGTGGCAGCGTCGGCAGCGGTGACGTGACTCATGGACGAGGAAGTCTAGCCGACCGCGAGGCGTACCGCGACGAGCGCGGTGTACAAAACGATGAGCAGGGTTGCTGTACGCCTGGTCAGTCAGGGGCAACGAGCGCGGCGCCACGCAATCGCCGGTCGCGCTGTGGGCCGCCGGTTACATGCCGTGGCAAGTCCCACCTCGGTCGACCGGATCACCGCAGCAGCCCGGTGATGAAGGGCTGCACCTCCGGTGAGCCGGTGACCTCGAGGATCACCTCACCGGCCACCTCGATGCGGAAGTCGAGGAAGGGGCAGCAGACCTGCTCCCGAGCGACGAGGTCACGGACACGGTTCTCGGCATCGGGCCGGAAGCGGAAGCGTAGTCCATTCTTGACCTGTTGTCGCTCGACGAGGGCGTCGCCGACGAGGCCCGCGATCTCCTGTCGGCGGACGGCGAGAGCGGCGCCATCGAGAGAGCACGCAGGGCCCTGCTCCATGTTGTCCACCGTCTGCTGTGACTGCCGCCGGGCGCTCACGCGCGCGCGAGCTGCCGGCCCGTCTCCTCGGGATGCGCCGCCTCCCACTCTGCGACACGCTCGGTGTCGAGGAAGACCCGCTGGGAGGAGATCCTTCCCCAGCGCCCGGTGGCGTAGACCATGGCCTCGTTGGTGTAGTGCGCGCCGATCCGGTCTGACAGGCGCCAGGCGACGCGCATGTTCCAGGGTGGACCGGACACCAGGACATCGTGGATGTTGTATTCGGGGTTGAGCGAGACGAAGCGCTCAAGCCAGGCCTCGATCTCGGGCCGCGTCCGGAAGCGGCCGGCGAAGGAGGTTCGCCCGGGGAAGACGAACTCGGCGTCCGCGGTCATCCGTCGCACCGCGCCCCGCACGTCCCCGGCGAGCATCCTCGCGATCTGCCGGCGGATGAACCGCCCGACCAGCCAGCTGTACATCGGTGGCCTCCTATGATGCGCGTCCGGCAAGGTCGCCCGCCGGCTCGCCCGATCCGACCCGGCAGGAGGCGGCAAACCCCTGGGGGGCGATGCCGAGGGCGGCGTTGAACCGGGCGCGATGATTCTCCCAGGCGATCGCCGCGGTCAGCTCGACGATCTGCTCGTCGTCGAGGTGGCTGCGAAGCGCGTCGACCAGGTCGTCGTCGACCGCGACCGGCGTGCTGGTCATCGCCTCCGCGTATCGGAGGACGAGGTGCTCGACGCCGGTGAGCGCTGTCGCGGCGGCTGCGCGTCCTGGCTGCGTCAGTCCCCGGCGCGGTGCTGCGCGAGCGGCTCATGGATGCGCCTGCCGACGCGGTCTGGGCGCTGGCCTCCGACCTGGAGCACGGGGTGCCGCGGTTCGAGCCGCTGGTCGCCTCGGCCCGCATCCTGCGCCGCGACGGCGACAGGCTGCTGCTCGAGACGCGATCGCCGCTGCGTTGGCGGACGATCTTCGACGTGGTCCTGCGCGAGCGCTTCTGCTGGATGCAGGCGCGTGGTCGTCTCTACGTCGTCGGGATGGCGACCGAGGAGGCGCCCGATGGCAGGACCCTGTTCGCCCACGTCGAGGGCGTGCCCCGCCTGGGCGGCGGGCTGCTCCGGCCCCTCATCGGACTGGCCGTCGCGCACGATCTGCGTTCGATCGAGCGTCTGGCGCGCGCCGACCTGGCTGGCGGGCGATGACGCGCCTCAGGCCGCGTTCATGGCGAAGCTGAACATCTTCTCCGCATCGATCCGCGCGTATGCCGGCCCGGCGTCGAGAAACGACGATTCCCACTCGGGGCCGTAGCGCGGGACATACACGTCCAGCAGCGCCGCTCGGAAGCCGGCCTGCTCGGGAGCGGCGAGATCGATCGGCACGGCGCGCCCGTGCACGGTGACCGCGAACTCCTCTCCGGGCAGATGGGTCGCGCTGACCGCAGGTCGCCTACGAATGTGCCGAAAGCGCACCGAGTCCGGAGACGAGCCGAAGTGGAAGGCGCCCCGGTAGAAGATGCCATCGACCGGCCCCACCATCGGGCGGCCATCCTCGGTGGCGGTGGCGAGCACGAGCAGGCACATCCCCTGCAGCCGCGCCGCCAGCTCGCCGGCGGCGACCCGCCGCTCGGGCGTGATGATGCTCCGCAGATGATCACCCGCAACCAGATAGCTCCGGTCGAGCAGGGCTTGCAGCGCCTGCAGGTCCTCGGCGGTCTCGTGCACTGCGCTACCCCCGCTGCTGGGTCCGCTCGATGGGCGCCGATGGCGTCCTCTCCGTCCATCCTGCCGGGTCTGGGTGAGGCGCGCCTCACCCTTCCAGCTAGGCTACCCGCCGCACCAACACAGGCTCCACGGAGCAGGCAACCCGGAGTGTCACGATGACGACCGCGGCGCGGCGAGGCTCCGCCGTCACCATTTCGTTCGAGGTCCTCAGCGAGGCCGGCGGCCTTCCCGCCTACGACCTGCCGGCCACGCTCGCGACGATCTACGGGGGGACGCTCGGCTTCACCACGCCGTGCCTCTACGCGAACTTCGTCTCGTCGGTGGACGGGGTGGTGTCACTCGGCCACGAGCATCCCTCGTCGGGCGGCGTGATCAGCGGGGGATCGCTGGCGGATCGATTCGTCATGGGTCTGCTCCGCGTCTGCGCCGATGCGGTGCTCATCGGCGCTGGGACACTTCGCGGGAGCCCCGGTCATGTCTGGACCCCGGGACACGTGTACCCGCCCGGTGCCGACGACTTCACCGAAGTCCGCCGCCATCTCGGGCGATCGCTTGATCCGGTGCTCTTCGTGGTGACGGCAAGCGGCGACCTGGACGTCACCCATCCCGGCCTGCGAGCCGGCTCGGTCATCCTCACCGGTGACGCCGGCGCGAAACGGATGCGTGGCCGCCTTCCGGACGGCGTGGTGGTCCGCTCGCTGGGAGACCTCTCGCACCTGCCGATCGAGCTGGTCGTGGATGCCGTGCACGAGCAGGCCGGCGAGGTCGTGCTGACCGAGGGAGGGCCGCGTCTGATCGGTGCGCTGCTCGGGGCCAACCTGCTGGACGAGATCTTCCTCACCCTGTCACCAGTGGTCTTCGGCAGGTCCGCCGGCGACCTGCGTCAAGGGTTGGTGGATGGGGTTGGATTCGCCGGTGGTGCGGCGCCCCAGCTCGAGGTCCAGAGCGTGCGCCGGCATGGGTCACACCTGTTTCTCCGGTACCGAGTGAGGAGTCAGGCAGAGCGGTGAACAGCGGCCGGCTGACGGTGGTCTGCGGAGCCAGCGGTGGGCTGGGCCCGGCGGTGCTGGCGGCCTTCGCCACCGCGGGCGATCGCGTGGTGGCGGTGGCCGGACCGGACCATGACCCCGGCCAGCTCGCGGCGATTCATCCCGACGTCCTCTGGGAGCGGGCCGATCTCGGCGATCCCGCCGCGGTGGATGCACTCTGGACCCGCATCGACGACCGCGGCGGAGAGGTCGAGCGGCTGATCAACGTGGTCGGCGGCTTTCGCGGCGGGACGGTCCTGGCGTCGGCTCCCGGCGAGCTCTCCGCCATGCTGCGCCTCAACCTGGAGACAGTTTGGTGGTCGTGCCGCGCCGCGGGGTCGCGTATGACGCGGTCGGGTCGCGGGTCGATCGTCAACGTCGGCTCGCGGGCGGCGCTGGTCATCGCCGGAGGATCGGCGGCGTACACCGTGGCCAAGGCCGGCGTGCTCGCCTTGACCCAGGTGCTGGCGACCGAGCTCAAGGGATCCGGCGTGCGCGTCAACGCCGTGGTCCCGGCGGTAATCGACACACCGGCCAATCGCGAATGGATGAGCGAGAAGGACCTGGCCAGCGCGGTTGCCCCCGAGCTGATTGCCAGCGTGATCGCGTTCCTCTGCAGCGAAGCGGCCGGCGCCGTGACCGGCGCCATCGTGCCGGTCTACGGATCGTTCTGACCGGCCATCGAGTTCGCGCGCGACCTCGGGCCGGCGCTCTCCGGTACGATCCTGCACCGGGTGGGATGTGCCGGCCACGCCGTGCCGTCATCTCTCACCGAAGATGTGCTGCCGGGAGGGGCAAGCGCGGGAAGGGTCTCTGCGGATGTGCGACAACTCGGCCGGTGCATGGGGGACGATGTCTGGCGCCGTCACCCGCCGTCATGAAGCCGAAGGGCCTTCGCCCGCAGCTTCACTGCGGTGACCGATTCCGATGGTGTGGCGCCGCTGAGCCGCGGATCGGCGGCCGAGACGCCACCTCGCGTCTGGGAGGTCGCCGCCCCGCCTGCGGCCGATCGCTGGTGGCGCCGCTACGAGTATCTCGGCGCCGGCGTCTTCGCCATCCTGTTGCTGGCTCTCGGTGCGCTGACCATCAACGGCCACTATCGCTTCGACGATGTCAACCTCTACCACCGCTACGCGCTGAGCTTCTGGAACGGCGCCCCAAGGTTCCATCAGCTGCCGCTCGAGTATCCACCGCTGGCGATCGTGCCCATGACCCTGGTGTTCCTGCCGCCACTCAACTACGTCTGGGTCTACGGGTTGTGGATGAGTGTCGCGGCCCTGGCCGGCTTCCTCCTGGTCGCGCGGCTCACCTCATGGCGCAACGCGGCGGTGTACGGCGCCTACCTGCTGGTGGGAGCGACCGGCACCCTGCTGGGACGGTATGACATCGTGCCCGCGGTGGCCACGGTGGCCGCGCTGTGGGCGGTCAGGCGCGGACGCTTCCGCTGGGCATACTCGGCGCTCGCTGCGGGCGTGCTGCTCAAGCTCTATCCGCTCCTCCTGCTCCCGGTGATCCTGATCGAGCACCGACGGCAGCTCGCCCAGTGGTCCACCTCCGGCGACGAGTCGCGCCGTCCGCCATGGAGCGGCATGGCAAGGCCGGTCCGTCTCGCGGCCACCAGCTTCGGGGCGGTCATCGCCTCTGGCCTGCTTGTGCCAGCCCTCCTCGCCCCCGGCGGTTGGACGTCACCGTACGCTTTCGCGCTGCAACGGCCCATCCAGGTGGAGTCGGTGCCCGCGTCGGTGCTCTGGCTGGTGTCCTTCCTCGGGTTCCCGGTCCATCCCGACCACTCGTTCCACTCCTTCAACCTGGTCGGCGGGCTGGACACGGAGTTGAAGGTGCTGTCGCTGGTGGCGCTGGCCGCCGGCTGCGTGTGGGTGTACTTCCGGCAGGCGAGTGGTCGGCTGAGTGTTGGGCGGGCGGCATTCGCCTGCGTCTGCGTCGTCATCGCCACCAGCAAGGTGTTCAGTCCCCAGTACATCATGTGGGTGCTGCCCCTGGCGGCGATGGAGGAGGGCCCCGACCTGCAATGGCTGGCGATCGCCGCCCTCACCACCGCGGTGTTCCCCGTCACCTATCTCCACGACAATCTGCGGGGACCGGCTCCCGCCGCCTACAGCGCGCTGCTGCTCGCCCTGGTGACGGCGCGCAACGCCCTCTTCGTCCAAGCGACCTGGCGGGCCATCGTGCGCAGCGCGCCGGCGCCACCGATCGCGATCACGGTGGCGGGGCGCGCCCTCAGGCAGCGGCGGATGCCAGCGTGACCGACGCCGTTCGCTGCTGACCCGCCTGGTTGATCCAGCCGAGGCTGGTGTGGTCGCCGGGATGGTGAGCGCGGATGGCTGCGGTCAGCGCCGAGGCGGAGTCGACGCTCTGCCCCCCGAGGCTGACGATGAGGTCGCCGGCGGTCAGACCCGCGGAGGCGGCGGGACTGCCGGACTGCACGCCGACGACGTAGGCCCCGGATGTGCCCTGAGCGCTGGCGTCCTGGACCTCCACGCCGAGCAACGCCCGCTGCGCGGTCGAAGCGTTGGATCCCGCGCCGGACCGGAGATGCGTGGCGATCGACATCGCCGAGTTGATCGGGATCGCGAACCCGGTCGACGCCCCGGTGCGGAAGCGGAATCGCCGCGTCGAGGCGGCCGTGTCCATGCCGATCACCTTTGCAGACGAGTCGACCAGCGGGCCGCCGGAGTCACCCGGAAGGACGTTGGCGTTGACCTGGATCAGGCCGCTGAGGGTCTCGGCGTTGCCGCCACTCTGATCGGTGGCGGTGATGGTGCGGTTGAGCGCGGTCACCTGGCCCTGGGCGGCGCTCGGCGGACCCTGTCTGCCCAGCGCGTTGCCGATGGCGATCACGGTGTCACCGACGGACAGCTTGGAGGAGTCGCCGACGCTGACCGTCTTCAATCCCGACGCGCCCTCGATCTGCACCAGGGCCACGTCGTCCGCCGCGTCGGTTCCGATCACGTGCGCGCTGTGGCTCGGCCCGGTGCCCGCGACCCGCACCGCGATGCTGCTGGCGCCGTCGATGACGTGGTTGTTGGTGAGCACCTGCCCCGACGCGGTGATCACCATCCCGCTGCCGGCGGCCACGCCGTCGGGAAAGGTCGAGGTGATGTCGACCACCGCCGGATCGACCTGCGCCTCGATCGACGGCACATCCGCTGAGCCACCGCTCGGCAGGGCGCCGGCCGACCCCGGCGCGGCGGCGGGCGGGGGCAGGACCGCGGTCGAGGGGGTGGGCTGCGAGGAGCCGGTGATCTTGGCGCCGATGACGGCGCCGCCGACACCGCTGACCAGGAGGAGCCCCATCGCGATCGCGGCTGTGCGCAGCCGGCGGCGCCGTCGCGGGGGTGGGGCGGGCTCCCACGGGGTCGGATCCCATTGGCCCGGGGGCGGAGGCGACGACCATGGGTCGACCTCGGGGCCGGGCTGCGGAGTCCACGGATCGTGCGTGGTCGGGCCGCTCATCGCCGAGGAGGATGACAGCTGCGGTCTTGCGGATCGGTTACAGAGGGGCGGCAGCCCCGGCCTTGCGATGCCTTTGCGCCCTTCGGTGCAGCCGCCCCGGCTGCCTCACAATCTGCTCGATGCCGTCATCGACCTCGGCCCGCAGCATTCGTGTCCTGCTCGGTCTGGCACCATCCTCGGGAGTCGCCGGCGGGACCGGCGACGGAGTGCGGATCCGCGACCACCTGGCGGCGGTGCGCACGCTGCTCGCCTGGCAGCGAGCCGCGGTCACCCTCTGCGGCGTCGCCGCGATCGTGAGCCGGCTCCGCCAGCACCGCCTCCTGATCGAGCGGATCTCCGCCACCGGCCTGGTCCTCGTGGCGGTGGTGCTGGTGCTGCTCGCAGGACTGCGGTTGCTGACCACCGGCGACGAGCTGGTTCCCGGCGCGGTGGAACGGCGTCCGCTGGTCGCCGCCCTGCCGCTCGTGCTGGTCGCCGTGGCGGCGGCGTTGCTCACCATCCTCGCTGCCCAGCCCTGGAGTTGAACGTGGACTCCACGAGTACCCGCGACGCCGGCGATCCAACCTCGGCAGCGGCCCGCGATCGCCGCGCCCGCGAGCACCTCGCCAACGAGCGCACCCTGCTGGCGTGGACGCGAACCTCGCTCACCCTGGTGGCGCTCGGGTTTGTGGTCGCGCGCTTCGGTCTGTTCGTTCGCGAGCTGAATGGCCAGGGTCTCGGTCATGACGCCGCCACCGCTCTCGGCATCGTCCTCATCGCCGGCGGGCTGGTCGCCGGAGCCGCCGGGCTGGTGCGCTTCCTTCGGGTCCGCCAGCAGATCGACCGCGACGACTTCCGCGCCGAGGTGTGGGCCGAGATGCTCCTGGTGGGCATGACCGGCGCCATGGCGGTCGGGCTGGCGATCTACCTCGCGGTGACCGGCTGACCGATCCTCAGGGTCAGCTCCTGGATGGCGTTGTTGCCGTACCCCAGGCGGTTCCACGGCGGCTCGTCGGGCTGGGTGCGACCGGCCAGGTCGGTCGCTCTCGCGCGCACCGTGGTGGTGCCGGCCCGCTCGATGCGGGTGATCAGCTCCCACCACTGCCAGCTGTGCCGGTTGCGGTCGCCGACCAGCCGGCTCTCCTGCCAGGGCCCGCCGTCGACGCTCACCTCGACCCGAGCGATCGGAGACGCGCCCGACCAGGCCACCCCGCGAATGGCCAGGTCGCCCGGCTCGAGGCTGTCGGCCGCCCTCGGCTCGGTGATCAGGGCACGGACCCGCTGCAGCGTCGCCGGCTCGCGCACCACCTGCCCGTCGCGTTCGTACTCGAAGAAGTACGCGTCGCTCTGATAGTGGCCCGCGAAGCTCTCGCCGATCACCTCGATGCCGGAGAGCCATTTTACCGAGCTGACCGCATACCAGCGGGGAACGATGACCCGCAGCGGATAGCCGTGCTGGACGGGCAGTGGCTCACCGTTCATCGCGTAGGCGAGCAGCACCTCCGAGTCCTGGGCGTCGGCGAGGCCGAGGCTTCGCTCGAAATGGATGGTGCCGCTGCGCTCGCCGACCGACCCGCTGTCGGCGCCGCGGAAGACGACCTCGCGCCCGCCCGGCTTGACGCCGGCCCGGTCCAGCACCTCGACCAGGGGAACGCCGGTCCACTCCGCGGTGCTGACCGCTCCCAGGTCCCACTTCTCGCCCTCGACGGGCGGGCTGAGGCGGGCGCGGCCGTTGCCGGCGCATTCGAGGGTGACGACCAGGGTCTGGGAGCGCATGGTGTGGAGGTCGCGCAGACCGAGGCTCAGCGGACGTTCAACCAGCCCGCCCACCTCCAGCCGCCAGGTCGCCGGGTCGAGCCGCGGGATCTGGAAATGGTTGCGCACGTAGAAGTGCGCGTTCGGCATCACCACGCCACCGATGAGGGCCGGAATCGACGTTTCGCAGTTGAGCGGATGTGCGCGATGCACCACCAACCCCGACTCGATGGCGCGCTGGCACGCCTCCTCGGGATCGACGGCGTCGACGCCGGACTCGATCACCGGCATCGGCGCTCCGCAGCCGCCGCTGGCCACCACTCGGGCGCAGGTCGATGCGGGATACACGTCGAGGCTTCCCGCCATCGCGAACGGTTGCATGAACTCGCGCACCTGGCCCTCGTCCCCGGCCTCGACGATCAGGAAGAGCGTGTGCTCGTCCCGGACCACGGCCTCGCCCTGGATCAGCACGCCGTGGCGGCTGACGTTGGGGCGGCTGAGGTGGTTCAGCAGCATCGCCCCCGTCTCCGGGTTGCCGGCCGGACATCGCTCGGCGTCGTGCTGGTGGCGGACGACGAAGAGAGCCATCGATTCCCCCAAAAGTCGCGGCGACGGAATCATCGCTCCCTTCCGGCGGGCCGCCAACCCTTGAGCGGGCCGCCACCGCGTCCGAGATGGTCGGCTGGCAGAGCCCTGCCCCCGCATCGGACGATAACCGGCAGGCGGCTGCCACGCCGCCCGGCAGGGAGGTAGACACCGTGGCCGAATCGTGGGTCGATCGACTGGTTCGCCGGCAGGGCTGGCTCGAACCCGTTGCCGATGCCGCCCAGGGTGCGGTCGGCGGCTTCTACCGCGCCCTCGGCCGGCCGGGGCAGTCCCTCAAGAACGTCATGCACGGGACCGTCCCGCTCGGCCATCCGCTCCATCCCGCCGTCACCGACGTCCCCGTCGGGGCCTGGACCGTGGGCGTGGTCGCCGACTACGTCGCCCACTTCACCGACCGCCTGCCCACCGAGGCCGGCGACGTCGCGCTGGCGGTCGGTCTGGCGGCCGCCCTGCTCGCCGTCCTCACCGGGCTCACCGACTACCACGACACCTTCGCCCACGAGCGCCGCATGGCCACCGCCCACGGTCTGACGATGACGGTGGTCATCGCCGTCGACGCGCTGTCGCTGGCGCTGCGCTGGTGGTCGGGCGACGGGTTGCATCCGCTCGCGGTCGGCCTCTCGACCGCCGGGTACGCGGTGCTGATCGGCGGGGCGTACCTCGGCGGCCACCTCGTCTTCGGCATCGGCACCATGGTCAACCGCAACGCCTTCGCCGAGGGGCCGGAGGACTACGTGGTCGTCGGCACCGATGCGGACTTTCCTGAGGGCCAGCTGCGTCGCGTCGACGCCAGCGGCATGGCCGCCCTGGTGGTGCGACTGAGTGGACGGCTGCATGCCATCGCCGCCGTCTGTTCCCATGCCGGCGGCCCGCTGGACGAGGGAACGCTCGACGGCACGGTGGTGACCTGCCCCTGGCACGGCTCGACGTTCTGCGTCCTCGACGGTCGGGTGCGCGGCGGACCTGCGAGCTTCGGCCAGCCGCTGTTCAACGTGCGCGTCGAGGACGGACGCGTCCAGGTCAAGCTGGCCCAGCCGCTCCACTGAGCCGGAGGTCGCCGGCTCAGTCGCGCCGGAGAGAGCTCTCGTACACGCGCCGCAGTCCGAGCCGGAAGAGCGGCGGGGTGACGTGGCGAACCAGGCTGGTGACGCCGAGGGTGCGCGGAATGCTGGCGCCGGGTCGCTCGTGCTCGATCACGTCGAGGATGCCGGCAGCCAGCCGTTCCGGCGTCAGCCACGAGCGGCGCGCGATCGCCGGTAGGTGGCGCAGCGACTCCTCGGTGAAGATCTCGGTGCGCACCAGGCCCGGGTTCACCCAGGCGACGTGGATGCCCTTGCGAGCCAGCTCGGGCGCGGTTGCCTCGCTGAGCGCGATCAGCGCCGCCTTGGACGCCGAGTAGACGGCCTCCCAGGTGTAGGGCATGGCCCCCGCCGCCGAGGCGACGTTGACGATGCTGCCGCTGCCCGTGCGGGTCATCGCCGGCAGCACCGCTTTCATCCAGTACACCGCGCCCATGAAGTTCACCTGCATGCACCGCTCGATCTCGTCGAGGCTGCAGTCGGCGAAGGCGCGATGCAGGCCGATGCCCGCGTTGTTGACCAGCACGTCGACGCGGCCATGCTCGGCCAGCACCTTGGCGCTGGCGGACGCGACCGCCTCGCGGTCGGCGACGTCGGCGACGATGTACTCGGCCGCCAGGGAGCGGCCGTGGAGCTCCTCGACCAGCGCCTGCAGCTGGGGCTCGCGGCGCGCCACCGCGACCACCGTCGCGCCCTCGGCGGCGAGGCGCGCCGCCGTGGCCCGGCCGATCCCCGATGACGCGCCGGTGACCACCGCGATCCGGCCTGCGACTCTCATCGTCACCTCCTCGAGCCCGCCGCTTCCGGCCGCGTCCCGAGCGGCGGCCGGGCAGGCCCGTCATTGTGGCGATCGGACCGCATGGAGTGGCGGGGATCGTCGACAAGATCGCCAATCGGTACCTTGGCCTGACCCGCAACCGACCGCGCGCGAGCCGAGCTCAGGCGGTGAAGGCGCGCTCCCCGCGGACCCAGTAGGGCATCGCACCGAGCAGGGCATCAGGCCGCGTGTTCGACTTGACCAGGTATTCGAGCGCACCCAGCTCCAGGGCCGCCCTGAGCAGGTCGGGCTCCTTGAAGTTCGAGAGCACGATCACCGGGATATCGCGCCCGGACTCGGCCCGGCGCAGATGCTGGAGGAAGGTCAGTCCGTCCATGCGCGGCATCATCATGTCGAGCAGGATCAGGTCGGGACGCTGGTCCGCGACCTGCTCGAGCGCGATGATGCCGTCCGCGGCGGTGCGCACCGTGTAGCCGCGGCCTCGAAGCAGCAGCCGGTAGAGCCGGCAGATCTTCTCCTCATCCTCGACCAGCAGGACGTCGCAGGTGGCGACGGCGTTCTCGTCCGGCCAGAGGCTCGTGGTCCGCGGCCGGTTGGCGGTGCCGGTGAGGTCGCCGCCGTGCGCGGGCGCCGCGACGGCCGGCGGAGCCGTGACCGGCGCTGCCGCCGGTCCGATACTCGCCGCCGGGGCGGTGATGGCCGCGACATCACTCGCACTGTTGGCACCGTTCGACGCAGCGAGCATGGCAGCTTCCCAAACAAAGGTGACGCGGAGGGCCGCGAGCGGCCTGGGGGACCGCGCCAAAGACCGTATCACCGCCACGCCCGGTCGGCCGCACGTCGGGAAGCTGTGACACCCATGTCCGGTGCACCGTGACAGCAGAGCGCCGCCTGCGCTTCGATCAGTCCGAGGCGACGCCCGCCACGAGCTCCTCGGCGTCGTCCGCTCCGGCTGACTCCATCGCCTCCGTGGCAGCGTCCCGGCGGCTGAGCAGGCGCATGGAATCGACCACCACCTCGGTCGTGACCCGGTGTACTCCATCAGCGCCGTCGTACTCACGAGTACGCAGGTGACCCTCGACGTACAGACGCTTGCCGCGGGTCCCGTAGAGGGCGCACACCTCCGCCAACCGGCCGAACGCCACCAGAGTGTGATACTCAGTGCTCTCCTGGCGTTCACCTGACGCATCGCGCCACACACGGTTCGTGGCGAGTCGCATGCGCGTGATCGGGCCGCGCGTTGAGGTCAGTGGTTCCGAGTCGCGAGTCAAGTTACCAATCAGCAGGGTCTTGTTGATCAACGCCAGGCACTCCTTGCAAGGTTGGTCGTTGGTTCAGGGAAGCGAGACATCGAGAAGCGGGTCCTCTGGTAGGCCGTCGCGGCGAACCTCGAAGTGCAGATGCGGGCCACTCGAATTGCCGCTGGACCCGACGGCGCCGATGACGTCGCCCGCTGAAACGCCAGCATCGTTGGCGACGGTGACTGCCGAGAGGTGGGCGTAGAGGGTGCTCAGCCCCTGGCCATCGTCCAAGATGACGTGAAGCCCGTACCCGTTGGTGCTGGCGAGCACGTGGGCGACGCCGTCGCTAACCGAGCGGACCGGGGTGCCCATCGGGGCGGCGAGATCGATGCCGCTGTGGCGGTGTCCCCCGGGACAGGCCCGATCCACCGGCTCCGCCTGGTAGGCCGTGCAGCCAAAGCCCTGGGTGATTACGGCGCCCAGCACGGGACGTTCCAGCGCGTGCGAGCTTGCGGTGGCCGTATCACTACCGCCATTGACGACGGCTGTTCCCGCGGCCACCGGCAGCAACGTCACAGCACCGGCACCCAAGGTACTCGCCACAACGGCTCGGATCATGCCGTCGACCGCGAGACTCGCCGATGAGTCGGATGAACCGCTTTGATGACAGCGCGTTCGAGGTGATGGCCCATCGTTTTCGCCTTGGTTTCGAGGTGGGAAGCGGTATTGAGAGCACCCGGCACCTTGAGCAGGAGAAACAGCGTCGCGAGCCCGTACAGTGTCTGCACCAGGCCGCCGCCGTTATCGATCGACATCACGGATGCGACGCGCAGCACTGTGAGTTGGACGAACTGCATGAAGACGGTCACCATGAACAATCGAAGCCAGCTTCGTGCGTAGTTGCGCGTCTCCGGCAAGACGGTGCACAGTCCCGCGACTGGAGCCATCACGACCAACACGCCAAGCAAGGCATAGCGGATCACGTAGGCCAGGATCAGGATGACGACCGCGACCACCGTCGCCACCGCGAAGACGGCGTGAAACAGGTCCTGCGAAACACCCAGGCGTTGCACTGCTTCGGGCCCCATCGCGGCCGACCACGGAAGGCCGTCCACTCGCAAGTCGGCACCCAGGGTCAGGGCGGCGTTGCTCAGCGCGTTGTTGAGGTCGATCCCCATCTGCATCAATGGCAGAGAGAAGTGCACCAGCACCAGCGCCAGGAGGACTCGTGGCAGGGCGACCTTCAGGGTGTACCTGGCTCTGAAGGAGCGCTCGAACATGCTGCGAAGGCATGTGAAGAGCACCACAGCGCCGAGGAGAATGTCCATCGCCACCGCCATGCCGAGGTTCATTCGTCGCAGTGAGGGGTTGCCGGTAAAGGCGCGCTGACCCGCGCTCGAGGTATCGACCGTGGTGAACAGGTAGCGAGTCAGCGCGCGCTCGATCTCGCTACGTGCTCCATCGACGAAGTGAGCGAGAGCGCTGACCAGGAGATGGAGAAAGGTGCCAGCGGGGTCACGCACCGCGTCCAGGAATGCCAGCGTATGCACCGCGATCGGCTCAGTGCAGACCTGAGGGAATGGTCGAGATCAGTGCATGAGTCAGCGTTCCGGCAACCTCGACACCGATGGTGCCGAAGACGATGCGGCCAATCCACCGCTTGGCCTCCATCACGCTGCGGGGCTCGATCGCAATGATCTTGTACATGAACGCGACAAGGAACGCGAGGGCGCCGACGCTGCCGATCAACCCCTGTGCGACGAGGATCCAGTTGTCGATGAGGGTCTTCAGCGCCTGCACGATCAACCTCCCGAGTGACGCGTCGCCAGTATCTGCGCAATCTGATCAGCAACGGCGACTTCCATCTGTCGAAGAAGTGCGTATTCACCTACCGCCGTGGCGGCGGTGTCCTGGTTGAGGCGTCGAAAGAGAAAGGGTGTGATGCGCACCGCCTGGCCGAGTGGAAGTGCCACGCGAGGTGGTGCGGTCGGGACCGGAACGCTGACTGAGGGGCGTGCCGCGGGCGGGTGCAACCCTCGGGCCCAGCCGGCGACGTCACCGACGGTGTGAGCCCCGTCGGCCGTGAGGTGAACGGCCATAACGACAAGAACGCCGAGACCGGCGATTTGCGCGGCCAACAGGGCGCGGAACCAGCGGGGCAGCATCGGGCGGACTCCCTTGGTGGATGTCCGGCCGCCCCTCCGGCCGTCGGCAGTGTCGTGCTCCGGCGAGGAGCCTATACTGATTTGTGTAGGTCGTCAAGGTCCAGCAGGAGGCCCTCGGCGAGAGCGAACGGCCTGCCAGCATCCGCCGCGCCCGGCCAGTACGTGGGCCACTCGCCGAGATGCGCCAGACGCCCCACAGGTGAGGCGCCCGAGCTGGCCCTCCCCGGCGCCTCGAACCCTGGAAGCGGCTTCAGAGTTTCCATCGGGTGGCCCTCGACGGTGCCAGACGGATCGACAGCGGTATGGCGGCGGACGTCCCTCCTCCTCTCGGGGGTCCCGGGTGCTGGCACCGAGCATGGCACCGCGCCGATCAACCTCGGGCAATGCGCCGCTTAAGGTCTGGGCGACAGCGTCCGAATGAAGCGGTGATGGGCCGGCGGCGAAGATCCGGTTAAGGGATTGAGAGCCCGGCCGCAGCCCAGGCGAGATCGTTTCGGCGCCACGCGCAGCGGCACCAACACCAGCGACGAGGGCCGGCTTTATCAGCTGATAACCGGCCGCTAAAGCGCCGACAAGAGATCCGCGGGCAGCATGTGTGACCGTGGATTGGCGTATCCGGGGGTACCTCATGCGTCTGCATCGCCTTGCCGTTCCCATCGCCACGTGCGGTCTGCTCCTGGCCGCCTGCGGCAGCAGCAACGACTCCGCCGGCTCGTCCGGAACGTGGAGCTCGTCATCGAGCAGCTCCGGCGCGGCAGCCTGTGCCACCGGCAGCATCACCGCCAGCGGTTCGACGGCGCTCCAGCCGCTCGTCCAGCAGGCATCCACGGCCTACCAGGCGAAGTGTCCCGGCGCCACCATCACCGTCAGTGGCGGCGGGTCGTCGACCGGCCTCTCCAATGTGTCCACCGGGGCTTCGGACATCGGCGATTCAGACGTCCCCGTCAGCAATGCCCCCTCCATCGACGCCAGCGCTCTGGCCGATCACCGGGTCGCGATCGTCGTCTTCGCGGTCGCGGTCAATCCTCGAACCGGGGTCACCGGGCTGACAACCCCGCAGGTGCGCGACGTCTTCAGCGGCAAGGTGAGCAACTGGAGCCAGGTGGGGGGCAAGAGCGTGCCGATCTCGCTGATCGAGCGCAAGCCCGGATCCGGGACCCGCCTGTCCTTCGACAAGGACATCATGCAGGGCACCACCGAGTCGGCCACCCCGGCCTCCACCCAGGACTCCACCCAGCTGGTGCTGCAGGGGGTCGCCGCGAGCCAGGGCGGGGTCTCCTACCTGAACGTCGCGTCGATCAAGGACAGCAGCGTTCTCGCCGTCACCATTGACGGAACCTCGGCCAACGCCAGTGGCGTGCAGAGCGGTTCCTACAAGTTCTTCGCCCACGAGCACATGTACACCAAGGCAGCGGCGCCCCCGCTGGCCACCGCGTTCATCAAGTACATCGCCTCCAGCGAGTTCCAGGCCACGGTGAGCGGCCTCGGCTTCCTGCCGCCGAACGCGACGACTCTGCAGTCAGCGGCCGACAAGTAGGCGGCTCTCCGAATCAGGTGCAGGGGGAGATGAGCGGGGACGTGGCCGGGAGCGGCGGAAGCAGCAGCGCCCTCCTGGTCCGCCGCGCGGTCCCCGGAAGGGCGCGGACGATCGATCGCGCCTCGCGGGCGCTGCTGCTCGGTGCCGCCGGGGTGAGCATCGTCATCGTCCTGCTGGTGGTGATCTTCATCACCGTCCGGGCATGGCCGGTGGTGTCGCAGATCGGCCTCGGTTCGTTCTTCCTCTCGACGGTGTGGGAGCCCGACTCCGGCATCGCGTTCGGCGGCACGGTCGCCCACTTCGGCGCTCTCACTCCCATCCTGGGATCGGTCGTCGCCGTGGGCCTGGCGTTGCTGCTCGCGGTTCCCATCGCCGTCGCGGTGGCGGTGGTGCTGGCCGAAACCGATCGCAACCTCGGTGAACGCATCCTCCGGCCGGCCATCGAGGTCTTCGTCGGGATCCCCTCGGTGGTCTACGGATATGTCGGCTTCGTGGTGCTGCTGCCGATCCTGGCGCGCATCGCACCCGCCGGTGACAACGGCTCCGGCTACCTCGCCGCCGGTGTGGTGCTGGCGATCATGATCATCCCCACCATCGCCACCCTCTCCGCCGACGCGCTGATCACGCAACCAGCGGCGCTGCGCGAGGGGTCCTACGCGCTGGGCGCGACCGAGTGGCAGACCATCAACCGCGTGGTCCTGCCGGCGGCGCGTGGCGGGATCATCAGCGGGGTGGTGCTGGGTCTGGCGCGGGCGATGGGCGAGGCGCTCGCGGTGGCCCTGGTGATCGGCGACGTGCAGCGGCTGCCCGACTTCCTCCACCAGGGGTTCCAGGCCTTCGTCCAGCCGGGCACCACCATGACCGTGACCATCACCGACGGGGTCAACAACCTGGCCATCAATCCCCAGGGGACCGCGGCCCGCTACATGCTCGCTCTGGTGCTGCTGGTGGTTGTCTTCATCAGCATCAGCGTGGTCCGTCTGGTCAACCGCCGCGGTCGGGTGGTGGTGTGAACCCGCGCGCCCGCGCCACCAGCACCGTCGCCATCAGCGCGATGCGCGCCACCGCGGTGCTGCTGCTGGCGCTGCTGGTCTGGGCAATCGTCTACCTGGTCGTCAACGGCTGGGGCGAGCTCACCAGACCAGGCTTCTACACCAAGGCACCCAACATCGGCGGCCCCGGCAGCGGCGCCGGTCCGCAGCTGTTCAACACCGCCTACATCCTGGTGCTGTCGATGGCGATGACCATCCCCGTCGGCTTGGGCGCCGGCATCTACTTCGCCGAGTACGCTGGCACCGGAAGGATCACCAACCTGGCGCGGCGGGCCACCGAAACGCTCGCGACCCTGCCGTCGATCGTGGTGGGACTCTTCGGCTTCTCTCTCTTCATCGACGCGACTCACAGCCATCCCAGCCGCCTGGCCGCGTCGCTCTCACTGGTGGTGATCAACCTGCCCTACGCGGTGCGCGTCTCCGAGGATGCGATTCGCGGGCTGCCCTCCTCGCTCCGAGAGGGAAGCCTGGCACTGGGTGCGACGCGTTGGCAGACGGTGGTGCGAACGCTGTTGCCCGCAGCGCTTCCCAGTCTGATCACCGGGATCATCCTGGTGGCGGGACGGACCTTCGGCGAGGCGGCGGCGATCCTCTTCACCGGATCAGCGGGAGCGATCACCGAGAACTCCAACTTCAGCCTCGACCCGTTTCAGAAGGGGGACACCCTGGCGGTGGATCTCTACGTCTTCCGCACCCAGGCCGAGCCCAGCGCCGTTCCCGATGCGCGTCAGTACGCCGACGGCGTCGCGGCGCTGCTGGTGGTCCTGGTGCTCGGATTCAACCTGGGGGCGCGCTTCCTCGGGCGCTCGCTGGTGCGCCGGCTGCAGGCCCTTCCATCATGACAGCCGGGCCGATCCGGTCCGCTTCCTCGCTCTGGCCGATGCCCCCGCGTCGGCCACCGAGCCGGTGCCGGCCGCCAAGCTGTCGACTCGCGGACTGCGCGCCTGGTATGGCGATTCCTGGCTCTCCGCGACGTGAATATCGCCGCGCCGCGGGGCAGGATCACCGCCATCGTCGGACCCAGTGGCTGCGGGAAGAGCACGCTGCGACTCTGCCCCAGCCGTCGATGGAAGAAGGGCCCGGCCACACGACGCGACCGAGCCCTTCCGACCAGAGGGGGGTGAGAATTTCGGATGGGGTGGGTTTAGCTACATCCGCTGGTTGCACCGCAGTTGAGGCACTTGTAGCAGGCACCGCTGCGGACCATCAGGCTGCCGCAGTCGGAGCACGAGGGCGCGTCCTCCTGGTTGAGGAATGCCGCCGGTGCAGAGCGGCTGACCACGGGAAGCTCGGTTGTCGTCGGCAGCGCTGGGGGCGCCGACGCGCTCAGACGGGTGTCACGTTGGGGCTCTTCACCCGCCTCGGTGCCGTCGCGGCGGATGATCCCGAGCGCGTCGCGATCCTCCCAGGGAAGGAAGCGCGACGCCAGCCAGCGGAAGATGTAGTCCATGATCGACTTGGCGATCGGAACCTCCGGGTTGCCGGTGAAACCCGAGGGCTCGAAGCGGGCGTGCGAGAACTTGTCGACCAGCGCCTTCAGGGGAACGCCGTACTGCAGCGCCAGGGAGATCGCGGTGGCGAAGGAGTCCATCAGGCCGCTGATGGTCGATCCCTCCTTGGCCATCTTGAGGAAGATCTCCCCGGGTGTCCCGTCCTGGTAGAGCCCGACGGTGATGTACCCCTCATGCCCCGAGATCTCGAACTTGTGGGTGACCGCCTGCCGCTCCGCCGGCAGCCGCTTGCGCAGCGGGCGTTCGACCAGCTGCGTCCTGGCGACCACGCCGGTCGTCTTGTCCATGGTGGTGGCCATCGGCTGGCTGCGCTTGCTGCCGTCGCGGTAGATGGCGAGCGCCTTGAGTCCCAGCTTCCAGCCGTCGATGTAGGCCTGCTCGACCTCGTCGACGCTGGCGTCGGGCGGCATGTTCACCGTCTTCGAGATGGCGCCGCTGAGGAACGGCTGCACCGCGCTCATCATCCGGATGTGCCCCTGCCAGGCGATGCTGCGCATACCGCTGGCGGGCTTGAAGGCGCAGTCGAAGACCGCCAGGTCGTCCTCCCGAAGATGGGGGGCGCCTTCGATGGTGTCGTTCGCGTCGATGTAGGCGACGATGTCGTTGACCGCCGCCTCGCCATATCCCAGCCGGTGTAGCGCCTGTGGCACGGTCTGGTTGACGATCTTGAGCATGCCACCGCCGACCAGCTTCTTGTACTTCACCAGGGCGATGTCGGGCTCGACCCCGGTGGTGTCGCAGTCGAGCATGAAGCCGATGGTCCCGGTGGGCGCGAGCACGGTCGCCTGGCCGTTGCGGTAGCCGTGGACCGCGCCGAGCTCGTGCGCCTCGTCCCACGCCCGCCGCGCCGCGGTGATCAGGTCGGCCTCGACGTTGTCGGTGCCGATCCGGTAGGCGGCCTCGCGGTGCTTGCCGATCACTCGAAGCATCGGCTGGCGGTTGACGGCGTATCCGTTGAAGGGTCCGATCTCTCGGGCCATCCGGGCTGACTGCGCGTAGGCCTCACCGGTCATGATCGCGGTGAGGCAGCTGGCCACGTCTCGCCCCTGTGGCGAGTCGTAGGGGACGCCCCGCGCCATCAGCAGGGCGCCGAGATTGGCGTAGCCCAGCCCCAGCGGCCGGAAGTCCTCGCTGTTCTTGGCGATCTTGGGCGTCGGGTAGGAGGCGTTGCTGACCAGGATCTCCTGGGCGGTGATGGTGATCTGCACCGCGTGCCGGAAGCCTTCGACGTCGACGCTGCCGTCCTCGCGCAGGAACTTCATCAGGTTGAGCGAGGCGAGGTTGCAGGCGGTGTCGTCGAGAAACACGAATTCGCTGCAAGGGTTGCTGGCGTTGATGCGACCGCTGTTCGCCGAGGTGTGCCAGTCGTTGATGGTGGTGTCGTACTGGATCCCCGGATCCCCACACTGCCACGCCGACTCCGCCATGCTGCGCAGCAGCTGGCGCGCCGGCAGCGCCTTGAGCAGCCGGCTGCGGTCGGTGACCGCCCGCAGCTGCCACTCCTTGTCCTCGAGTACCGCCCGCATGAAGTCGTCGGTGACCCGCACCGAGTTGTTGCTGTTCTGGAAGAAGATCGAGCCGTAGGCCTCACCGGTGAAGACGCCGTCGTAGCCGGCATCGATCAGCGCCCAGGCCTTCCGCTCCTCGGTCACCTTGCAGGTGATGAACTCCTCGACGTCGGGGTGATCGACGTTGAGGATCACCATCTTGGCGGCGCGCCGGGTGGTTCCTCCGCTCTTGATCACCCCGGCGAAGGCGTCGAAGCCCTTCATGAACGACACCGGCCCGCTGGCGATGCCGCCGCCGGCGAGCGCCTCCATCGAGGAGCGGATGGGAGACAGATTGGTGCCTGTGCCACTGCCGTACTTGAAGAGCATGCCCTCGGTGTGGGCCAGCGTGAGGATCGAGTCCATCGTGTCCTCGACGCTGTTGATGAAGCACGCCGAGGCCTGCGGGCGCGTGCCCGGCACGCCGACGTTGAACCACACCGGGCTGTTGAAGCTCATCATCTGGTGGAGCACCAGGTGGGTGAGCTCGTCCTGGAACGACTGGGCGTCGGCCTCGGTGGCGAAGTAGCCGCCCTCGCGGCCCCAGCGGGCCACGGTGTCGCAGACGCGGGAGATCACCTGACGGACGCTGGTCTCGCGTCGAGGCGATCCCAGCGGGCCGCGGAAGTACTTGCTGACCACCACGTTGGTCGCCATCTGCGACCAGGCGGTGGGCACCTCGCACTCGCGCTGCTCGAAGACGGTCTCGCCCTTCTCGTTGGCGATGGTGGCGCTGCGCGGTTCCCAGGTCACCTCGTCGAAGGGGTGCACCCCGGCCCGGGTGAAGCGGCGCTCGATGGGCAGGCCGCGGCCGGGGGCGGCCCGGCCGGGGACGCTGATCTGGCCGGCCGCGGCCCGCCGCCGGGATCGCTTGCCGTTGCCTCCGGCCGAGGCGGCGTCCGAGGGATCGTCCGTTGGAGACGTGAAGGGGACTGGACTATCCACAGGTGGGCCTCACTCCGCAGAGAGTGGGTGACGGGCGGCGTCGATCTCCGCCCCCCGGCCATCCACAGGATTTTCCCCATTTTCCCACATCTTGGGGTGCTCGGGGCCTGAAGCCCCTACATCTTGGGACCGGACCCAGCCCTCGTCAAGGGCCTCTGCCCAGACGTGTGCGGCCCGGTCCGGCCGAGGGGGGCGAGCGCTCGCCCTCCGCCGCCGCACCCGACGCGGGGACCGCCGACGTTCGAGATGAACGCGGCCGCCCGGCCGGGATCAGGCTTGGCGGGCGGGGGTCTCGGTGCGGCGGGCCGGCTCGCCGGCCGGGGTGCCGCGGAGGGCTCGCTGCTCGGCCGGTGCCGCCGCCACAGGGCGCCGGTCGACCACCGCCGCGCGGCGCACCAGTGCCATGCCCATCACGATGCCGCCGAAGGCGGTCAGCAGCAGCCCCGGACCAAGGCTGTAGCCGGCGACGTGGGCGAGCCGCATCAGCGGCGACGCGGAGTCGACGGTGGTGGTGCCCCGCAGCGCGTCCCAGGCAGCCGCCCCCAGCACCAGCCAGGCACCCGCGGCGACCATCACCACGGAGGCCGCCAGCAGCACCAGACGGGCGCCGACGCCCTCGCGCCGCCAGCCGAGCCCGATGAGCATGACCACCAGCCCGGCGACGGCGGCGGCGCAGCCGGGGAGCAGGCCGAGGAAGGCGCTCCGGTCGGTCCAGTGCCAGGACGCCGAATCGATGAACCCGAAGCCGAAGGACGGCCCCGCGTAGGCGACCACCGCGGCCCAGGCGCCGATCAGCAGCGCCGCTGCTCCGATGATCACCGCCATGGTCCGGCGGACGGCGCCGGCGGGCGGGATGATGAAGTCCGGTTGTCCGCGAACGACCCGGGTGGGAACTGCCTCGACCATGGCTTGCTCTCCCTTCCAGTTGATGCCGTCCCTTGACTCTATTGGTATAGCGATGCGTACCGGTCCCGTCAATCCGGCCACTGCCCTGGGGCGGGGTCGCCGGCGCCACCCGGGTGCGTCATGCTGTGCCCATGAAGGCCCCGGTGCTGTGCCTCGACTGCTGCCAGCAGTACATGGAGCTCGACCTGCTGGCCGACCATCAGCACCTGGCCTGCCCCGGGTGCGAGCGGGTGTGGTGCGCCGTCTGCATCGCTCGCATCGAGGTGCCGATCAGCGAGGAGTGGCGGCGCCGCCGGCGGGTGGCGCACCTCAACTGACCGCCGCGCGGCTGCCCTGGGTCGCGCCGGTGGTGCGACCATTAGAAGCGTGAGCCCGGCCCCCGCGGACACCGTCACCGTCACCCTGCCGGAGATGGGGGAGTCGGTGACGGAGGGGATCGTCGTCGAGTGGCGCAAGCGCGCCGGCGACCGGGTCGCCGCCGGCGAGGTGATCGCCGAGGTCAGCACCGACAAGGTCGACGTCGAGGTCACCGCACCCGCCGCCGGGACCCTCTCGCGCATCGCCGTCGAGGCCGGGCAGACCGCCGGGGTCGGCGCCGTCCTGGCGGAGATCACTCCCGGACCACCCCCGGAAGACGGGTCCGGCCGCGCTGGCGAGACCACCGCGGACGCGCCCCCCGCGGCGCCCCCCACCCGGGCTGCGCCGCCCGTCCAGCCCGAGACACCCGTCACCGCTCGCACGCCGCCCGCCGCCCCCACCCCGGCGGCGGAGTCGCCGCCGGCCGCGCCCGCGCCCGCGGCCGCCCCGCCGGCGCGGCCCGAGGTGGCTGCGTCGCCGCTGGCCCGTCGCGCCGCCGCGCTCAGCGGGGTGGACCTGGCGACGGTGCGCGGGACCGGCCCCGGGGGGATGGTCACCCGGGCAGACGTCCTGGCGGCGGCGGCCTCGGGCAACGGCCGCGCCCAGGCCCGCGTTCCGCCGGCGCCGCCCGCCGCCGAGGCGGGCCGGCCGGCCGTGGTGAACCGCCCTCCGGCGGCGCCCCCGGCCGAGGGCACCACTCCGCTGCGCGGCCCGGCGGCGGCGCTGGCGGCGGCGATGGAGCAGAGCCGGGAGATCCCGACGGCGACCTCGTTCCGCACCGTCGAGGTCGACAGCCTCGCCGACCGGCGGCGGCAGCTCAACGACGCGCTGCGGCGCGCCGGCAGTCCCGAAAAGGTGTCGTTCACCCACCTGATCGGCTACGCGATCGTCCGCGCCGCTCTCGACGTTCCCAGCATGTCGGCACACTTCGAGCGCGACGCCGACGGCAAGCCGGCGCGGGCGCAGCCGGGCATCCACCTCGGACTGGCGGTCGACATCACCCGCAAGGACGGCAGCCGCTTCCTGGTGGTCCCGGTCATCCGCAACGCCGCCGAGCTCGACTTCGCCGCGTTCCGCAACGAGTACGAGCGGCTGGTGGCCAAGGCACGCAACAACACGCTCACCGTCGACGAGCTGCGCGGTGCCAGCATCACCCTGACCAACCCCGGCGGTCTCGGCACGGTGGCCTCGGTGCCGCGGTTGATGCCGGGCCAGGGAACCATCGTCGCGGTCGGATCGATCGACTATCCGCCCGGACTCCGTTCGGTCGGTGAGGCACGCCTGCGCGACATGGGTGCGGCGCGGGTGATGACCATGACCAGCACCTACGACCACCGCGTCATCCAGGGGGCCGAGTCGGGCGAGTTCCTGGGCCGAATCGAGCAGCTGCTCGGGGGCGCCGACGGCTTCTACAGCTCCGTCTTCGAGTCGCTGGGACTGCCTGCCCCCAGCGGCGCCGCGCCGGTGCCGCAGCTGACCGGCGAGGCGGCGGCCCGGGTGCGTGACGCCGCTGCCGCAACGGGAGCGGCATCGCACGAGCTGCTCGCCGCCGTCGGTGCCGGCATGTCGCTGGTCAAGGCGCATCGCACCCACGGTCATCTGGGCGCTCATCTCGACCCGCTCGGAGCACCGCCGATCGGCGACCCGGCAATGGAGCCCTCGACGGTCGGCCTGACCCCAGCATTGATGGAGGCGGTTCCCGCCGACGTGCTTCGCGTCTACGTGTCTGGCCGCAACCTCGCCGAGGTGCTCCCCAACCTGCGGGCGACCTACTGCGGCACCATCGCCTACGAGCTCGAGCACCTCTCCAGCCACGAGCAGCGCGTCTGGCTGCGCGAGCACATCGAGTCCGGCGCCCACAGCACTCCCCTGTCGCCCGAGCGGCGTCTGGTGCTGCTGCAGCGGTTGACCAAGGTCGAGGCGATGGAGCGCTACCTGCGGCGCACGTTCCTGGGGCAGAAGACCTTCTCCATCGAAGGCCTCGACGCGATGGTGCCGATGCTCGAGGAGCTGCTCTCCCTGGTTGCCGACGACGGCATCGACTCGGTGGTGATGGGCATGGCCCATCGCGGGCGGTTGGCGATTGTCGCCCATGTCGTCAACCGGCCCTATGAGTCCATCCTCGTCGCCTTCGAGCAGGGGGAACAGAAACGCCAACTGGGCGAGGGCGCCGACGACCCCACCGGTGACGTCAAGTACCACCTCGGCGCCACCGGCACCTACGTCACCGAGGCCGGCAGGCCGGTCACCGTGCGTCTGCTCAACAACCCCAGCCACCTCGAGGCCATCGACCCGGTGGTCGAGGGCTGGACCCGGGCCGAGCAGACACGCCGCAGCGCCGCCGAGCTGCACGTCGATCCCAAGGCGGCGATGCCGGTGCTCATCCACGGGGACGCCGCCTTTCCCGGCCAGGGCATCGTCGCCGAGGTGCTCAATCTGCAGGCGCTGCAGGGCTACAGCACCGGCGGCACCGTGCACATCATCGCCAACAACCAGGTCGGCTTCACCACCGAGGCGTGGGAGGCGCGCTCGACCCGCTACGCCAGCGACCTGGCGAAGGGTTTCGACAGCCCGATCATCCACGTCAACGCGGACGACATCGAGGCCTGCATCCACGCCATGCGGCTGGCCTACGACTACCGCCGCACCTACCATCGCGACGTCGTCGTCGACCTGGTCGGCTACCGGCGCTTCGGCCACAACGAGACCGACGAGCCCGCGTACACCCAGCCCTTGATGTACGCCAAGATCCGCGAGCACCCGACTGCGCGGGACCTCTTCGCCGCCAAGCTGGTCACCGAGGGGCTGCTCAGCCGGGAGCAGGCCGACCGCCGCGCCCAGGAGGCGTTCGACCGCGTCGGCCAGGCGCATCAGCGGGTCAAGGCGTCGCTGGCCGCCGTCCCCAGCGAGCCGGGTGAACAGCAGATCCTGCTGCACGACATCGACGTGCGCACCGAGGTGGCGGCGGAGACCCTGGTCACCCTCAACGAGCAGCTGCTCAGCGTCCCCGAGGACTTCCACCTCAACCCCAAGCTGGGCCGGCAGATGGAGCGCCGCCGTGAGGCGGTGAAGGGTGGCGAGATCGACTGGTCGACGGCGGAGTCGCTGGCGTTCGCCTCGCTGCTGCTGCAGGGGAGGCCGATCCGGCTGACCGGCCAGGACACCGAGCGCGGCACCTTCAGCCAGCGCCATCTCACCTTCCACGACGTCGAGAACGGCCGGGGCTACACTCCGATGCAGCACCTGGTGGGCGCCGCCGCCGCCTTCGAGCTGCACAACAGCCCGCTGAGCGAGGCGGGGGCGTTGGGTTTCGAGTACGGCTACAGCACCGCGACTCCCGAGACCCTGGTGCTGTGGGAGGCGCAGTACGGCGACTTCGTCAACAACGCCGAGGTCGTCGTCGACCAGTTCATCGCCTCGGGTCAGGCGAAATGGGGGGTCCGTTCACGGCTGACGCTGCTGCTCCCTCACGGCTTCGAGGGCTCGGGGCCCGAGCATTCCAGCGCGCGCCTGGAGCGCTTCCTGCAGCTCTCCGCCCAGGGCAACATGCGGGTCGCCAACCCCTCGACCGCGGCCCAGTACTTCCATCTGCTGCGTCAGCAGGCGCTGGTCAACGAGGCCCGGCCGCTGGTGATCATGACCCCCAAGAGCATGCTGCGGTCGCGCGATGCCGCCTCGCCGATGAGCGACCTGGCCGGTGGGCGCTTCCAGCCGGTGATCGACGACCCGGTCGCGGGGCGCGAGCGCAAGGCGATCACCACCATGCTGCTCTGCAGCGGCAAGATCTACTACGAGCTGCAGAACCACTCGCTGCGCAAGGAGCTCGACAACCTGGCCATCGCCCGGATCGAGTGCCTCGATCCCATCCCCATCGAGCCGGTGCTCAACCTGATCAAGAGCTACCCGAACCTGCGCCAGGTTTTCTGGGTGCAGGAGGAGCCCAAGAACATGGGCGCCTGGCCGCACCTGGCGCGGCCGATCGGCAAGCGCCGGCCATACGAGATCCACTGGGACTACGTCGGCCGGCCGCGCCGGGCCAGTCCCAGTGAAGGCTTCCGCGGCGCCCACCTGGTCGAGCAGGAGCGGATCATCACCACCGCGCTGACCATCGCCAAGGCGGGCAGCGACGCCATCGCCGACGCGCTGGTGGCCAGCCTCAGCAAATCGCTGTGAGCGAGGCTCAGGCGGACGGCGCGTCCTCGCGGCCCAGGGTGGTGGTGCTCGGCGGCGGTCCCGCCGGGGATGTCGCCGCCCTGCGCGGGGCGCAGCTGGGCGCCCGGGTCACCCTGATCGAGCGCGCCGAGCTCGGCGGCACCTGTCTCAACTGGGGATGCATCCCCACCAAATCGCTGCTCGCCGCCGCCGACCTGCTGCGCAGGATCAAGCTGAGCGACGAGTTCGGGATCGAGGTCGGGGAGGTGAAGGTCAATTTCCCGCGCATGATGGAGCGCAAGGAGGAGGTGGTCCTCGCCATGCGGCGCGGCGTCGAGGCCGCCTGCAAGCGCAAGAAGGTCGAGGTGCTCAGGGAGCACGGCGTCATCGAAGATGGCGCGGTGGTCGCCGGCGGTCGCAGCCTTGCCTACGACCATCTGGTGGTCTGCGTCGGCACCGAGGCGTACGGGCTCCCCGGCGTCGACATGGACCACCCCAGCGTGGTCACCTCCAACGGCATCCTCCGGCTGGAGCGCATCCCCGAGCGGCTGCTGATCATCGGTGGTGGCGTCATCGGCTGCGAGTTCGCCAGCCTCTTTGCTCCGCTGGGGACGCGGACCACGGTGGTGGAGGTGCTGCCGCAGATCCTCGCCGGGGTCGACTCCCGCATCGTCGCCCAGTTCCGCAAGCTGATGGAGGCGCAGGGCATCACCTTCCTCACCGGCCGCACGCTGGCGAAGGTCACCGAGTACCGTGCCGACGACCTCAGCGTCGAGCTCGACGACGGCACCGCGATCGACTGCGACGTGATGCTGATCAGCATCGGCCGCCAGGCGCAGACCCGTGGCATCGGACTGGAGTCGATCGGGGTGGAGCTCACCGAGCAGGGGCACATCGTGGTCGACGACATGCTGCAGACCGCAAACCCGCGGATCTGGGCGGCCGGCGACTGTATCGGCGGGCACCAGCTCGCCCATCTCGCCAGCAAGGAGGCGGAACGCGCGGTCGAGAACGCGCTCGGACATCACCCCCGGGCCATCGACCGGACGGTGGTGCCGTCGTGCATCTACACCCACCCGGAAATTGCCATGGTCGGCCTCAACAGCGAGACCGCGAAGCAGGTCGCCGGCGAGGTCAAGACCGGGCAGGCGCGCTTCCTCGGCAACGGCAAGGCGCTCGGTGAGGGGGAGCCCGACGGGGTGGCCCTGCTGGTGGCCGACAAGCAGACCGATCAGCTGCTCGGCGCGACCATCATGGGAGCGCACGCGGTGGAGATCATCCACGAGATCGGCGTCGCCATCTCCGACGGGCTGACCATGGCCGAGCTGGGCGACATCATCCACGCCCACCCCACCGTCAGCGAGCTGGTGATGGACGCCAACCAGCAGGGCGAAGGCATCGCCCCGTATCTGTCGTAGCGGCTGACCCCGCCCTCAGCTCGGGATCTGGCGGAGGCGGTCCTGGGCCCGGCGGCGGCGGCGGGCGGTGACCATGCGCCGGGCGATCCGTACCTCGCGGATGGTGAACACCGCGATCACCAAGGCCAGGCCGAGCAGGACTCCCCCCACCCAGCGTGGGGTGAGCACGGCGCTGGTGGTGCCGGCGGTCACCAGCACGGTGACGGCGGCACCCAGCACCACCACCTCGAAGAGGCGGAGCATCACCAGTGCCACCTCGGTGGGCCCGGCCAGCCGGGCGCGGACGGCAGCACGCACCTGGTCGGCGGCGGCCCCCGGCGAGGACGGGGGTGCCGACGCCGGGCCTGTCCCCGGCGTCCGCCAGGGAGGCGGCGCGCCCGGGGTGGTGCGCCGGCGCAGGGCACCAAGCGCGCCGAGCATGAGCAGGCGCGTCAGCAACCGGGCGAGGACTCCGAAGGGCATCGCCCCACCATCTTCGCGCAAAGCCCCGAACCGGGCACGTCGCGCATCTCGCTCAGCCGGAGCTGGACACCAGAGCGGGCGAACCGTTGCCGGTCCGCCCGCCAGGAAGGGGTGAAAAGCAAGGGGGTGCGGCCGGGCTGGGCCGCGGCGCTGTCTCCCGCGCCGGGAGAAGCGTTATCCCTATTCTGCACCATCGCCCGGAAACGGCCGCCGCCAGGTGTTACAGTCCGGCCGCGTCGAGGGCTCAAGGAGAGGACAGAGTGCGTGCGTACATCCTCATCAGCGCGTCCGCCGGCAAGGCGATGGACGTGGCCTCGCACCTCAAGGGTCAGCGCGGCGTGATCCAGGCAGACGCCATCACCGGTGAGTACGACGTCATCGCCCAGGTGGAGGCGGATGACATCGCCGGCATCGGCAGTCTCATCGTCGAGAAGGTGCAGCGCCTCGACGGCGTCTTCAAGACGATCACCTGCCTCGCCGTCGAGTAGCTCGAGCCCGCCGATGTCCGGCGGCGGACCCGGACCTGTCTACGTCGAGGGCAGGATCGGCTTGCGCGGCCTCGCCGGTCTGTACGCGGAGGCGTTCGGGCGGCTGCGCCGGAGCGCCCACCTGCGCGCGTCGTACCTCTTCTGGATCGCCCTGGGCCTGGTCCTCACCGAGGCCTTCAGCGTCTCGGTTGCGCATCTGCAGTCGACCGACACGGAACGCTGGGCCGCCGCCGCGGCGCTGGGATGGTGGCTGTTCCCGAGCCTGGTGCTCGCCGGTGGCGCGGCCCTGCTGGTCACGCCCGCGGGCGAGCGCATCGACTACATCGGTGTTCCCAACGGCCTCACCGCGCTTCGCGCGTACAGCTGCCTTCCGCTGCTGCTCACCGCGACGCTGAGCACTCCCGGACGAAGCGGTTTCGTCATCTGGTCGACGACCGGCGGGCTGATCGGCCTGCTCGACTTCGCCGACGGCTTCATCGCCCGCCGGGTGGGCCCGCTCACCGAGCTGGGGCGCGCCCTCGATCCCGCCATGGACTCGCTCTTCTTCGGCACCGCGGCGATCGGCAACGTGCTGCTGGGCATCATCCCGCGCTGGCTGATGGCGCTGCTGCTGTTCCGCTACCTGGCTCCGCTACTGGCCACACCGGTCGTCTTTCTCGCCGGCCGGCGTCCGGAGCTTGTCTACACGGTGTGGGGCCGCCGCAACACCGCGTTCACCGGAGTTGTCCTCTTCGTCCTGATGCTGGTGCGCGCCTTCTATGGACCGGTGGACGCGGTGGCCATCGCCATCGGCGTGCCGCTGCTCGGCACCACCACGGTGCTGCATTTCATCGCCCTGGCGGAGCGCACCTACCACGCCCCGGTGGTTCGCGAGAGGCGGCGCCCGGACTAGACGCTGCATTGGCGTGTCACGCCGCGCACACGGCACCGGGAGCTTCGCCGCACCGAGCGCATAATCGATGCGTGCATGCCGTCATCAAGTCGACTCCCGGGCCCGGCTTCATCGTCGCCGACGTGGCCGAGCCCACCCCGGCTCCGGGCGAGGTGGTTCTCGAGGTGGAGGCGGCCTCGGTCTGTGGTACCGACGTGCACCTCTACGACTGGAACCGCTGGGCGGCGGAGCGGGTGCATCCCCCGCGGGTGGTGGGGCACGAGATGTGCGGACGCGTCGCCGCGCTCGGCCCCGATGTCGACGGCGTGCAGATCGGCGACCGGGTCGCGGTCGAGACCCACCTCGTCTGCGGGCACTGTCCGGAATGCCTCCGCGGCGACTTCCACGTCTGCGCCAACACGCGCATCCTCGGTGTCGACGTCGACGGCGCGTTCGCCGAGTACGTCGCCGTACCCCGGCGCAACCTGTGGCCCGTGGTGCCCGGTCTGGCTCCCGAGCTGGCGGCGCTGATGGAGCCCTTCGGCAACGCGGTGCATGCTTGCTCCGCCGGACGCCTGCGCGGTCAGGTCGTCGCCGTCTTCGGATGCGGCCCCATCGGATGCGCCGCGGTGGCCATCGCCCGCGCCGAGAACGCCGCGCGCGTCGTCGCCGTCGACCCCAATCGGTACCGCCTCGAGCTGGCCGAGCGCATGGGTGCCGACGCGCTGGTTGCTGCCGGCGACGACCTCGAGCCGGCGGTGACCCGCGCCGCCGGCGGACCGCTCGACTGCGCCTTGGAGATGAGTGGAGCGCCGCCTGCGGTCGTCGCTTCGGTGCGACTGGTGCGGCCCGGGGGCTGGATCAGCGTGCTCGGCATCGGCGACGCCGCGACCACTCTCGACGTCGGCCGCGACGTGGTGATGAAGGGACTCACCCTGTTCGGCGTCGTCGGACGCAGGATGTTCTCCACCTGGGAGCAGACCACCGCCTATCTCTCGGGACCGATCGACCCGGCACCACTGCTCACCCACCGCTTCGCCCTGGACGAGGTGGACGGGGCGATGGAGCTGATCAAGTCGGGCCGCTGCGGCAAGGTGGTGTTGCTTCCCGACGGCCGCGCCGGACATTGATGACGGAGACGGCATGATCACCGATCCCCCGGCGGCCTCGGCCGCGGTCAGCGGACTCGACGCCTCGTTGCGCGCCGACCTCGACGCGCTCCGCGCCGAGGGTCTCTACCGTCCGCTGCGAGTCCTGGAGACGGCTCAGGGACCAGAGGTGGTCATCGGCGGGCGCCGGCTGATCAATCTCTCCTCCAACAACTATCTCGGGCTCAACACCCACCCGCGCCTGCTCCAGGCGGCGACCGCCGCCATCACACGGTGGGGTGCCGGCAGCGGAGCGGTCCGCACCATCGCGGGAACGCAGAGCGTCCACGAGGAGCTGGAACGACGCCTCGCCGCCTTCAAGCGCACCGAGGCGGCGCTCACCTTTCAGAGCGGCTACACGGTCAACGTCGGCGTCCTCGGGTCGATGCTCGAGGAGGGCGACTGCGTGGTCAGCGACCGGCTCAACCACGCCAGCATCATCGACGGCATCCGCCTCACCCGGGCGGATCGCATCCTCTACGACCACATCGACGTCGACGACGCCGAGCGGGCGCTGAACGAGGCAAGGCAGAAGGGCTACCGACGGATCCTGCTGGTCACCGACGGCGTCTTCAGCATGGACGGCGACATCGCCCCGCTGCCGGCGCTGGTCGAGCGGGCCGAGGCGGTGGGCGCGTCGATCATGGTCGACGACGCGCATGCCTCGGGAGTGCTCGGCAGCAACGGTCGCGGCACCACCGACCACTTCGGGCTGCATGGCCGTATCGCCCTCAACATCGGCACCCTGAGCAAGGCGCTGGGCGTCGTGGGCGGCTATGTCGCGGCCTCGCAGGCGGTGCGCGACCACCTGATCCACAAGGCCCGGCCCTTCCTGTTCTCGTCGTCGCATCCCGGGTCGGTGGCCGCGTCGTGCATCGCCGCCGTCGATGTGCTGGAGCAGGAGCCCGAGCTGATCGAGCGTCTCTGGGAGAACACCCGCCGCTTCAAGCAGGGTCTTCGCGAGCTCGGCTTCGACATCGGCACCAGCGAGACCCCGATCACCCCGGTGATGTGTGGCGAGGCGCCCTCGGCGATGGCGCTCAGCGACGCGCTGCTGGAGCGCGGCGTCTTCGCCCAGGGGATCGGCTTCCCGACCGTGCCGCGGGGACAGGCCCGGGTGCGCACCATCGTCACAGCCACCCACACCGCGGCCCAGCTGGACGCCGCGCTGGAGGCCTTCGCCGATGCCGGGCGCGCCGGCGACCTGCGGCGTCGCTAGGCTGACGGGTGATGCAGCGGTCCCGGCAACGGCAGTCGATCAGGCGCGCCCATCCGGCCACTCGTAACGTCCCGGCCGGGATGGACTTTCCCTCGGTGGGTCGTGCCCGACCCAGGCTCGGCTGAGATGCCACATCGTGGCGAGGCCGAGCTGGAGGCCGAGCGCGAGCTGATCGTCGCCGCGCAGCGCAACCGAGCGGACTTCGCCCCGCTCTACGAACGCTACGTGGACCAGATCTTCGCCTACGCCTACACCCTGACCGGGGACCGGGAGCTCGCCCAGGACGTGACCGCCGCCACCTTCGCCAAGGCCATCGAGGAGCTGCCGCGCTTCCAGTGGCGTGGCGTGCCCTACTCCGCCTGGCTCTACCGCGTCGCCGGCAACCTGGTGGCGCGGCATCGCCGCCGGCCCGGCTGGCTGGAGCTCCAACCGAACCTGATCGACGAGGGCATCGGCCCCGAGGACGCGGCGATCGCCTCGGACCGCCACGCCGAGGTGCGGCGCGCCGTCGCCGAGCTGCCGGTGGACCAGCGCCAGGCGATCGTGCTCCGCTTCTCGGGCCAGCTCGCCAACCGCGAGATCGCCGCGCTGATGGGCCGCAGTGAGGGGGCGGTCAAGCTGCTGACCTTCCGCGCCCTGACCCGACTGCGCCGGCGCCTGGGAGCGCCGCTTCCGGCCGAGCGGCTGGCGGCGGCCGCCGGAGACGAGCATGCCGGCTGATCGCGGCCTCTTCGACTCGCCGCCGCCGGCGCTGACCGACGAGCTCGACACCGTCCTCGAGAGCGGCGCCGCGGCGGCGCGCACCCGGTCCGAGCTGCTGCTCCCGCTGCTGGAAACGGCGTGGGAGCTCAGCGAGGTGCTCACCCTTCCCTGGTTGGACGAGGCGGAACGGCGCCGGCTGTACAGCCGCAGCCTGGAGCTGGCGGCGGGCTGGCCGCGCCGCACCCTGCGTCGCCTCCGCCTCGACCGGCCGGCGGTGGTCGGCGCGGCCGCCGGCGGCGCGCTGGTCACCGTGGCGGCGGCGGTGATGGTGGCGCGCCACGGGCGATCGCGGGCACCTCTGCCTGCCTGACGCGGGTCGGGGCTACCCTGGGGTGATGATCCCGCCCTCCGACCAGCGACCCGAGGACGGCGCCGAGCTCACTCCCCGCGAGCGCGCCCACCTGCGCTCTCGCGACCGCAAGCGGGTCACCAGGATGGTGATGGACAACGCCGCGGTCCGCCGGTTGGTGCTCCTGCGCGGGCAGAAGAAGGCTGCGCCGCCTCGCGACGAGGACGCTGGCCGGCGCTGAACGGCCGCCGCCGGCCCGGCTCGGTGACGGGATCGGCACGGCGGATCGATGGTCCGGAAGCTGGGGTCACAATGGCCCGCGATGGACAGCGCCGATCCGCCGCCGCCCTCCTGGCAACCCGGTCCGCCGCCACCTCCCGGCGCGTGGGTGCCGCCGCCGGCGGCACCGCCGCAATGGAATCCCTGGGGTGCTCCGCCGCCCCCCGCGGGCGGGGGGCCAGGTGCCCCGGGTGCCATCCCCGGCTGGGATCCGCGGCCCGTCCGCGCGCCCACTGCCGTCGGCAGCGGCAGCTTCCGGGCTCGCGGCGTCGGCGAGCTCCTGGACGGGGCCTTCACCCTCTATCGCCGCAACTTCCTGCTGATCGTCGCCATCGCTGCGGCGGTCCAGGTTCCCTTCGCCCTGATCCAGCTCGCCCTCTACCGCGCCGCGGACCTGAGCGGACACCTCAGCTCGATCAACACCACCCTGCAGCAGATCAACGCTCGCACCCAGAGCGGTCTCTACGCCAGCAGCGACCAGATCGACACGCTCAAGGGTGACGCCGGTGCGCTGATCGGCACCTTCGTTCTCGTCTTCGCCATCCAGTACCTGGTGGTGCGCCCGCTCGCCGAAGCCGCCACCACCAGGGCGGTCAGTGATCGCTACCTCGACCGCCCGTCGTCGGTGGGCAGCTCGTACGGCGCCGCCCTGCGGCGACTCCCCGCGCTGATCGCGATGACGCTGCTGCTGACCCTCGGTGCGACCGCGCTGGCCGCGGTGGTGATCGTGGCAGCCGTGGTCGCGGGGGCAGGGGGTGCGGTGCTGGTCGGCCTGCTGGCACTGGTGGCGATGGCCGTCGGCTACGTGCGGGTTCGGGTTGCGGCGCAGGCGATCGTCCTCGAGGGTGTTTCCGGAGTGCGCGGTCTGCGCCGCAGCTGGTCACTGCTTCGCGGCGCCTTCTGGCGAACCTTCGGCATCCTCGGGCTGCTGGCGCTGATCGAGCTGATCGTCAGCGGCATCGTCACCCTCCCGGTCACCGCCGCCACCAGCGGCCTGGACAGCGGCTCGCGCCAGCTGCTGCAGACCGCGCTGGGTGCGGTGGCGACCGTCTTCGTCGCTCCCATCACCCTGATCACCCTGACGCTCTACTACTACGACGCCCGCATCCGCCGAGAGGCGTTCGACATCGAGATGCTCGCCGCCTCGCTGTGAGCTCCTGCTCAGCCTGGCGACGGTGGGCGGCGATCGCTGTCTTGCCGGCGGCGGTGGCGGCACCGGTGGTCGCGCGGGCAGAGACCATCCTCCCCGCCGGCAGCGGCGCCAGAGACAGCCTGCAGCGCGTCTACCAGTCGCCGGCATTCCGCGACCTCGACCGCTCCCCGGACCGCGGGCCGCTCGCCGCCCTCGGCGACGCCATCCTCCGGCTGCTCCGCGCCGTGCTCGACACCCTCGGGGCTCCGGTGTCGCTGCTGCTCGGCGCGCTGGTGCTGGCGGTGGCGATCGCCCTGGCCGTCCTCCGCCTTCGCGGCGTGCTCGGCGGCCGCCAGCTCCACGTCGAGGACGAGCCGGCGGCGGCGGGGGATGATCCCGATCAGGAGTGGGACGCCGCCGAGAAGGCGGCGGCGGTGGGCGACTTTCGCGAGGCGGTTCGCCGCGCCTTCCGCAGCGCGCTGCTCAGCATCGGTCTGCGCGGCCGGCTTCCGCTGCAGGCCAGCTGGACAACCCGCGACCTGCTCCGCCACGCCGCCGGTGACGCCGACCTGCTGGCGGCGCTGGCCCCGGCCGCCGAGGCCTTCGACCGCGCCTGGTACGGAGGCATGCCGGTGGACGCGGCCGACTGGTCGGTGGCCCGGGGACGCTGCCAGGCGGTGCGGCGGCTCGCCGGACGCCGGGTGACCGCATGAGCAACCGCTCGCTCCGCCCAGCCGCGATCGCGGTGGTGGCCCTGGCGCTGGTCGGCGTCATCGCGGTGCTCTCGTCCACTCCGGCGGTCGAGAGCACCGATCCCTCGTCGCGCAGCGCCGGCCGAGCCGGCACCCTGGCGCTCTACACCTGGCTCGACCGGCTGGGACTGCCCGTCCACCGCGTCAGCGGCAGCTTCGACGTCGACGGCAGCGATGTGCTCTTCATGGTGCAGCCCGAGCGCGGCTTCAGCGCCGACGAGCAGGTGGCGCTCGTCGATCATCTCCGCGGCGGCGGCGAGGCGGTGCTCGCCGTCGATCCCGCCGGCCTGTCCTCCGCCGCCGGACTGCTCGCCTCGGTCGGAGTCGTGCCGACCGGGGTGACCAGCGACGGCACCGCGTTTCCGGCCGAGCCATCGCTGGCCCGGGGCCGGCTGCGCCGCGTGCCGCTCGGTCCCGCCACGCTCACCCTGCGGACCACCGGCGCCGGTGCCGGCACCGTCCTCGACGACGGCGGGGGGCGGACCGTGGCGGTGATGCAGCCCGTCGGCGCCGGGCGCATCTACGTCATCGGCTCGCCTCATCCACTCAGCAACGAGGGCCTGCAGCCGCGGTTGGGCGACTCCTGGGGGCTGGTGCTGGCGGTGCTCGAGCGCTCCCGCGGTGGCCGGATCGCCTTCGACGAGGTCCATCACGGCGAGACCGGGGCCTCGGGGGCGGCCGGCGTCATCGCCTGGCCGGTGTGGCTGGGCGGGGTCCTGGCGGGACTGGTCGGGCTGGGCTATCTGACCCTCTCGGGGCGGCGCCTGGGGCGGCCGCTGCCCTCCGGCGAGGCGACGGCGGTGCCGAGCGCGACCGCGCTGGTCGGCGCCGTGGCCCAGCTGGTCGAGCGCTCCCGCCGCCGTGGCGCCGTCGCCGAGCGCTACGCCGAGGAGCTCAAGCAGCGGCTGAGCGCCGCCACCGGAATCGACCCCGGCGTCGATGACGCCACCTTCGTGGCGCGGCTTGCGGGCTTCGGCGCGGGCGTGGCAGACGAGACGGCGGAGGTCCTGCGGCAGGCCCGGGCGCTGTCCGCCGCCGATCCCTCCGAGACCGCGCTGGTGGCGCTGGCCGGCCGGGTCGACGCGCTGGAGCGCTCGCTGGGGGCGGGAGCGCCGACGGCCGGGGTCCCGCGGTGAAGCGCGACGGGCGACCGGCAGAATGGCGCCCGTGACCCGGGCCGCCGAGCTGCGCACCGCCCTGAACCAGACGCTCCGCCGGGTGATCGTCGGCCAGGAGGCGGTGCTCGACGGTCTGCTCCTGGCGCTGCTGGTCGGCGGTCACGTCCTCCTCGAGGGCGTGCCGGGCACCGCCAAGACGCTGATGGCACGGGCCCTGGCGGCGGCCACCGAGGGACGCTTCCGCCGCATCCAGTTCACTCCCGACCTGCTTCCCTCCGACATCCTCGGCACCAGCGTCTGGCGCGCCGAAGCCGGCGTCTTCGAATTCCGCGAAGGGCCGATCTTCACCGACATGCTGCTCGCCGACGAGATCAATCGCGCCCCCGCCAAGACGCAGGCGGCGCTGCTCGAGGCGATGGAGGAGCGGCAGGTGACCAGCGACGGCGTCCGCCGTCCGCTCGGTGACCGCTTCCTGGTGCTGGCAACCCAGAACCCGGTGGAGTACGAGGGGACGTATCCGCTTCCCGAGGCGCAGCTCGACCGCTTCCTGCTCAAGCTCGAGGTGCCGCTGCCGGCGCCACCGGCCGAGGGTGAGCTGCTGCGGCGCGTCGACCGCGGTTTCGACCATCTCGACCTCGCCGGCGCCGGTGTGGTGGCCGTGGTCGACGCCGCCGGGTTGCACGCGGCACGAGAGGAGGTGCGCGCGGTGCGCGTCGCCGACGCGGTGGTCGACTACATCACCGCCATCGTCGCCACCACCCGCAGCTCGCCGGATCTCTCGCTGGGGGCCAGCCCGCGGGGGTCGATCGCCCTGCTGATGGGAGCCAAGGCGGCGGCCGCCATCAGCGGCCGCGACTACGTCGTTCCCGACGACGTCAAAGACCTGTGCGTTCCGGCGCTTCGCCACCGCATGGTGCGGCGTCCCGAGGCCGAGATCCAGGGGGTGAGCGAGGCCGCAGCCGTCGAGCGTGCCGTCGCCAAGGTGCCGGTGCCTCGGTGACCCGGCGCGGGGCGGTGCTGCTGCTGGCGCCGCTGCCGCTGGTGGGGTTGGGCGCCGCCTTCTCTCCCCTGCTGGTACTGGGACTGGCGCTCGAGGGCCTTGGCGTTGTCGCCATCATCGTCGATTACTCGCGCGCCCCCGGTCGCTCCCGGCTGCGGGTGGTTCGGAGCCACGACGACGTGCTCGCCGCCGGCCGTGCCAACCTCATCCAGCTGCAGGTCTCGGTCGATGGGGGGCCGCTCGGCGCCGTCATCCGCGACGAGTATCCGCCAGTCATGGCAGCATCAGCGACGCTGCTGCGAGCCCGCCTGCCCGCCTCGGTCGCGTACGCGCTGACGCCGCCGGCGCGCGGCACCTGGCGGTTCGGGGGAACGGTGGTGCGGGTCGCCGGTCCCTGGCGGCTGGCGGAGCGGCAGACGCGCCTCCCCACCGAAGCCGAGGTGCGCGTCGACCCCGACCTCTCGGCGGTGCGGGTCTACGAGGCGCTGTCGCGGCGGGGCCAGCTGGCCGAGCTGGGGGTTCGAGCCCTCCGCCGTGCCGGAGAGGGCACCGAGTTCGAGCGCGTCCGCGACGCAGTTCCCGACGACCCGCTCCGCTCCATCAACTGGCGGGCCACCGCCCGCACCGGCCGGCTGATGGCCACCGAGCTGATCCCCGAGCGCGCCCAGCCGGTGATCGTCTGCCTCGACCACGGCCGGCTGATGGGCGTGGGCGCCGGCGCGCTCACCAAGCTCGACCACGCCATCACCGCCGCCCTGCTGCTGGTCCACGTGGCACTTCGCTCCGGCGACCGCGCCGGCCTGCTCAGCTTCGACGACCACGTCACCTCGCTGGTGCGGCCGCGTCCGGGACGCGCCCAGCTGCGCGTGGTGCTCGACGCGATGGCGCCACTGCGGGCCGGCGAGACCGAGGCCGACTACGGCGCCGCCCTGGGACAGCTGTCGACCTGGCAGCGCCGGCGCGCGCTGCTGGCGATCTTCACCGACGTGCTCGATCCCGACCAGGGCGCCGAGCTGGTGCGCCAGTGCGCCCGCCTGCGGCGACGCCACCTCCCCCTGGTGGTGACGGTGCGCGATCCCGGGCTGGACGATGTCAGCCGTCAGCCACCGGTCGATCCTGCCGCGACCTATGCCCGCGCCGTCGCCGGGCGCCTGCTGCGCGAGCGCGAGGACACCCTGCGGGTGCTGCGCCGCAGCGGCGTGGAGACCATCGACGCCGACGCGCGCACCCTCTCGCCCCGGCTGGTGAACCGCTACCTCGAGCTCAAGCGACGCGCCGTGTTGTGAGGGCGGCGGGCTACAGCTCGCGCACCACCAGGGTGTTCGCCAGCCGGTCGTGAATCCCCTGCTTGCGCTGGTCGATCGCGGTGCTGACGGCGATGAGCAGTGCCACCACCAGCCCGATGAGAGGCAGCAGGATGACGGCAAACGGCAGGAATCGCACCAGCGCCGTGCTGGCATCGATGGGCTGTCCCGTGTCGACGCGAACGACGCGCAGCCGCAGCAGCATCATTCCCGGCGTCTGTCCGCGCGCCGCCCAGAAGCCGACGAAGTAGGCGGCGTGGATCAGCAGGCTGACGACCGTGACCCAGGCCCGCGCCGCGCCCCATTCGTTGGCCCCCTGACCGAAGAACACCGCTGAGCCGATGGCGGCGCCGACCACGGCCTCCGGGATGAGCAGGAAGAGGCCGTCGATGATGTAGGCGACGAGGCGCACCCAGAAGCCGCCATAGGCGACACCGGGAGCCGGTCCCTGATGGGCGTACCAGGGACCACCCTGCCATGTCGGCGGTGGCGGCGCCTGCGGCGCACCCGCGGCGGGGGGCGGGTCGGGCGGACGGGGCGGTGTCTCCACTGCGGTGGCCTCCTGCAGGGCCGAGGTGAGGGCATCCGCGAGGCCGCGAGTGTAGCCGCGCCGTCGTGGCTCCCGAGGACGCGCCCGGCGGCGTCAGCCCGTGGCCGCGGTTGCCTCCGCCGGGATGGCCTCGATGGCCGCGATCACCGCCCGGGTGATCTGTGTCGGCGTCGACGCCCCCGCGGTCACGCCCACCCTGCGCATCCCCACGAACCAATTGGGGTTGAGCTCGCCGGGGTTGTCCACCAGGAACCCCGGCTTGCCGCCGAGCTGCTCGACGACCTGGACCAGCCGCTGACTGTTGCTGCTGCGCTGGCTGCCGACCACCACCACGCAGTCGACGTCCTTGGCGGCGAGCACCGCCGCCTCCTGCCGTTCCTGGGTGGCGCGGCAGATCTCGTTGTGGGCCTCGATCGCCGGGAACCGCTGGATCAGCCGCTCGATGATCGCCGCCGTGTCCCACATGCTCAGCGTGGTCTGGCAGGTCACCGCGAGCTTGGTTCCCTGCGGATAGTCGAGCTCGTCGACCTCGTCGATCGTCTCGATCAGCCGTACGTGGCCGGGGGCGACGCCGAGCACTCCCGCCGGCTCGGGATGACCGCGCTTGCCGATGTAGACGACCTCGTAGCCGTCGTCGATCAGCCGGCGCACCAGGTCATGGGTGCGGGTGACGTCGCTGCAGGTCGCGTCGACCACGTCGAGACCACGTCGCCGTGCCTCGTCGACCACCTGCGGCGACACGCCGTGCGCGGTGAAGATCACCGTGCCGGCGTCGACCTGTTCGAGCCCCACCAGCCGGTCGGCGGTGGGAACCAGCCGCACCCCGCTCTCCTCGAGCTCTCGGGTGACGTGCTCGTTGTGAACCAGGTAGCCCAGCATTGTCACCGGCCGGCCGTGCCGTTCGCGGCCCACCTGCTTGGCCATGCGGATGGCCTCGACCACGCCGTGGCAGTAGCCGCGCGGGGTGATCCGTACGACTTCCATCCGCCCCAGTCTAACTGCCGGCCGGCAATCGCTCAGACGCGTCGAGCCGGAGCCTGGCTCGCGGTCGGGGCTTCCGCCCGGACAGCAGCAGCCAGGAGTAGAGCAGGACCCCGGTCCCAACGGCCACCGCGTACTTGCCGACGTCGGGCATGGCGCTCGGGGTGACGAAGGCCTCGATACAGCCGGCGATGATCAGCAGCGCCGCGATGCCGGAGGCGATGACCGCCGCCGTGCGCGCCGCCTCGACGAGCGCGTCGCTCCGCCGTCGCAGCCCGGGGCGGAGAATCGCGTCGCCGATCATCAGCCCGGTCCCGCCGGCGATGACGATGACGCTGAGCTCGAGCACTCCGTGGGGAACGATCAGCGCCCAGAAGGCGCCGTCGTCACCGCCGGCGTGCACCGCGGCGCCCAGCATGCCCAGGGTCCAGCCGTTGAGAAAGAGAATGGCAGCGGTGGGGATGCCGAGCAGGATGCCGCCGGCGAAGCACACCAGGGCGACGCGGACGTTGTTCTGGATGATGAACGAGGCCAGCAGCGGGGCCGCCTGGATACTGGCGTGCACACCCTCGCGGTTGAGCCGGTTGGAGAAGCCGGCCGGAAGCAGCGCGTCTCCCAGGTCGGGCCGGTGGGCGATGGTGATCCATCCGGCGAGCGCCCCCACCAGCAGGAAGGCGGCACTGGCGAGCATGTAGGGCGCGGCGCCGCGCACCGCGCGCGGCAGTCCGGTGGCGAAGAATCCGCCCAGCGACCACAGCCGCATCGGCGCGCCGCGATACAGCAGCGGATGGGCTCGGGCGCAGAGCGCGTTGAGGTACTCGGTCACCCCCTGGCCGGGGAAGTCGCGCAGCGCGATCGCCAGGTCGCTGGAGGCGCGCCGGTAGAGCAACGCGAACCGCTCGATATCGGAGGCGGCGAGGCGGCGCAGCGATCCCCGGCGGGCAGAGCGGACGCACGCCTCGAGCTCGCGCCAGCTCTCCTGCCGGGTGGCGGCGAAGCTCTCGGGAGTCACTCGCCCTGGAGCCGATCGCTCAACTGGAGGTAGAGCCGCTCGAGGAACAGCTCCGGCGGCCACTGCCGCTCGGGTGCGTCGGGTGCGAGTTGCAGCCGGTCCTGCAGCCGGCGGCTGATGTCGGCAGCCAGACCGGTCCGCAGACGTGGCTCCATCCCCGACCGCGTCAGGAATGTCCGCACCACCACCAGCTCGTTGGCGCCGAGCCGGTCGAGGCCGTCGACCTCGGGACCGGCGTCGGGGGTGCGCCTGATCACCGGGGCGACAACCTGTTGCAGTGCCGTCGCCGAGGTGCGCTCGCGCACCACCATCGTCCCCGCGGCGATGTCGCCAAGACGTCGCGAGCGGGAGTTGGCAAACATCACGAACAGCCCGACTCCCAGCACGAACACGTCCACGATGCGCAGCAGGTTGCGCACCAACGCGTCCGACAGGGTGGGAGCCGAACCATCGATCCGGATGACGCGCAGGCCGAGCGCTCGCTTGCCCGGCGTCCGACCAGCCGTGGTCGCCTCGGCGATGGTGAAGTAGCCGAAGAAGGCGAGCAGCGCGACCAGGGCGAAGATGATGAGCCCGGCCGCCTGCACGGCGCCGCCGGTGAACCCTCCCGCCGAGGTCAGCGCCAGCCAGGCAAGGGCGGCGAAGAACACCACCATCCCGCTGAGCAGCAGGTCGATGAGGAAGGCCAGCAGCCGGGTGGCGATGCCGGCCACCTCGTAGCCGAGGCCGACGTTCTCGGCAGTGCGGACGCGGACGGTGTCGTACTGCACCCTGCCATCCTGCCACCGACGGCCGCGGGTGACCGCCGTGTGATGCCCCTGCTACTCGACGATGGCGACCGTCTGGCCCTCCTGGACCACGTCCCCCTCCTTGACCAGGATCTCCTTGACGGTGCCGTTGACCGGGCTGGTCACCGGGATCTCCATCTTCATCGACTCGAGGATCATCAGCGTGTCGTCCTCCTCCACCTGCTGGCCGACCACGGTCACGATCTTCCACAGGTTGCCGACAAGTTCCGCCTTGACCTCGGTCATGCGCCTCCTCCTCCGGCCTCAGACGGGGCTGACCCCGTGCTTGCGCCACGGCCGCTGGAGTTGCTTGCTGTCCGCCGCCTCCAGCGCGTCGATGATCACCCGCCGGGTGTCGGCGGGATCGATCACGTCGTCGACCATGGCCCACGACGCCGCCACGTAGGGGTCGATGGTGGCACGGATCGTCTCCACGTACTTGGCCCGTTCCGCCTCCGGGTCCTCGGCGGCAGCGATCTGCTTGTTGAAGATGATGTTGACCGCTCCCTCGGGCCCCATCACCGAGATCTCCGCGGTCGGCCAGGCGACCAGGGTGTCGGGCTGGTAGCCGCGGCCGCACATCACGAAATATCCAGCGCCGTACGCCTTGCGCATTACCACCGTCACCTTGGGCACGGTGGCCTCGCTGACGGCGTAGAGCATCTTGGCGCCGTGGCGGATGATCCCCTGTCTCTCCACCTCGGTGCCGACGATGAAGCCCGGCACGTCCTGCAGAAACAGCAGGGGGACGTTGAAGGCGTCGCAGAAGGTGATGAAGCGAGCCGCCTTGTCGGCGGCGTCGACGTCGAGGGCGCCTCCCTTGACCATCGGCTGGCTGGCGACCATGCCGCATGAACGACCGCCCAGGTGGCCGAAGCCGGTGACCAGGTTGCGGGCCCAGGTCGGTTTGATCTCGAACCAGTGGCCGTCGTCGACCAACCGCTTGATCACCTTGCGCATGTCGTAGGCGGCCCGCGGGTTGGCGGGGACGATCTTGGCGATATCGTCGATGCGGCGGTCGCGGGGGTCCTCGGTGGGGCGGAGCGGCGGCTTCTCGCTGTTGTTGAGCGGGATGTAGGAGAGGAAATCGCGCACCGACCGCAGGCAAGCCTCGTCATCCTCGACCTCGAGGTCGCCGACGCCCGAGACGTAGCAGTGGATCTGGCTGCCACCCATCTCGTGGTCGGTGGTGTCCTCGCCGGTGGCAGCCTTGACCAGGCGGGCACCGCCCAGTGACATGCTGCTGGTGCCCTTCACCATGGGAACGAAGTCGGCCAGTCCGGGGATGTACGCCGTGCCCGCGGCGCATGGTCCCATCATTGCCGCGATTTGCGGCACCACCCCGCTCATCAGCACCTGCTCGTAGAAGAGAGCACCACTTCCCGCGAAGGTGCTCCCCGCCGCCTCCTGGATGCGCGCTCCGGCGGAGTCCAGCAGCCAGATCATCGGCCGGCGATTGAGCAACGCCTTGTGACGCAGGCGGGCGACCTTCTGCTCACCGATCATCCCCATCGACCCGGCCATCACGGTGAAGTCGTACGCGGCGCAGTAGACGCGCCGGCCGTCGATCAACCCCTCACCCGTGATCACGCCGTCGGCGGGCGTGCGATCCGGTTGGGTCTCGGCGACATGCAGCGAGTGCTGATGCGCCAGTAGGCCGAACTCGAGAAAACTGCCGGGATCGAAGAGGCGTTCGATCCGCTCGCGGGCGGTGAGCTTGCTCCGCGAGTGCTGCTTGGCGATCGGCTCCTCACCGCCCATGGCGAGGTACTTCTCTCGCCGCCGTTGCAACTGCTCGGTGAGCTCGGGCAGGGTGGTGCTGCTCGCGGCGGGCGGCGCTCCGGCGGCCGCGGTCCCGGGGCTGTAGGTCGCCGCCGGCTTGGCCCCTGACGGCGGCGCCTGGGGCGCCGCCGGCGGGTGCGTGGAGCTGTCGTCGGCCATCGGGTCACCGTCCTTTGAAGTGAGGGTCGCGCTTCTGGAGGAAGGCCGTCACGCCCTCGACCGCGTCCTCGGTCAGGGTCACCAGGGTGAGCTGCGTCTGCAGGTAACGCAAGGCCGTCTCGTACCCGAGGGAGTCGATGGCGAAGAAGGCATCGCGTCCCAGACGTGTGATCAGCGGGCTCTTGGTGGTGAGCGTACGCGCCAGGGCCTGCGCCGTCGCGCGCACCTCGTCCTGCGGCACCACCCGGTTGACCAGTCCCCAGGCGTGGGCGGTGTCGGCGTCGATGCGATCGCCGAGGAGCATCAGCTCCATCGCCCGTTTGCGCGAGAGGTTGCGGGTGATCAGGGCCATGATCATCATCGGCCACAACCCGACGTTGATCTCCGGGGTGCCGAAGGTCGCGTTCTCGGCGGCCACCAGCAGATCGCAGGCGAGGGCCAGCCCGAAGCCCCCGGCGAGGGCATGGCCGTTGACGCACCCCACCACCGGTTTGCCCAGCCGCTGGATGGCGAGGAACATGTCGACGAACCCGCCGCGCCCGAGGTGCTTCTCCACCTCGGTGGCCTCGCCGCCGAAGCCGCCGAGGTCGGCACCGGCGCAGAACGCCTTGTCGCCGGCACCGGTGATCACCGCCACCCGCACCGCGTCGTCGGCCCGGGCCGTCTCCAACCCGGCGAGAATGCCGCGGAGCATGTCAGCGCTGAGCGGGTTGCGTTGCTCGGGCCGGTTGAGGGTGATCCAGGCCACCTGCTCGCGCACCTCGTAGAGCGCGTGGGCCGGTTGCTGGTCGCTCATGCGCTCGTCGCTTGCTGGGCGCGTGGGGGCGGCCCGATCTCCGCCAGGAGTGCGGTGGTGTACTCGCCGCTGGTGAACGGCTCCGAGGCGAGCACGTGGCGGTGCAGCGTCAGGTTGGTCTTCACGCCCTCGATGCGGAAGCCGTCGAGCGCCGCCAGGGCGCGGCCGATGGCGGTGGGCCGGTCCGATCCGTGCACCACCAGCTTGGCGAGCAGCGGGTCGTAGAAGTGGGGCACGGCGCTGCCGGCAGCCACCCCCGCGTCGACGCGAACGCCTTCGCCCTCGGGCTCCTGGTATTCGGTGATCGTCCCCGGCGACGGGAGCATCCGCACCGGGTCCTCGGCGTAGATACGCATCTCGATGGCATGTCCGCGGCTGATGACGTCGCGCTGCTCCATGTCGAGGGGTTGACCGGCGGCGATCCGCAGCTGCTGCCGGACCAGATCGACACCGGTGCAGAGCTCGGTGATCGGATGCTCCACCTGGAGGCGGGTGTTCATCTCCAGGAAATAGAAGTTGCGCCTCGCATCGACGATGAACTCCACTGTGCCGGCACTGATGTAGCCGATCGACCGCGCCGCCAGCACCGCGGCGGCGGTCATCCGCCGCCGCAGGATGGCATCGAGTGCGCAGGAAGGCGTCTCCTCGAGCAGCTTCTGGTGGCGGCGTTGCACGCTGCACTCGCGCTCGCCGAGGTGGATCACCGAGCCGTCGGAGTCGGCGAGCACCTGCACCTCGACGTGCCGCGGACCGTCGAGAAAGCGCTCCAGGAAGACGGTGCCATCACCGAAGGCGGCCTGGGCGCGCTGGCGAGCGGTGGCCACCGCTGTCCGCAACGTCTCGGGGTCGTCGACGCGCTGCATGCCGATGCCGCCGCCGCCGGCACTGGCCTTGACCATCAGCGGGAAGCCGAGCGCCTCCCCCTCGGCCACCGAGTCGCCGTCATCGGCGAGCGGACCGTCGGTGCCGGGGACCACCGGGACGCCGAGCTCCGCCATCATCGTCCGCGCGCTCAGCTTGCTGCCCATCGCCTCGATGACATCGGAGGGAGGGCCGATCCAGGCCAATCCCTCTTCCTCCACGGCGCGGGCGAAGGCTGCGTTCTCGGAGAGAAACCCGTAGCCGGGATGGAGGGAGTCGGCACCACTGTCACGCGCCGCCTGCAACAGTGCCTCGACGCTGAGGTACGAGTCCGCCGCCGGCCCCGGGCCGATCAGCAGCGCCGTGTCGGCTTCGGCGACGAACGGGGCGGCTGCGTCGACGTCGGAATGGACCGCGATGGCTTCAATGCCCTCGTCGTGACACGCGCGGATCACCCTCCGAGCGATCTCACCGCGGTTCGCCACCAGCACACGGCGCAGCGGCATACGACGCGGCTACGCGATCGGTGGCCGGCGGTCGGCCCAGGGGCGCGCCTCCTCCAGTTGCGCGCAGAGGCGGTAGAGGATGCTCTCGCCGGCAGGACGGCCGATTGCCTGCACTCCGATCGGCAGTCCGTCGTGCCAGCTGAGCGGCAACGACGCGGCCGGCTGACCGCTGACGTTGATCTGCGCGGTGAAGGGGGTGAACACCCCCGCCATCGTCATCGGCGCCATGGGGTCGGCCTCGGAACCCTGGAACATCCATCCCAGCGGCACCGGCGGCAGGGCAAGAGTCGGGGTGAGGATGACGTCGTAGGTCTCCCAGCTCGTCAGGATCTGCCGCACGAACAGCTGCAGCTTGGCGATGGCCAGCCCGAGGCTGGTGGCGGGGAGCGCCCTGCCCTGCTCCCACAGCGCCCGGTTGTGGGGCTCGGCCAGGGACGGGTCGCCACCCAGCGAGGCCCAGAACTCGACGTCGGTGCCGACCAGCGACGCCCACACCTGCATGAACAGCGGCAGCAGCTCGTCGTTGCGCCACGCCGGGGTGTGCTCCTCCACCTGGTGACCGAGCGACTCGCACAGCGCGGCCGCGTCGCGCACCGCCGCGCCGCAGGCGGGATCGATGGGGACGTCGATGGGAGCGACGTCCGTCCAGCCGATCCGCAGCCGTCCGGACGACGCGCCGACCTCATCGACGAAGGGACGCTGCGGTGGCGGCGCCCAGTAGGGGTCACCGAGGGCAGGGCCGGAGACGACGTCCATGAGCAGCGCGTTGTCGCGCACCGTGCGGGTGAGGAAACCGTCGATGACGAAGCCCGCCGGGTCGTTGCCGGGCAGCGGGCCGCGGGAGACGCGTCCCCGCGACGGCTTGATCGAGAAGACGCCGCAGCAGGACGCCGGAATGCGCAGACTGCCGCCCCCGTCGTTGCCGTGCGCCGCCGGAGCCAGGCCCGCGGCCACCGCCGCCGCGGCGCCGCCACTCGAGCCCCCGGGCGTGCGTGAGAGGTCCCAGGGGTTGTGCGCGGCACCGAAGCGGTCGCCCTCGGTGCTGGGAATGGTGCCGAACTCGGGGAGGTTGGTCTTGCCGGTGAACACCGCCCCGGCGTTGCGCAGCCGGGCCACCAACTCGGTGTCCATCGGCGCCGGCATGTCGGGCGCCATCCGCGAGCCCTCGAACATCGGCACTCCCGCCAGCAGGACGTTGTCCTTGATGGGGATGGGCACGCCCTCGAGCGGGCGCGCCGCGCCGCGCTGGATCCGGCCCTCGCTCTCCCGCGCCTGGGCGCGCGCCTGCTCGGCGAGCACCGCCACGAAGGCATTGAGCTTGGGGTTGAGCTCCTCGGTCCGCTCCAGGTAGTGGTCGACGACCTCGACCGGGGAGATCTCCTTCTCCCGAATTGCGGCGGCGAGGTCGGTCACCGAGATGGAGGTCAGGTCCTTGGTGATCTGCACGGCGGTTCTCCGGGTGGGGGGAGGCGCGGATGGAGCGGCGCCCCCGTATGGTGAGCGGTTCGTGGTCCCTCGCGCTTCGGGCGAGCGGACGGGCGCCCGGCTCCGGCATGGTTGGGGAGTGGCCGCCCCGACCGTCGACGAGGTGCTCGGCTTCGCCCGCGAGCACAAGCTGGCCGTTCTCGCCACCCACCGCGGCGACGGCGGTGTCCAGATGTCCCCGGTGATGGTCGGCGTCGACGATGGCGCCCTGGTGATCAGCTCGCGCGAGACGGCCTACAAGACCCACAACCTGCGCCGCGACCCGAGGGGCTGGGTGTGCCTGATAACCCGGGGCTTCTTCGGGGAGTGGCACCAGGCCGAGGGGCGGGTCACCATCGAGTCGCTCCCTGAGGCGATGGACGCCCTGGTGCGGTACTACCGCGCCGTGTCCGGCGAGCACCCCGACTGGGAGGACTACCGCGCCGCCATGCTGCGCGAGCAGCGCGTGATCCTGCGGATGGCCATCGAGCGCGTCGGCCCCACCCGGCAGGGCTGAAGGACTACGACCAGGACACGCCGCCGTCGTGGGTGAAGACGGCGCCCGTGGGAGTCGGTGGGGCGGGTCCACTCCCACTGCCGGCCCCCGGTCCAGCGAGTCCCGACACGCTCACGCAGTCGCTCGGCGTCCAGCACGACACGGCGTCGAGCTCGACCAGTGAACCCGGCACCGCGGCCTGCAACCAGGAGGCCCCGCCGTCCGCGCTGAACAGCGCCATCCCGACGCCGCTCGCGCTCCCGACGACCACGCAGCGGCTGGCCGAAGGACACGACACCGCGTCGAGTTGGGCGGCGAGACCGCTCGGCAACGTGGTCTCTCCCCACGATGCGCCACCATCGGTGCTGTACAGCAGCAGGGTCTTGGGCCGGCTCCCGAGACTCGACGAGCCGCCGGCGGCGACGCAGCGACTGGTCGTGGGGCAGGAGATGCTGCTGACGATGAGCTCATTTGGCCTGCTGCCGGGAAGGGCGCCGGTGGCCCATGAGTCATCGGAGTCGTTGTCGGGCTCCGCGTCGCCGGGGAGCGCCGTCGCCGACCAGGAGTGTCCACCGTCGGTGGTCAACAGGGTCTTCTGAGCTCGCAGTCCGAGATCGATGGCGATGGTCACGCAGCGGCTCGACGACGGGCACGACAGAGCGATCAGCTCGCCGCTCGTCGGCAGGCTGCCCCGGGACCACGTTGATCCGCCGTCCTCGGTGAAGACCGCCGCTCCGATCGAGAATTGGGGGTGGAGGAAGAAACCGATGGCGACGCAGCTGGTCGGCGTCGCGCACGTCACGTTGCCCAGACCGGTCACCCCCTCGGGCAAGGCGCCGCCGGACCAGGTGGAACCCCCGTCGTTGCTCACGATCGCTTCAGGGTGTTGGTTGCCTCCAGCCTGCCACGCGTAGCCGACCGCGACGCAATGACGAGCCGTGGGGCAGGACACGGCAGAGAGCGGAAGCAGGCCGGTCGGCAACGTGGCCGGGGACCACCCCGTACCGCCATTCGTGGTCAGGAACGCAACCGCCGCACCAACGGCGCCACCGACGGCCACGCACTCGGTCGCGGTGGGACAGGACACGCCTTGGATGGGGCCCAGCTCGCGTGACAGCAGACCGGGTGTCGGAGTGGGAGCGGGCGTCGGCGTCGGCACGACCGCAGTGCCAGTCGGTGTCGAGGCGACCTTCGGAGACGCGGTCCCACATGCGGTCACGCCTGCCGACAGGGTGATCGCCCCGGCAAGTAGCAGCAGTCTTCCCATCGTCCAGGTTCCCGAGATGCGCAGACCGCGCCGTCCTTCCTCGGTCCTAGTCGACGCCCGCGAACGCGGTCGGCAGCCAGGCGGGATGGGCGAGCACCAGCACCGCCCACGACAGCAGCACGACCCCGACCACCGGCACGGCGCGGTCGCCGCTGTGGCCGGTCTTCTCGTACACCATCACCGCGGTGAGCGCCGCCATCCACCAGAGGTTGGCGACGCCGGCGGCGAACATCACCAGCATCAGCGCCCAGCAGCAGCCGACGCAGAACAGGCCGTGTCCGCGCCCCAGGCGGAAGGCTCCCGCGACGCCGCTGCGGTAGTGGTGAGCCAGATAGAGGCCGGGGAGCCGGCATTTGCGCAGGCAGCGGTCCTTGAGATCGGAGAACTGGAAGGCGCCAGCCAGCGCCAGCACCCCGCCCGAGATCAGCCAGGGACGCGCGCTGAGCCAGGGCGTCCGGTCGACGGTGTGATGCAGGGCGTCGTCGCCGAGAAAACCGGCGACGCCGAAGATGGTCCAGATGAGCGCATAACCGCCGAGGAACGCGGCGATGAGAGTGCGCTGCCTCGGCTGCGACACCGACACCACCAGGTAGTTCCGCAGCAAGGGGATGACGGTCGGCAGCATCATCGCCGCCACCATCGCCTGCCAGGCGACGATGAACAGGCCGAGGGCGACCCACAGCGGTGGGCCGCCCTCCAGCAGCGCGTCGTGATGCAGTGCCCGGCCGCGGCCGCTCGCCTGGGCCAGCACGGCCAGCAGCCAGGCGGCGGCGATCGCCGCCGGGATCACCGCGGGAATGCGGGCCCGGCGGACGGCGGTGGTCACCCGGTGTGTTTCATGTCGTAGACGCCCTGGATGGCGTTGCGGCCGTCGAACGACCACTCGAAGCCGTACTTCGACAGCTTCACCGTGGTGTTGTCCGCTTTGGAGACCCACGCGGGCGAGCCGGGAATGGTCGAGAAGACAGAGTTGACCAGCAGCGTGGTGCTGCCGTCCGGGCCGCGGTAGGGCTCCATGGTCGAGCTGATCAGGCCGTCGCCGACGCGCAGCGTCCCCTTACCCTCGTGGAGCTCGTGGACGATGGGCGCCCGCTCCACCGCCACCACCTCACCGATCAGCTTGGCCAGGTCCTCGAGCGGTCCGCCGAGCTTGCCGGTGTAGGCGTCGAGAAGGGCGTTCACCTGATCATCGGAGGCCTTCTCGTCGATGAACATGACCATGCGCCAGTTGCCGGCCAGAACGTTGCCGGGAATGAAGGCGGCGGCCGCCATGTCCACGCCGCTCACGTCGACGCCCCGGATCTCACCCTTGTCGAAGTGGTAGGCGATCACCGCCGAGCAGGTGCCCAGGTCGGGATCCTCGCCGATCCAGCAGGGACAGAGGGTGCCGCACGAGCAGGCCTCCAGCAGGGTTCCCTGCAGGTGGTAGACGACGTCCGCTTTTGCCGGTGTCTCTTGCGCCAATACCATCGCCAGTCCCCCAAGTCCGCCTCTCTGACGTGCTGCTGCGAGGGCGGACCGGCAGGCGGTCCCGGCAATCCCCCTCGTCGCTCAGGTGCGCTACCGCACCAGGCGGGATAAGGGTGCATCCGCCCGGCTGAGCGGGCTAGAGAGAGCAGTAACGTTGCCGTCACATAATGGTGACGGTTTAGTAACGAGAGAGGGTTCCTAGAACTCGCGGTGGACCAGCGTCGCCGAGGCCTGGTCACGGGGCCGGACCACGATCTCGTCGACGTTGACGTGCGGCGGCCGGGTGACCGCCCAGAGGATGCAGTCGGCGACGTCCGCCGCGGTCAGCGGGGTCATCCCGGCGTAGACCTGGGCGGCGCGGGTGGCGTCTCCCGCGAACCTCACCGTGCTGAACTCGGTCTCGACCAGGCCGGGGTTGACCTCGGTGACCCGCACCGGCCGTCCCAGCAGCTCGAGGCGGAGGGTCCTGGTCACCGCCCGGGCGGCGTGCTTGGCGGCGGTGTACCCGGCTCCGCTGGGATAGACCTCGAACCCGGCGATGGAGCCGACGTCGACGATGTGGCCCTTGCCTCCCCGTTCGAGCAGGGGCAGCACCGCGCGGGTCATCCGCATCAGGCCGAGCACATTGCTCTGGTACATCGAGAGCCACTGCTCATCATCGGCGTCGCTCACCGGCTCGAAGCCCAGCGCACCACCGGCGTTGTTGACGATAATGGCACATTCATCGAGGCCGTGCACGAAGGCGCTGACGCTGCCCGGATCGGTGACGTCGAGCCTCGCCCAGCTGGCGCCGACCGCCTCGCACACCTCGCGCAGCCGGTCCTCGCGACGCGCTCCGCCGATCACCCGGAAGCCGGCGCCGGCGAGGGCGCGGACGGTGGCGGCGCCGATGCCACTGCTGGCTCCGGTGACGACGGCGGCGCGATCCTCGCTCATGCGGCCAGTCCCTCGGTCAACCCGCCAGAGGTTCGGGTTCGTGAGTCGCGGGGGGATCGGTGCGGAACTGGCGCCGGTACAATGCCGAGTACAGTCCCCCCTGGGCGAGCAGCGACGGGTGGGTGCCTCGCTCGACGATCCGACCGGCATCGAGCACCAGGATCTCGTCGGCCCGCAGCACGGTCGACAGCCGGTGGGCGATCACCAGCGAGGTGCGACCACGCATCAGCGTCGCCAGCGCGTCCTGGACCAGCCGCTCCGACTCGCTGTCGAGCGAGGAGGTGGCCTCGTCGAGCACCAGGATGCGGGGATCCTTGAGGATCACCCGGGCGATGGCGAGGCGCTGCTTCTCGCCTCCCGACAGACGGTAGCCGCGCTCGCCCACGATGCTGTCATAACCCTCGGGAAGCCGGACGATGACCTCGTGGATGTTGGCGGCGCGGCAGGCCTGCTCGAGCTGGAGATCGGTGGCGTCCTCCCGCGCGTAGCGGAGGTTGGCGGCGACGCTGGTGTGGAAGAGGAAGTTCTCCTGGGTGACCATGCCGATGTGCGCGCCCAGTACCTTGGGATCGAGGTCGCGCACGTCGACGCCGTCGATCAGGATGCGGCCCACCTGCGGGTCGTAGAGGCGTGGCAGCAGGTAGGTGATCGTCGTCTTGCCGGCACCGCTCGGTCCCACCAGCGCCATCAGACGGCCGGACTCGACCTCGAAGGAGATGTCGCGCAGCGCCCAGCGTGACGGCGCCGGCCGGGGAGAGCCGGGCGGATCGTAGCGGCCGGGGAGATAGGCGAAGGAGACGCCCTCGAAGGTCACTCTGCCGTCCAGCCGCGAGGTCGGCGCCGGCTCGGCGGGGGCGCTGATCTCCGGCTCGAGCTCGAGGTACTCGAAGAGCCGGGCGAAGAGCGCCAGCGAGCCCTGCACGGTGACGTGGGTGCTGGCGAGCTGAGTGACCGGCTGATAGAGCCGGGTCAGGTAGGTGGCGAAGGCGACGATGATGCCCAGCGACAGCTGGTGACGGATCACCAGGGTGCCGCCGACGAAGTACAGCAGGGCCGGCCCAGCCCCGGTGACCAGGCCGACGAGCATGAAGAACCAGCGGCCGATCATCGCGCTGCGCACCTGCAGGTCCATCACCCGGCGGCTGCCCTCGGCGAAACGGCGGCCCTCGCGGTCCTCGGTCTGGAAGGTCTTCACCAGCAGCACGCCGCTGATCTGCAGCGTCTCCTGCATGTGCGCCGCCAGCGCGCCCATCTGCTCCTGCAGCCGCTGCCGCACCCGGTAGGTCGCGAGGCCGACCCGACGCGTCGGCAGGATGAAGAGCGGCACCAGCGCCACCGACAACGTCGCCAGCTGCCAGGAGAGCAGGTACATCACCACCAGCGTCAGCACCACCGTGATGAGGTTGCTCACCAGCGAGACGAAGGTGTCGGTGACCACCGCCTGGACGCCGCCGACATCGCTGGTCAGTCGCGACATCACCTCCCCGGTCTGGGTGCCGGTAAACCATCGCAGCGGCATCGACAGCAGCCGTGCGTAGAGCCGTCTGCGCAGCTCGAACATGACCCGCTGCCCGACCAGGGTGGTGAGATAGGTCTGCAACACCGACACCAGGCCACTGGCGACCAGGGCTCCCAGCATCCCCAGGACCAGCAGCTTGAGCAGACCGCTGTCACCGTGCGGCAGGGCCTGGTCGATCACCTCCTTGACCAGGAGCGGCGGCACCAGGCCAAGGGCGCTGCCGACGCCGACGCAGAGCAGCGCCGCCGCGATCAGCCGGTGGTGCGGCCGGAAGAGCCGCGCCACCTTGCGCAGCGGCGCGCGCGGCGCCTCGGCCAGCGAATCGGGGTCGAACTGCATGAAGCGGTGAAGCACGGCCTTTGATGATAGAAGGGGGCACAACACGTGCCCCCTGATGAGGGGGGAGCTTCCCCCCTGCGCCACTCCGCTTCGCGCAGCAGCGCACCCCCCTTCCGGCGCGACTCCGCGCCGGGCGCCGCTTTGCGGCGCTAACGGCGCTAACGACCCTCAGCTGGGGAGGTGGGCGCGGGCTCGGCGCAGCCGTGGCAGCGTGGCCTCGGCGCCGAGAAACCGCATGGCGTCGAACACCGGCACCCCCGCCGGCGCGCCGAGCACCGCGACATAGAGCACCCGGAAGCCGTCGCGCGCCTTGAGGCCGCGTTGCTCCAGCATCGCGGTCAGCTGTTCGCGCAACGCGGTGATGTCCTCGAGGCCGCCGGCCTCGACCGCGGCGGCGCAGGCATCGAGCAGGTCGGCCGCGGTGGCGGCGTCGACCTTGCGAGGCGGGAACTCGACGGTCTCGTCCCACGCGACCTCGCCGAGAAGCGGCGCCGCCAGCGTGGTGGCATCGGAGAGCCGGGTGATTCGCTCCTGCAGCAGCGGCGCCAGGGAGAGTCGCTGCTCGTCGCTCGCCGCCGGCAACCACGGGGCGAGCAGCTCCGCCAGGCGCGTCAGCGGCAACATGCGGATGTGCAGCCCGTTCAGCTTGTCGAGACGCTGCTCATCGAAGACCGCCGGCGACGGCTGCACCCGGTCGAGGCTGAACCGGGCCACGATCTGGTCCGGCGCGAGCACCTCCTCGCCGTCGGGTGACGACCATCCCAGCAGCGCCATCGCGTTGACCAGCGCCACGGGGAGGTAGCCGAGGTCGCGGTACTCGAGCACGGACCGGGCGCCGCGACGCTTGCTGAGCTTCTGGCGGTCCTCGGAGAGCACCACCGGCACATGGGCGAAGCGCGGCGGTGCCCATCCGAGGGCGGCGTAGAGAGCGAGGTGCTTGGGAGTCGATGGAATCCATTCGTCTGCCCGCACCACGTCGGTGATCTCCATCAGGTGGTCGTCGACGACGTTGGCGAGGTGATAGGTGGGGAAGCCGTCACTCTTGAGCAGCACCTGGTCGTCGAGCTCGGCGTTGTCGAAGGCCACGGGGCCGCGGATCGCGTCGACCCACTCCGTCCGCCCCTCGGGGATGCGCTGGCGCAGCACCGCCGGCGTGCCCCCGGCGCGCTCGCGGGCGACCTCCTCCGGCCGGCCCAGGCAGCGCCGGTCGTAGCGGCTGGGCTGGTGGGCCGCTCGCTGCGCCGCCCGCATCTGCGCCAGCCGCTCGGCGGTGCAGGTGCACCAGTAGGCGGCGCCGCTCGCGACCAGCTCCTCGGCGACGCCGCGATAGGTCTCGACCCGCAGCGACTGGACGTACGGCGCATGGGGACCCCCCACCTCCGGCCCCTCGTCCCATTCGAGCCCGAGCCATCGGAGCGACTCGAGGATCTGGACCTCGCTGCCCTCGACGTGGCGGCCCTGGTCGGTGTCCTCGATTCGCAGGATGAAGGCGCCGGCGCCGGAGCGGGCCAGTAGCCAGTTGAAGAGCGCTGTCCGGATGGAGCCGACGTGAAGCGCCCCGGTCGGGGAGGGGGCGAACCGAACCCGGGGCGGCGCCCTCACCGGCGGCTCAGACAAGCGGGCGGGGCGAACGTTGCAGGTCCGCGCAAGTTTCCAAGCAGGGCGAACGTTCCACAGCTGCAGCAGCCCACGGGGGCAAGAGTGTGCGTCACCGGCCCGGCACGACGCCCCCAGTTCGCGCCCGGGTTGGTGGCCTTTGGCGGGAGAGGAGCACGTGAAAGGTTCGCGGGTACTGACGGCCGCCGGGATCCTCGGCATCACCGGCCTGGCACTTCTCCCAGCCACCTCGAGGGCGTCCGGCGAGACTCCCCACGGCAGCGCCACCGCGGCCACCCTCAAGCTGGCGGTCGCGGCCCGCGCCCTGCTCTCGACCACCAACGGTGCGCTCGCGCAGCTGAGCAGCGTCCCCGGTGTCGGTGGCGCGCTCGACCAGGTGACCAGCGACGTCGTCGTCCAGCTCGACCGCGCCAGCGCCAGCGGGGCGCTGACCCAGGGAGCCACCGACATCGCCTCCGGTGAGGCGATGTCGACGCCGCTGTCGATCGACTACCGGCCGATCAACGGCGTGCTCGCCGCGCTGCAGCAGGACCTGAAGGCGCTGAGCGCGCCGGCCCTGAGCAGCCTTCCCGCCACGGTCACCGGGCAGCTCAGCCAGCTGACATCGGTGACGCAGCAGCTGGCCGGGCTCAACTCCCAGCTCGCCAACCTGATGAGCGGCCTGGCCCTCAACCTCTCCGACAGCTCGATCGCTCAACTGCACATCCCCGGCAAGCCCGACATCCCGTATCAGGCGAAGAGCGGGATCACGGTTCCCCAGGGTCAGCTCGCCGGGATCGGCACCCAGCTCAGCCTGGCGCCCTTCACCGCCACCGCCGTCGACGCCGCCCACGCCCTCGCGTATCAACTCAGCGCGCCCACCGTCGAGGCCGCCAACACCACCGAGGCGCTCAGCGTCGGCCCGCAGCTCAACCTTGCCGCGCTCAACGGTCTCGATCAGGCGCTGCAGTCCCTGATGGGTCAGCTGACCTCGATCCTCGCCACCCTGCAGCAGGCGCTGTCGCCGGCGGGCGCGGCGTCGGCACCGAGCCTCTCCGCGGTCACCGGCGCGCTCCAGGCCAACCCGCTCACGGCACCGCTCGCGGGCGCCCTGTCGGCCGCCGCCGGGGCCACGGGCAGTGGTTCCGGCCTGCCCGCAGCCGACCTCTCCGGCCTGCAGGCGCTGGCGGGACAGGTGCAGGGCGCGATCAATGCGCTGACCGGGCTGGCCGGCCTCAACAAGGTGCTCGGCCAGATCGGTCTCAGCGAGATCCTGAGCACCAGCGGCGTCACCGCCACCGCGCGTCTCCATCCCACCGGCAACGGCGGCTCCGAGGCGCTGGCGACCGCGCAGTTCGTCGATGCCAAGGTGCTGTCGCTCGGATCGCAGGTGGCTTCGCAGCTTGGCGTCGCCGCCAACACCGCGCTGCTCGACGTCAAGGGCGTGCAGTCGAGCTCGCAGGCGGCATTCGGCAACGGCGCCGGCGATCCGGTCGCCAGCAGCAAGCTGGCCGAGATCGATGTTCTCGGCAAGCCCGTTCTCAACGCCGACGACGTGGTGTCCAAGCTCGGAATCGGCCAGGAATTCCGCCAGCCGGTGAGCACTCCGCTCGGCACGCTGACGCTGGCGGTGACCCGCGGCGCCCCACACGTCATCTCCAACACCCCCACCAACAAGTCGGTGGAGATCGCCGCGCTCGACATCCAGCTGATCAACGGCGCCGCCGCCAACGGCGCCAACCCGTTGAACCTGCCCGCGCTCGGAAGCGGCAGCGGCCCCGCCGGCGACCACATCGCCGCCCTCGGCGGCACCGGCGGCACGCTCGTCGACCTCGCCCTCGCTCCCACCGCCGCCGACGTCACCACCAACCCCGGACCTACCGCTGCACCGACCTCGTGCACCGGCCAGGCCTGCCTGCCGCAGACCGGGATGTTCGGAGCACCGGTGCTCACCGCCGCCGCTTTGCTCGGTGGCGTCGGTGTCGCGCTCCGGGTGATCGGCGGCCGCCGGCGGCGGGCCGGCCAGCGTTAGCAGGCGGATCCGGTGATCCGAGTCGACCCGGGCCCGACGACCGCGGCGCCCGGGCCGCTCGATCACGGGCGCGCGCCACGCTCGAGTCTGTCCGGCGCCACCCGGCGCCGCCTGCGCCGGGCCAGTTGGGCGCTGATGAGCGTCGCGGTGGTGCTGGTCGGCTACGTCGGACTGCTGATCGCCTACGAGGGCTACCAGCAGCACCGCCTGTCATCAGACTGGGATCGCGCTCATCCCGCCGGCAGCATCGTCGACCGGACGCAGGCACCGGGCGCCGACCTGACCTCGCAGCGTCCCCATCTCGCCGACGGCCAGCCGCTGGCGCGGCTGCGTCTGTCCAGTGTCGGCTTCGACGCCATCGTCACCGAAGGCTCCGAGAGCGGCATTCTCAGCAGCGGTCCCGGTCACGAGGATCACACCGCCTATCCCGGTGAAGGCGGCCTGGTGCTCTTCAGCAACCACAACGGCTTCTCGCTGAGCTGGGGCGACCTGAGGGTCGGTGACGCGGTGGTGGTGGAGATGTCGTACGGCCGCTACCGCTACACCATCACCGACCGCAGCATCGTCAGCGGCGGCGACTCGTCGATCCTGCACCGGTCCCACAACGGTGATGTCCTGTACCTGTCGACCTGCTGGCCGCTCTGGCAGGGAGCGCTCGCTCGCGACCGGCTGGTGTTCCAGGCTGTTCCCGCGGCCGCGCCGGGAGCGAAGGCATGAAGCGCGCCTGGCAGGTGATGCTCGCTGCCGCGCTGGCAGCGGCTCCACTGATCGGCATCGGTCAGTTCCACCGAGTCGAGGGTTCCTCGCAGTTGTGTCCGCAACCCGGCATTGGCTCGGTCTCGCCGCAGGTTGCATCGGTGGGGTCCACGGTCACGCTCGGAGGGTCGGGTTTCAGCACCGGCGGGGCAGGCAAGTGCCAGGTGGCGGTGAGCATCGCCGGCGTTGGGCAGCAGGCGGTCCAGGTCGCCGGCGACAGCACCCTGAGCTTTCAGGTCACCAGCAGCAGCCCCGGGGCTCCGATCTACGGGCCGGTGGTGGTGACCTCGACCGACGCGCTGGGGAACACCAACAGCAGCAGCAGCGGAGACGATCCCGAGTTCATCACCGCTCCCACTCTCGGCAACGCCCCCGCCGCACCTGCGGAGCGACAGGGGTTCACTCTCTCCGGTACGGGTCTGCTCGCCGGTGGCCTGCTGAGTGGGACGACGGTCTCGTACTCCACGGCGCGGGGAAGTTGCCCTGCCTCGTATCAGCTGAGCAGCGCGGCGATGAGCGACGACGCGGTGCACGTCGCCGGCATCCCCGAGTGGTGCGACGGATCACTCTCCCTTGCGCTCGCCGTCTTCGCCGACTCGCAGCGCCGCAGCACCATGGTCGTCGGCCTGGGCCCGGTTCCCGTCGACGTGGCGTTGGTAACCAGCGGCGGACCGCCGGCCGCGGTGCCGGCCGGGTCTCCGGCGGTCGTGCTCCGTGGCAGCGGTTTCGGCACTCCCGACCCGAACACCGGTGGCGACTTCGGCGTCGCGTCGTGGAGCGACAGCGCGATCAGCGTTGCCGTTCCCGATTCGGCCGTCTCCGGAACGCTCAGCCTCCGCCGCGCCGATGGTTCGGTGCTGGTGTCGCAACCGTTGCAGGTGCAGGCGCGGATCACCGGTGTCTCACCGACCAGCGCCGGCACCGGCGATGCCGTGACCATCTCCGGCACCGGATTCGGGCCGAGCGGCGGCCGGGTGTCGCTGGGATCGACCACGCTCCCGGTCCGGTCGTGGTCACCGACCACCGTGGTGGTGACCATCGCGGACGGCGCCGTCAGCGGAGCTCTGTCGGTGGCTCCCGGCGCATTCAACCTGGCTCCCGCCGCCACACCGGCGATCACCGTGCTGCCGCGGGTGACCGCAGTCAATCCCACCCACGCGGGCCCGGGGGCTGTGGTGGAGGTGGTGGGCACCGGTTTCGGCAGCCAGCCGGGTGCGGTGCGCATCGGTGGCAAGCCGGCACAGATCACGCTCTGGGGAGAGCATCAGATCGTGGTCGGCGTGCCCGCGGGCGCAGCGCCTGGTGCGACCACGCTGACGGTGTCGGTCCCCGGCGCACCCGGGCCCGTCTCGATCGTCCTGGTTGTCGACGCGGCCCCGGCGGCCACCTCGGGGCCACAGCCCGGTCACGGCCTCATCCCACCGAGCCCCGGCGGCCCGGTGATCACCACCAAGCCGGTCCCCTTCTCCAAGCCCGCCAAGCCGGCGAGCCCGGTCGACCTCGGCTTGAGCGCCAACCGAGCCACCGCGGACCCGGGGAGCGAGGTGCCGGTCACCATCACCCTCACCGCCTTTGGCAAGCCGGTCGCCGGCTCGGCGGTGACGCTGCTGATGGTGGTCGAGCCGGGGAGCGACGCCAGCATCACGCCGGACCATGGCGTCACCGACGACCATGGCCAGCTTCACGGTGTGCTCCGCCTCAGCCGCCGCGCCGGCGACCACATCGTCCTCGCCCGCTCGGGCATCTATTCCGATGAGATCCGCGTCGTCGGCCGCGCGACCACCGTGGCCAGCCTGGTGCATGACAATCCCGCGAGCGGCAGCGGCCTGGGCGGACTGCCACGCAATCTGATCCTTTTCCTGCTGTACAGCGTCGCCGTGCTGTTCGGATTGGGCTTCGCGATGAACCTGGCGACCCTTCGGCATGCCGCCGGCACCGGCTCGGTGTCCGGCACGAGCGTCTCCAACCGGGGCTCCGGACCGCTGCAGGCGTTGGCCGCGATCACCCAGTTCGCGGCAGCCGTCCTGGTGATCGTCGCCGGCCAGCTGGTTGCCCGCCTGCGCCGGCGCTGAGCTGGGTCCGTCGGGTCAGCGCGGCGCCAGCCAGATCAGGAAGACGATCGTCCACACCACCAGAGCGCCGATCAAGAGCGGCGCGTCGATGTTGTTGACGGCAACGCTCATCACCCTCGGCCCGCCGCCCCCGCGCGGCCTGGCCTCGGGCTCGCCGACGCGGACCACACCGCCGCGATCCGGCCGGCCGACGTCCGCCATCCCCCACGGCGGAGGCGGCGCGTACGGCCCCGGGCGCGGGGTGACGTGGATCTGCTCCTCCCGTTCCTGCAACCGCGCGTCGGCGATGATGCCGAAGACCAGCAGCCCGCCGACCCCGCCGATCCCGACGCCGAGCACGATGAGGAAGAGGGCCAGCCAGAACTGGACGTAGTCGTTGTAGGCGTGGGGGTAGATCAGCAGGAGGATCCCGCCGATCACCGACGTCGCGGCGGTCAGACCGAAGCCGACGGACTTGGCGATGATCTCGCGGAGAGGCATGAGGGCTGTCTCTTCGTGGAGGAGGCGGCGACCGGGCGAGTATAGCGGCGAGCACCGCGATCCTCTGATGCGGGCGGCGCCGTAGCATCCGCGGTGCGCCCGCATCGTCTAGCGGTCAGGACTCCACCCTTTCAAGGTGGCAACCGGGGTTCGACTCCCCGTGCGGGTAGTTCTTGTCAGAACCCGAACCCGTCGAGGCCGCACCACGCACCCGGGTCGGGGTCACCACGCATGAGAAGAGGAGAGGAGGCGATGGCGGATAGCCAGCCCCGGTTGCGCACCGGCAAGCTCTGCCACGTCGAGATGCCTGCCATCGACGTCGCTCGCTCCGCAGAGTTCTACCGGCGGGTCTTCGGTTGGGCAGTCCGTCACCGTGGAGACGGATCGGTGTCGTTTGACGACTCCGTCGGTGAGGTGAGCGGCGCCTTCGTCACCGGCCGCGCACCTGCCGGCGACCCCGGCTTCCTCGTCTACGTCATGGTGGCGGACGCCACCACCGCGTTGGATGCCGTGGTCGCCGCAGGTGGGGAGGTCGTGCGACCGGTGGGCCCGTCGGGTGGTGAGATATTCGCCTGGTTCAAGGATCCGACGGGCAACGTCCTGGGCGTCTACCAGCAGCCCGGCCTGGCGCAGATGGAGCAGCTCGACGAGACGGCAGCCCACCGTGGCTGAGCATTCCGGAGAGGGCGGCGACGGCCTCCCCGGTCCATGGCGCCCACCGCGGACCGAAGAGTTTGACGCCATGTACGCGGCGACTCCGCCGTGGGACATCGGACGACCGCAGCCGGCATTCCTCGAACTGGCCGAGGCGGGCACACTCCGCGGCCGCGTCCTGGACGTCGGCTGTGGGACCGGCGAGCACGTCCTCATGTGTGCCGGACTGGGCCTGGAGGTGACGGGGGTCGACGCCGCCCCCGCGGCCATCGCCAGGGCCGAAGCCAAGGCCCGCGATCGGGGACTGACCGCCCGCTTCCTGGTGTGGGATGCCCTGCAGCTGGCGTCCCTCGATGACCGGTTCGATACCGTGTTGGACTGTGGCCTGTTTCACATCTTCGCGGACGATGACCGTCCGCGGTTCGTCGAGAGCCTCCGAACGGTGATCCCGCCGGGCGGTCGCTACCACATGCTGTGCTTCAGCGACCGACAGCCTGGCGACTGGGGTCCGAGGCGGGTGACGCAGGGCGAAATCAGGGCCAGCTTCGGGCCGGGGTGGCGAGTCGACTCCATCGAAGCAGCCAGACTCGACATCACCATCGACCCGAACGGCGCCCTGGCCTGGCGGACGGCCCTCACCCGAGTCTGACCGCGACCCGGCGAGGGATCCGCGCACGCTGACGGACGTTGCGGCCTGTCGTGTACGTTGATCCAGCCTGAGCTGTGATCGATTTCTCGCTGACCGACGACATCGGGGCACTGGAGGCGGAGCTGCTGCGCTTTGCCTCGAACCAGTTGAGAGATCGCGCACGCGGCTTCGAGGCAGGTGGCGGGTGGGACGCGGCGACGCTGAAGACCTTTCGCGCCTTCGGGGTGGCCGGAGTTGACGCGCCGGAGAGCTGGGGTGGAGTCGACCTCGGGGCGCTGGCCAAGGTGGTCGCGCTCGAGGCGATCTCCCGTGGCGACGCCGGCGGGATCGTCGCCGCCGACACAGCCGGTCCGGCGACTGCCGCCGCTCTCGTCTGCCCTGACCAGACCCTGGCGGCACGAGTTGTGACCGCCGCGCTGGCCGGCGAGAACCGGGCAGCGCTGGTCCTCGCCGACCAGGCGGACGAGGCGTGGATGCCCGGGTCCACGGCTCCCGCCTGGACCTGGACCAGCCATTCCGGCGGACTCCGGCTGCTCGACACCGCGGGCTGCGCCGCGACGTTGGCGGATGCCGGCGCCCTGCACGCCTCGGGCGGAGTCGCCGTGGACCTGAGCGGCGCCGAGACGGTCGCTGAATGGACCCTGGACCCGGAGACCGTCGCGCTGTTGCGCGGGCGCGCCCGCCTCTGGCCGGCCGCGGTGCTGCTCGGTGTCGCCACGGCGTCGCTCGACTACGGCATGGCATACGCCCGCGAGCGGGTGGTCATGGGCATCCCCGTCGCCCACCATCAGGGCAACGCCTTCGCCATCGCCGAGGCGGCGGGGATGATCGAGGCGGCACGCGCCTCGGTCCGGGCCGCCGCGGTTCGCATCGACCAGGCAATGTCGTGGGCCGGGGTCTGGGCGACGCTGGCCTACCTCGATGCCGTCGACGCGGCGCTCCATGCGACCGACCTCGGCGTCCAGTTGCTCGGCGGCCACGGCTACGTCGAGGACCATCCCGCGGAGAAGTGGTTTCGCGAGGCGCGCGCCCTGACGCAACTGCTCGGTGGCCGTCAGTCAGCCATCGCCGACGCCGCAGAGTACGTGCTCGACCTTCCCGATCCACTCCTGGCATGAAGACCATCGAGTCCACCCTGGAGCTCGACCAGCGCACCCGCGCGGTGCTCGAGCAGGTCCGCAATCTCGGCGCATCGCATCTGCGCCCTCTCGGTCTGCAGGCCGACCGCGCCGGGGCGCCGCTGCCTCCGGATCATCCGTTCTTCGAGATGGTCTGGCGCTCCGGTCTGGCGGGCGGGGCGCTGGCGGCGCCGGAGGAGGAAGAGGGCGGCGACGGCGCCCCCAACTATCGCCATGTCCGCGGGTGCGTTCTCGCCGAAGAGGCGTCGTACTGGGACCGCGGGGTGGCGGTGTCGCTGCCCGGCCCCGGTCTCGGCGGACCTCCGGTGCAGCTGATGGGCACTCCCGCGCAGCGCGAGCAATTCCTCAGCATCTTCCGCGATCGGACCGGTCCGCCCCTCTGGGCCGCGTTCGCCATGACCGAGCCGGGCGCGGGCAGCGACGTGGCCCGCATCGAGACGCGCTGCACCAAGGATGGCGACCACTGGGTGCTCAATGGCACCAAGATGTTCTCCTCCAACTCCAAGCGCGCCCGCTGGGTCGCGGTGTTCGCCACCGCCGATCGTGCCCAGGGCAGGGCCGGCCACCGCGCCTTCGTGGTCGAGTCCGGCACCCCCGGATTCGAGGTGATCCGGGTCGAGAAGAAGATGGGGGTGCGCGCCTATGAGACGTGCACCTTCGTCCTTCAGGACTGTCGCGTCCCCGCCGGCAACCTTCTCGGCGGCGAGGAGTACTACGGCGAGCGCCGTGGCTTCAAGGGGGCGATGGCGTCGTTCAACGCGACCCGTCCGGTGATCGCCGCCAACGCCGTGGGGATCGCGCGCGCGGCCGCCGACATCGCCCGGGACTTCATCCACGACGAATATCCCCGGACCGGGACGCGCCGAGCTCTGGCGCTCGAGCGGATGGTCGACATGCGACGGGCGATCGAGCGGTCGCGGTTGCTGTGCCTGCGGGCGGCGTGGCGTCTCGACCGGGGCGAACCCAACGCCCTCGAGTCATCGCTGGCGAAGATGCACGCGCCGCCGGTGGCGCTCCGTGCCGTGTCGATGGCGTTCGACATCCTCGGCGAGGCGGGAATCCGGCGCGATCGTCTGCTCGAGAAGCTCTATCGTGACGTCAAGGTGCTCGACATCGTCGAGGGGACGCAGCAGGTGCAGCGCCTGATCGTGGCGCGGCGCCTGGTGGGTCTTCCCAGCCAGGGCTGAAAGGCTCAGACCCCGGTCTGCCGAGTGGCGAGGATGAGCACCGTCTGATAGTGGTGGGCCATCTCCCCGCCGAGCGAGTCGATGGCCGCACCGACGCCCTCGAGCAGTGCTGATCGCCGCCCGCCGGCCAGCTGGACGTGATCGCTGTGGGTTGCCAGGTAGGCGAGCCACGCATCGCGCGTGTATGTGTGGTCCCAGGCATACGAGCGCAGCTCCACCGAGCTGAAGCCGCCGGTCGACATCAGCTGCTCGACGCGGTTTGCGTCCCGCCCGTCGCGATACCCGAGGGCGTTGGTCGTCTCGGCGATCTCCGGGGCCAGCCGCCGGTAGACCGACTCGAGCGCCGTCCGTACGGCCGGCTCGTGGACACCCAGGTTCCAGAACGCGGCCAGGCGGCCACCGGGCCGGAGCACCGAGACCGCCTTCGGTCCACCGACCGCGGGATCGACCCAGTGCCACGCCTGGCCGGAGATCAGCAGATCGAAGGTCCTCGCCTTCGCATCCCACGTCTCGAAGCTCGAGACCTCGACCACCACGCCGTGCTCCCGCGCAACCTCGGCCATGCGGGCATCGGCCTCGACACCGAGAACATCGCAGCCCCGCATCAGGAACAGCCGTGCAGCCTTGCCGGTGCCGGTGCCGACGTCGAGGATGTCTCGGGGCGCAAACCCAATGAGGTCGTCGACCAACGCATCCGGATATGAGGGGCGAGCCCGGTCGTAGAGGTCGGCGACCGAACCGAATGACAGCGCTCGCTCCAGGTCTTCGTGCACGTCGGGTCAGTCCAGGTGGGCCGGTGGTCGCCGAACGATAGCCAAGATGACGACGCACACCGTCGGTTCGGTGACCTGCACAGCTGCCGCTTGGCGGGGAAGCGTGGCGGTAGCTACAGCCGCGGGCCGACGCAAACCGTCCGCGCGGCTGTCTTCCTCGATGTCGGCGTCAACCGGGCGGCTTGGACACCGTGTGAGTGCAGCCGGAGGCGTGGGGCTCTCTCGCAGTGGCCTGGGAGCCGTGGCGGTGGTGGCGCTGGCGCTCGCGGCGGTTGCGCTGACCGCCCGAGGCTGTGGCGCGACCGGGGCTTGCCTATATAAACAGGCTGGCCTTACTATAAGTTCCTGACCCTGACCAGCCGGGGGGCAGCCCCGGGGAGGAGCATCGATGCCGGTCGCGCTGATCACCGGGGCCTCGCGAGGCCTGGGCCTCGCTCTCGCCCGGGCCCTGGCGGAGCGCGGTTGGCGCCTGGTGATCGACGCCCGCGGGGGCGACGCCCTGGCCGCTGCGGATCGGGAACTCTCGGGGCGAACCGCGACTGCCGCCCTCGCCGGCGACGTCGCCGACCCGAGGCACCGCGAGGCCCTGGTCGCTGCCGCCGGAGATCTCGGTGGGCTCGACGTTCTGGTCAACAATGCCAGCATCCTGGGACCAAGCCCGCAGCCGGCGCTGCGCGACTACCCGCTCGATGTGCTCGCTGAGGTGTTCCGCGTCAACGTGCTGGCACCGCTCGCTCTCATCCAGCATGCGCTGCCGCTGCTCGAGGCGTCGCGCGGCCGCATCCTCAACATCACCTCGGACGCGGGCGTTGAGGGATACGAGGGATGGGGCGGGTACGGCGCGTCGAAGGCGGCGCTCGAGCAGCTGAGCCGGGTGCTCGCCGTGGAGCATCCCCAGCTGCCGGTCTACTGGGTCGATCCCGGCGACATGAACACGCAGATGCACCAGGAGGCGTACCCGGGCGAGGACATCTCTGACCGCCCGTCACCTGAGGTCAGCGTTCCCGGGTTGCTCGAGCTGGTCACCGGTGACCGGCCCAGCGGCCGCTATGCCGCGCGCGACCTGGTTCCGGCGCGATGACCGCCGTCGACGCTGCGCCTGCCGTGGATCTGCCGGTCGGCGTCGAGGCACGCCAGCCACCCGAAGCCCGCGGGCTGCGCCGCGACGGCGTCCGGCTCCTGGTGTCCCGCCCCGGGGTCGCGCCGGTTCACGCGCGGTTCGTCGACCTTCCCCGCTTCCTCGACCCCGGCGACCTGCTGGTGATCAACACCTCGGCGACCTTGCCGGCGGCGGTCGACGCCCAGGCGGACGATGGCCGGTCGCTGCGCGTCCACCTCTCGACCCCGCTTCCCGCCGACCTCTGGCTGGTGGAGGCGCGCGAGCCCGCGGGGGCAGCCAGCACCCCGTTCGCCGGCGATCTTCGCGGCACCACCCTGCACCTCCCCGCGGGTGGCACCGTCGACTTCCTGCACCGCTATCCGCGGTCGCTGCGCCTGTGGCTGGCGGCGCTGCAGCTGCCCAGCCCGGTGGGCGACTACCTCGCCCGTTGGGGGCAGCCCATCCGCTACTCGTACGTCGAGCGCGACTGGCCGATCGACGCCTATCAGACCGTCTACGCGACCGAGGCGGGCAGCGCCGAGATGCCGAGTGCCGGGCGCCCGTTCAGCGCCGAGGTGATCACCTCGCTGGTGGCGCACGGCGTCGGGATGGCCCCGCTGCTGCTGCACACCGGCGTGTCGTCGCTGGAGGGCGAGGAGGAGCCGTACCCGGAGCCCTTCTCGGTGCCAGCCGACACCGCGCGACAGATCAACGAGGCTCGGGCTGCCGGCCGGCGCGTCGTCGCCGTCGGCACCACCGTGGTGCGGACTCTCGAGTCGGTGGTCGACTCCGCCGGCGCGGTGCATCCCGGAGGTGGATGGACCGACCTGGTGATCACCCCCGAACGCGGCGTGACCGCCATCGACGGGCTGCTCACGGGCTTTCACGCGCCGACCGCATCCCACCTCTGGATGATCGCCGCCGTCGCCAGCCCGCAGCTGCTCGAGGCCGCCTATGCCGCGGCGCGCGAGCGTGGCTACCTGTGGCACGAGTTCGGCGACTCACACCTCATCCTTCGGCGATGACCGAGCCCACCGCGACGGCACCCGCGGTCGCCAGGCTTCCGGTCAAGCGACGCGAGCTGCTGGTCACCCTCAAGCGGCTGGGCAAGGCTCGCGCCGAGGACCTGGCCGTCGAGCTCGACGTCACCGTCAGCGCGGTCCGTCAGGTGCTGGGCGCGCTCGAGGGTCAGGGACTGGTCACCCACACCGAGGTGCGGCGCGAGCGCGGCCGGCCAAAGCACGTCTTCCAGCTGACCGACTCCGGCGACAGCCTCTTCCCCCGCCGCTACGGGGATCTCACCGTCGAGGTGCTGTCCTACATCTCGGATCGCGATCCGGAACTGTTCGCCGACGTCTTCGAGCAGCGGCGGCGGCGCCGTGTCGAGAACGCCAAGGCGCGGCTCACCGGCGGCTTCGCCGACCGCGTCGCCGAGCTGGCCCGCATCCTCGACGAGGACGGCTACCTCGCCGACTTCGAGGCGCAGCAGGACGGCTCGTACCTCGTCACCGAGCACAACTGCGCCATCCTCGACGTCGCTCGCCGGTACGGGCATGCCTGCTCTTCGGAGATCTCCTTCCTGCGCGAGGCGATGCCCGATGCCCAGATCGACCGTGTTCTGCACATCGTCGAGGGTGCGCACGTCTGCGCCTACGTGATCCGTCGCAGCGAGCCTTGAGAAGGATCCTGGGGTTTCGAGGGCGCGGGCGGCGCCAGGTCGGTGGGCTGAGCGCTCAGTCGCCTTCAGAGGCGCTGGGGATGGTGACGATGAACGTCGCCCCCAGGCCAGGAGTGCTCTCCACCCAGATGCGACCGTGGTGCGCCTCCACGAACGACTTGGAGATGTAGAGGCCCAGGCCCGTCCCGGGGATTCCGTCCTCGGTCGCGCGGCGCAGACGCGTGAAGCGCTGAAAGAGCTTGGGCTGATCCTCGGGTTCGATGCCGGGGCCATGGTCCTGCACCTGGATGCGGACGTCCGGCCCGTCCCGGCGGATGCCCACCTCGACCGGCGATCCGTCGGGCGAGAACTTGAGCGCGTTCGAGAGCAGGTTGAGCAGCACCTGAGAGAGGCGTTGCTCGTCCGCCAGTGCCAGTGGCACGTCGGGCCTGGCGTCGACGTCCACCCGTCCGGAGTTGACGGCGTTGCCGAGGTGTCCGGCGGCCGCCGTGACGAGGGCCGCCACGTCCACCGGCGCGAAGTTGAAGTCGATGCGGCCGGATTCTATGCGGGCGACCTCGAGCACGTCGTCGACCAGGGCGGACAGCATCAGCGTCCCCCTGAAGATCCGTTCCAGGCACTCCTGCTTTCGCTCCTCGGACAGCCGGTCGGCACTCCCCAGGAGGAGGTCGGCGTAGCCGGCGATCACGCTGAGAGGTGAGCGCAGGTCATGGGCGACGATGGCGACGAAGTCCGTCTTCAGGCGATCGAGCTCGCGCAGCTGCTCGGTGGTCTCCCGCTCGCGCTCGAGCACGCCGCGCAGCGCGTCCTCTGCGAGCTTGCGCTCGGTGAGATCCTGGGTGATCTTGCCGAAGCCGCGCAGGCTCCCGTCGGCTCCACGCAACGCGGTGATCACAACGTTGGCCCAGAACCGCGTCCCGTCCTTGCGGACCCGCCAGCCCTCGTGCTCGATCCGGCCTTTTTGAGTGGCGATCTCGAGCTCGCGGTGCGGCTTGCCGTCGCGGACCTCGTCGGGCGGATAGAAGCGGGAGAAATGCTGGCCGATGATCTCGTCGGCGCGGTACCCCTTCAAGCGTTCGGCGCCCTCGCTCCAGCTGGCGACTCGCCCTTCGGGGTCGAGCATGTAGATCGCGTAGCCGGGGGCGTTGACCAGCAGCCGGAACCGCTCCTCGCTCTCGCGCAGCTGGTCCTCGGCTCGCTGCCGGTCGGTGAGGTCGCGGGTAACCTTGCCGAATCCGATCAACCGGCCGTCCTCACCACGGAGGGCGGTGACGACCTCGTTGGCCCAGTAGCGACTGCCGTCCATCCGCACGCGCCAGCCTTCATCCTCGAAACGCCCGGTCGCCGCCGCCACCGCCAGCTCCTGATCGGGCTTGCCTCGCTCGACGTCCTCGGGCGGATAGAAGCACTCGAAGTGGCGTCCGAGGATCTGCTCGGCGCGGTACCCCTTGACCTGCTCGGCGCCCCGATTCCACGTCTGGACCCGGCCATCGATGTCCAGCATGTAGACGGCGAGCTCGTCGATGGTGTCGAAGAGGAGCAGCAGGTGCTCGGCGGTGGTCGTCCGGTCGAGGAGCCAGGCAACCTCCGCCAACCGCTCCTTCGGCTTCATCCTCCCGCCCTCCCTGCGAGCTGTCCGCGGGCGACGCAACTGCGATGGGTTCGACGTTGGCCTGGCGGATCCTTGCGACCGGAGGGGCGCCGGCTGGCGGTCTGGGGCCGAGCGCTGCGTCGGCGCACGGGTCCGTCCAAGCGGTGTGTTCGGTTGGCTTGTGAGCTTATACCAGCGCGTGGAGAAGTGCGAGAGGAGGCGGGGCTCAGGCCGCGCCGGCGGCGATGGTCTCCTCCACCTGGGCCCGGCGCTCGCTGTCGAAGGTCTCGGCGATGTTCTCGTCGTCGGCCATCACCCGATCGAGCTCGACGTCGGCGAAGCCCAGCACCCCCATGTCGGCGAAGGCGGCGCGGATCCGGTCGCCGAAGATGCCCACGTCCTTGAGGGTGGGGACGATCCGGGTGAAGAGCATGCTGCGGAAGAGCTTGTGGGATTCGCTGTTCTGCACGAACTCGATCGCCTCGTCGTAGTCGACGTAGTCCTCGAGGTTGTGCCACATCTCCTCGGCGAGGAAGCGGTCGCGCATCAGATAGCAGGCCTCGACGCAGAACTCCTCGCGCTCGTCACGCTCCTTCTGGGTCAGCTCCGGGTAGTAGTCGCGCAGCGCCAGCCGTCCGAAGGCGACGTGCCGGGACTCGTCCTGCATGACGTAGGCGTTGATGGCCCGTCCCAGGGGATCCTGGGCGATGTCGCGGATCATCCCGAAGGCGGCCAGGGCGAGCCCTTCGATCAGGACCTGCATGCCCAGGTAGGTCATGTCCCAGCGCGAATCGGCGATGACGTCGTCGAGCAGTGCCTTCAGGTGGGGATTGATGGGATACGCGAGCTGGATCTTCTCGTGCAGGTAGCGTGAATAGGCCTCGACGTGCCGGGCCTCGTCCATCACCTGGGTGGCGGCGTAGAACTTGCTGTCGATGTCGGGAACGGTCTGGACGATCTTGCTGGCGCAGATCAGTGCGCCCTGCTCGCCGTGGAGGAACTGGGAGAACTGCCAGGCGACGCCGTGGCGACGCATCACCCCGCGCGCCTTCTCGTCCATTCGCTCCCAGCTGCGCGACCCATAGATGGGTACGTATTCCTCCGGCCCCTTGAGTGGGTCCTCGAGGTCGATCTCGTGCGACCAGTCGATGCGCTCGGTGGCGTTCCACTGGCGCGTCTTGCCCTTCTCGTAGAGGTTGAGCAGCTTGTCCCGCCCCTCGTCGTACTCCCAGTTGAAGACGGTCGTGTTGCCGCCGGCAACCTCCCATTTGGTCTGCTCGACGGGCAATGCGTAGGCGCGGGTGCTCACGAGTGATCCTCTCCTTGTGGTCTCACGCGGGTATTGCGGGTACTGGTTGTTCCTGTTGGTCGGTCATGGCCACCTCATCGGTCGCCGAGCGACCCTCGAGGGCACGGGTGATGTCGCGCTGCAGGGCCCGCTGATGCAGCAGCACGAAGAGCTCGTTGGCGAGCGGCAGTCCGACGCGGATGAGGTCGCGCAGGGTCTCCGGCCGGTGCCGGCCCAGGGCCGGCTCGATGATGCGCACCGCCTCGTCCTGCACCAGGCGCTCGACGGCGTCGCGGTAGAGGGCGAGGTTGTCGATGTTGAAGCCGGCCTGCTCGGTGAAACCGGCGGCCCGCATCGCTGCCACCAGCTCCAGGACGCGCACCTCCGAGGAGGTTGGATGGTCGGGGTCAGCGATCAGCTCCAGCGCCTGCAGCGCCGCGAGATCGTGGGGCCCGAGACGCTCGCGCACCCGCGCCAGCTCGTCGGCCGACGCGGCCGGATCGGGTTCCTCGAGCAGGCTGCCCAGCGCCTGGAGGGAGCGGATCTCGTCGAGGGGCAGCTGTCCCCAGCGGTTGAGGACCCAGCGGATGGTGCGCAGCGGCAGGTGCAGCTCGGCCTGTAGCGATCGGATCCAGAGGATCCGCTCGACGGTCCCGGCGCGATAGAGGGCCTGGTTGCTGGCGGTCTTGCGGGGTCGGGGGAGGAGGCCTTGCTGGGTGTAGAAGTGGATGGTGGGGGCCGGCGTCCCGCTGAGACGCACCAGATCGCGCATCCGGTGGGGGTGGGTCACAGCCGGCCCATGGTCGGACAGCAGGCCGCAAGTGTCAAGTAGCGCTTGATGTCCCCTCGCCGAAACCGCTGTGCTGTGGCAAAACTTGACACCGCCGTTGTGCCCTCGTACGCTCGTCGATGGCCGGGGGGACGGGATCAGGGGGTGGGCAGCAGCGAGGAATTGGGTCTGCGAGGGACAGAGGTGGTCGTGATCGGCCCTGAGCCGGTTGCCTCAGCCAAGGGTGCCGCGGCGGTCGAGGTCGTCGACGCTCGCCAGGACCTCAACCTCATCGGGAGGCGTGCCGCCTTCCGCCGGCGGCGGCGGATGGACGCCCTGCGCCGGGCCCTTCTGGTGGCGCTGGTGATGGTGGTCGGCCTCTGGCTGGTCGCCGCGGCGGTCCTGGGCCTGCTCTCACACTCCGCCTAGCCGAGCCACTCCACGTCGCCGAAGTGACCCTTCGGCTTCGGATGGCGGACGTAGTCGGCGTACTGGCCGCGGCTCGTTCCAATGGTGGTGTTGGCGCCGTGCCCCGGCATGACCACGGTGTCGTCGGGAAGTGGATGGAGCCGCCCGACGATCGAATCGACGATGGTCTCGAGGTCGCCGGCGGCGAACGTCTTGCCCGGCCCGCCGTCGAAGAGGGTGTCGCCGGAGACCACCGCCCGCCCGACCCGCAGGCAGATGCTGCCCGGCGTGTGCCCCGGGGTGTGGAGCACGGTGATGCGGATGCCGCCGACGCGAAGCTCCTGGCCGTCGGCCAGGCGGCCGTCGATGCGCTCCTCCGGGATCCTGATCTCCCGATGGCCGACCAGGACCGGGGCGCCGGTGGCCGCCCGCACCGCCTCGTAGGTCATCCAGTGGTCGGGGTGCCAGTGGGTCGCGACGACGGTGCCGACCCCGCCCTCGGCGGCGATGGCGTCCAGCAGCAGCCGCTCCTCCAGGGGCATGTCGACCAGCAGGGCCTGGTTGCGCGCGAGGTCGCGGACCACGTACGCGTTGTTGCCGTAGGGGCCCATCGGACCCACCTTGACGATGCGGCTGTCGCCGTCCTCGAAGACCTCGACCGGGCTCACCGGCGCCTCGCCTGACGGCGTGGGAGCAGTCCCTGGGCGCGGAGCTCCGCCTTGTGGGCCCGCTTGGCGGTCTGATACGCGGCCAGCTCCTCGGGGGTGGTCACATCGGCCAGCGTCGGATGGCTGGCGATCGCGGACTCCCATCCGCGCGGGCGAATCCCGAACTGTTTGGCGAGCACACTCACCACGCTGGTCACCTTCTGCGCACCGAACCCGGGAAGTTCGGTCAGGCGCCGCCGCAGCTCGGCAGCGTCGGCGACATCGCGCCAGATCGCCGAGGCATCCCCGCTGTACTTCTCGCTGAGCACCGCGCACAAACGCTGCACGCGCTCGGCCATCGAGCGCGGGTAGCGATGCACCGCGGGCGGCTTGGCGAAGGCGGCGGCGACCCGCTCCGACTCCATCCGCGCCAGCGCGTTGGGATCGAGTGTCCCCAGCCGCTGGCGGATGATCAGCGGTCCCAGGAACGCCTGCTGCACGGTGATCTGCTGGTCGAGCACGAAGCCGATGAGCAGCGCGTTCGGATCGGTGGCGATGAGGCGGTCCGCCTCGTCGTCGCCGCTCCAGGGGAGGAGTTTCGGGGCGGCGGGCGCGCTTCGCTTCGGAGCTGTCGTCGCCATCGTCACGCAAGCGTATCGGTCGCCCCGGGGGTCGGTCCACCACCATCTCGATCCCGCTGGCGTGGCGTCTCGCCCCCGGCCAGCCGATACACTGGCCGCATGTCGTGGCTGGGACGGCTCTTCGGCCGCCGCGCCGACGCTCCCGCTCCCGCGGATACCTTCACCGTCGCCATCCCGGAGGATGTCGCCGCCGCCCTCACCGCCGATGGCAGCGACCTCGGCGACGCCGTGGTCGGGATCCTGCGAGGCCATCTCGAGTCCATCGCCGAGGCGGTGGACCGCGGCGACATCGAGCGCATCCCCTTCTGGCTGGCACGCGAGCGTGGCGCCGACGCCGGCATCGAGGAAGCGCTGCGCGACCGTGTCGCCCAGCGTCGTGCGGAAGAGGGGGACACGCGCCCCTGATCCCCGGCCGGCGGCCGCGCCACCCCCTTCGCGGCCTAGCGGTACCCCTCCTTCTTCTCTTGCTGGCGATCACCTACGGCGTGGTGGGCTTCGTGGTCATCGAGCGCTTCTCCTTCATCGATGCCCTGTTCACCACGGTGAGCACCATCACCACCGTCGGCTACGGATTCCCCAACGCCATCGGCACCGGCGGCAAGGCGTTCACCATGAGCTTGATCGTCTTCGGCGTCATCGGCTTTCTCTATACGTTCGGCGTCCTGGTCGAGGGCCTGACCACCGGACGCTGGCAGGCATATCGGAGGTACCGTCGCATGGATGCGCAGCTACGAGCCCTGCGTGACCACGTCATCGTCTGCGGCTACGGGCGCACCGGCAAGCAGGTGGTGTCGGAGCTCGACCAGGCGCAGCAGCCCTACGTCGTGGTGGAGATGAATCCGCAGCCGCTGGAGGATGTTCGCAACGATCACCGCCTCCACGTGGTCGGCGATGCTGCCAACGACGAGGTCCTCACCCTCTCGGGCATCGACCGGGCCCAGGCCCTGGTCAGCGCCGTCGACAGCGACGAGCGCAACGTCTACATCGTGCTCACCGCACGCTCGCTCAACCCTCGTCTCTTCATCGTCGCCCGCTCTTCGTACGCGTATTCGGTGCCCAAACTCGAGCGCGCCGGCGCCAACCGGGTGGTGAGCCCGTACACTCTGTCGGGACACCGCATGGCGGCGCTGGCCCTGCAGCCGGCGGTGGTCGACGTGCTCGACATCGTGATGACCGGCGGGGCCGAGACCATGGCCATCGAGGAGCTGCTCGTGCCCGACGGGGCGCAGCCGCGTCTGACCGCCGGCTCGCTGCGGCCGTACGGCGCGGTGCTGCTGGCGGCGCGAGCCGGCGGTGCGCTGACCGTCGGACCCGACGACGCCCACCCGCTCGGTGCCGGCGACCTGGTGGTGGCGATGGGGACTCGCGACCAGCTCAACGCTCTCGCCTCGGCGCTGCGTCCCGCCTGAGGCGGCGGCGCCGCGCTACAGTGCTGCGAGCGATGGGCGGTTTGCCGGAGAGATCGCGATGCGGGCGGTGACATTCCAGGACGTCGGCAAGCTCACCATGGAGGACGTCCCCAAGCCGAGCATCAGCGAGCCGACCGATGCGCTGCTCCGAGTCACCACCACCGCCATCTGTGGTAGCGATCTGCACGTCCTCCACGGACGTATCCCCGGGATGCTTCCCGGCAGCGTGCTGGGCCATGAGTTCATCGGCGTCATCGAGGAGGCCGGCCCCGAGGTGCGCAGGGTCCGCGAGGGTGACCGCACCCTGGCGTCGTTCATGATCCCCTGCGGCAAGTGCTGGTTCTGCAGCCAGGGACTCTTCAACCGCTGCGCCGACACCCGGGTCTTCGGATATGGCGCCTTCCTCGGTGACCTCAACGGCGGTCAGGCGGAATATGTGCGCATTCCCAACGCGGACATGTGCCTGCATCCTCTCGACGGCGCTCTCAGCGACGAGCAGGCGCTCTTCGCCGGCGACATCTTCACCACCGGCTTCGATTGCGCGGTCGAGGGCCAGATCAAGGACGGCGACACCGTGGTGGTTCAGGGTTGCGGCCCGGTGGGACTCTTCGCCATCCAGGCCGCGAAGACCTTCCGCCCCTCGGCGGTGTACGCGGTCGACACCGTCGACCAGCGGTTGGAGATGGCGCAGTCCTTCGGCGCGACGCCGATCGACGGCAAGCGCGTCCACGTCGCCACCGCGGTGCAGGAGGCGACCGGGGGTCGCGGCGCCGACGTGGTGCTGGAGTGCGTCGGAGCGCTGCCCGCGTTCAGCCAGGCGCTCGACACCGTGCGCGCTGGGGGACGGATCAGCGTCATCGGGGTGTATGCGGAACCGGAGTACGAGCTGCCGATGAGCCTGGTGTTCACCAAGGGCATCGACATCAAGTTCTGCGGCACCGCCAACGTGGTGGGGCGCTGGGAAGAGGTGTTGCGGCTGATCCGCGAAGGCGCCGTCGATCCCACCGCGATCATCTCGCACCGCATGAAGCTCGACGACGCGCTGCGCGGTTACCAGCTGTTCGAGGCCCGCGAGGCCCTCAAGGTGGTGCTCACCCCATAGCGCAGGCGCGACCTCGGGGCGGGCTCAGCCGAAGACGCGGCCGCGGCGCTCCAGGTTGCGGTAGAGGCCGGCCTGGATGGTGTCGCGCACCCGGTCGGCGAGCTGCATCACCAGCGCCGCGTCGTCGGCGGCGCCCGGCCCCATGCCGCGGGTCGGAATCGGCTGGTGGAACTCGATGACCCAGGAGTTGGGCAGCGGAAGCATGCCGAGTGGACCCAGCCAGGGGAAGGTCGGGGTCAGCGGGAAGTACGGCAGTCCCAGCATGCGGCCGAGGGCAGGAAGGTCGGCGAGCATCGGGTGGATCTCCTCGCCGCCGACGACGCTGACCGGGACGATCGGGCTGCCGGTGCGCAGCGCCAGCTGGGCAAAACCACCGCGGCCGAAGCGTCGCAGCCGGTAGCGGTCGCGGTAGGGCTTGCCGGTGCCCTTGGCACCCTCGGGGAAGACGAGCACCAGCTCGTCACGTTCGAGGAGTCTCTGCGTGTCGTCAGGATGCCCCAGGGTGTTGCCGGAGCGGCGGAGGAACCACGACGCCATCGGGATGCCGAAGAAGGCGTTGAGGATCAGCGCCCGCGCGTGCCGCGGCGACGGATGGTCGGCGTAGATCGCGGTGCGGATCATCGCCCCGTCGTAGGGCAGCACGCCGGAGTGGTTGGACACCAGCAGGGCGCGCCCTCGGCCGGGCACGTTCTCGAGACCGATCGGCCTCACTCGCCAGTAGTGCCGGTACAGCCAGGTGAAGAAGGGCACCAGGGTCTCGGTCCACTCGGGATCGAAGCCGAACTCGTCGACCTGGTCGTCGCCGCGGCGGCGGCGCGCGGCGAGCGCCGCCTGCGAGCGAGCGAAGGTGGCGACCCCCGCGCTCGCCTGGCGAAGCGCCTGCGGAGTCCTGAGCATCGCGCCCAGTCCGCGCGGCCATTGCGATGCCAGTCGAGGAATCTCGCGGCTGATCGAGCTCAGCCTCTCGATCGGGACCGGCGCCGCGTCGGCCGGCTCGAGGCTGGCGCCACTGCGCCGCGCCAGCTCTTCCTCGGCGGTCCGCTGCAGCTGCAGCAGTTGCGCCCGCAGTGCATCCTCCTCGCGGGCGCTCTCGCTGACGGCGCTGCGCTTGGGGCGCAGGGCCACTGCCCCGTCGAGCTCCTCGCTCATGCGACGCACGTCGAGGCTGACATCGCGTTTGTCGGCGGCACGACGCGCTCGTATCGTTGACTGTCGCACGGACCCACTCCCGGTGGCGGCCGGCGGCCGCCGCGCCGCCATCCTATCAGTGGTCCTCGGTCGCGGGTGGCGGCTCACCCCCGCGCCGGTGGCAGCTCGTCCCGCCGTGCCGGGTCGCGCAGGAACACCTCGACGGTTGCCAGCAGATCCTCGGGGCGCCCGGCCATCGAGTCGGCGAAGAAGCCGCCGTCGAAGGGTCGCTGAGCTGCCCGCAGCAGGGCCGCCGCCGGTTGCCGCCGAGGCGGCGGGACGCCGGTCATCAGCCGGTATCCGAGGATCACCCGGTTGCCGGCGCGGGTGATGCCGAAGTGGTCGACGTTCTCCCACCGGGTGAGCGACGAGAACGGGTACTGGCGCTGCACCAGTCCCTCACGGCAGAGCTCGAGGGTGGGGCGGAAGAGGACTCCGGTGGCGAGCAGCGCCAGGACCGGGGCGGCGCACACCGCCCAACCGATGGGGACGCCGGTGACGACGAAGACGGCGCCGGTGATCTCGGTCGCGGCGGCCAGTGGCAGCACCAGCGCGGCCGGGCGACGGGCCGGGAAGACGATCCGGCCCCGGCGCACGCGCACCGCCGCCGGCAGGCCGCGGACGTCCACCGCTGTCGAGCTGTTCACGGTGCGTGCCATCGTATGTCGATGCTCGCGGACCCCGTTCTCGGTATCACCGCGGTGGGGGCGCTGCTCGCCGTCGTCCTCGGCCTGTTCGGGTTCGGGCTGGTGATCGCGGTGTGTGTCGGCGTCCTCGCCGCCATCCAGGCGGTGCTGCCGGCGACCGACCGTGGGGCGGACGAGGTCGAGCGAGCCCAGGCCGTCGCAGCGGACCGCGACGATGCGGCCGAGCCGGATGCCCCGGTGGGAGAGGGCACCGCCGGCTCGGACCCGGCCGGGGACGGCTGAGGCGGCCGGCCGCCGCCGGAGGTATCGCTGGCGCGGTGGGCGGTTGCGCTTCCCGGCTCCGGCCCGCTACGATGCATAAAGATCCCTTTATCAAAGAATCCTTTATGGAATCGCGCCTCCCTCATCCCGTTCGCGCCCGCTCCCCGAGGAGCGCCCTGGTTCCCGCCGCCCTCATGGAGCTCAGCACCCACTTCGAGGGCCTGGCGAACCCGACCCGGATCAAGATCGTCGAGCGGCTGGCCGCCGCCGCCGAGGTCCGCGTGTCGGAGCTCGCCGACCTCTGCAAGGTGAGCCAGCCGCGGATGAGCTGGCACCTGCGTATCCTGCGGCGCTCGCAGGTGATTCGAACCCGGCGCGAGGGCCGGGAGGTCTTCTGCAGGCTGGACCGCGACGCCATCGCCGCCCACCTGCGCAGTTTCGCCCGCCTGCTCACCCCGGGCGGCGAGATCTTCGACATGCAACCGGTCAGCAGCGAGGTGGCACAGTGAGCGACAAGGTGAGGGTGGCGATCGTCGGCGTAGGCAACTGCGCGTCGTCGTTGCTCCAAGGGGTGGAGTACTACAAGAACGCGGATCCGGCCGACTTCGTCCCCGGCCTGATGCACGTGGACCTCGCCGGCTACCACGTGCGTGACATCGAGTTCTCCGCGGCCTTTGACATCGACAAGGACAAGGTCGGGCTCGACCTCGGCGAGGCGATCTTCGCCGGCCCCAACAACACGGTGAAGTTCGCCGACGTCCCTCGCACGGGAGTCTCCGTCGCTCGCGGCATGACCCACGACGGGCTCGGCAAGTACCTCTCCGAGATCATCACCAAGGCGCCCGGTTCGACCGCGGACATCGTCGGCATCCTCAAGGACTCCGGCACCGACGTCGTCGTCAACTACCTGCCGGTGGGCAGCGAGGAGGCGACCAAGTGGTACACAGAGCAGATCCTCAGCGCCGGCTGTGCCATGGTCAACTGCATGCCGGTCTTCATCGCCCGCGAGGAGTACTGGCGCAAGCGGTTCGAACAGCGCGGCCTTCCCATCATCGGTGACGACATCAAGTCGCAGGTCGGCGCCACCATCATCCACCGCGTGCTCACTCGGCTGTTCCGCGAGCGCGGCGTCAAGCTGGAGAGCACCTACCAGCTCAACTTCGGGGGCAACACCGACTTCCTCAATATGCTCGAGCGCGAACGCCTGCTCAGCAAGAAGATCAGCAAGACCAACTCGGTCATTTCCCAGCTCGACTACGAGATCGACAAGAACAGCGTGCACATCGGCCCATCCGACTATGTCCCATGGCTCAACGACCGCAAGTGGGCCTACATCCGCCTGGAGGGCCGCTCCTTCGGCGATGTTCCGCTCAACGTCGAGCTCAAGCTGGAGGTGCACGATTCCCCCAACTCCGCCGGCATCGTGATCGACGCCGTGCGCTGCTGCAAGCTGGCGATCGACCGCGGCATCGGCGGCGCTCTGGACGGGCCGTCGTCGTACTTCATGAAGTCGCCGCCCACCCAGGTTTCCGACGCGGCAGCGCGCATCGCGACAGAGGAATTCATTGCGGCAAGTGCCAGCAACGGCCACGTCACGGGTAGGGCCGCGACCCCTCAGGCCGCCGAGCCGGCATCGCGCTGACGGGCCGCGGCGGAAGCGGACGGTGATCGAGGGCCGGCGCCTTCCCACCCCGCCGCCCCCGCCGCCGGCGACCGCGGACGTGGAGGGGCCCGCGACCGCCGGCGGGGCGGCCATCTCCCGGCCGGCGCGGGCGCGGTACCGGCGGGGAATGCTGCCGTACTACGGCTACCGGGTGGCCGAGACCCTCGTCCGGGTGACCCCACCGCGGGTCGTGCGTGCTCTCGGCGCCGCCACCGCCGACACGCTGTTGACCCTGCGGCCGCGCAGTTTCGACGGCCTTCGCTCCAACCTCCAGCATGTTCTCCCCGACGCCGATCGTCGCCAGCTGCGCCGGGTGATGCGGGCCAACATTCGCAACCTCATCCGCAGCTGGATCGAGGTGATGGAGATGCCCTACCGCGCCGACAGCCTCAGCCGGAGCGTGCAGCCGGTGAACATCGAGTACATGCTGCAGCCGCTGGAGCGGGGTCGCGGCGTGGTGGTGGTCTCGCTGCACCTGGGCTCCTGGGAGGTGGGGCTCGCCGGCTACAACCACCGCCTCGGCCGCATGGCGTTGCTCGCCGAGGTGCTGCAACCTGCGCAGCTCTTCGAGCGGGTGGTGGCCGCGCGCGCGCGCATGGGTGTGCAGGTGATCCCCATCGACATCGGGGCGATGCGCGGTGGCGACGAGGCCACGGCGCGGCGACTGGGAGCGGCAGCCCTGCGCGACGTCTGGCGTGTGCTCCGCAACAATGGCCTGGTGGCGATGGCCATTGACCGCGACATGCTGGGGACGGGCGAGCCCATCGAGTTCTTCGGTGAGCCCGCCCGCATCCCGACCGGGGTGGTCGAGATCGCCATCCGCAGCGGGGCCGCCCTGGTGCCGATCGTGCTCCTCCGGGTGGGCAGCCAGGTTGTCGGCCGGTGCTATCCCGAGGTCACCTACGACCCCGACGCCGACCGCGACACCGAGGTGCGGCGGGTGACCCGCGCCTGCCTCGAGGTGCTCGAGGGGGTGATCCGCGAGTACCCGGAGCAGTGGCACGTCCTCGATCCCGTGTGGCCGTCGCTGGCGCCATGAAGATCTGTCTGGTCTCGCCGTACGACTACACCCATCCGGGTGGCGTCAGCGAGCATGTGCGGCACCTGGCCGAGCAGCTGAGAGAGCGTGACCATCAGGTGCTGGTGCTCGCGCCGAGCAGCGAGATGGACGACCAGGACTACCTGCCCGGCTACGTCCGCATCGGCCGCAGTGTCCCCGTTCCCGGCAACGGCTCGGTGGCTCGCATCGGACTCTCCTTCCATCTGGTGCGTCGCGTGCGGGCGCTGCTCGACGAGGAGGCCTTCGACGTCGTCCACTACCAGGAACCGCTGATGCCGTCACTACCGATCACCGTGCTCCGGTTCCAGAAGGACGGCGCCAACGTCGGGACCTTCCACGCTTTTGCCCGGCGCAATCTCGGCTACTACTACGGGCGGCCGTTCCTCAAGCGATACTTCAAGCGGCTGCACTGCTGCATCGCGGTCAGCCGCCCCGCCCGCGACTTCGTCAACCGCTATTTCTCGGGCGACTACCGTATCGTCCCCAATGGCATCGACACCTCGCGGTTCTATCCGGGCACCACGCCGCTGCCCGAGCTGCGCACCGCGGGGCAGCGCACCATCCTCTTCGTCGGCAGGCTGGAACAGCGCAAGGGCTTGCCCACCCTGCTTGACGCCTATGCCCAGCTGCGGCGGCGGCGCTCTGACGTGCGCCTGGTGGTGGTCGGCGAGGGCGCCATGCGCTGGGGCTATGAGCGCTACATCGAGAGCGAGGGCATCCCCGATGTGCACTTCACCGGTCACGTCGATGCCCGGCTGCTCCCCCGCTGCTATGGGTCCGCCGATCTCTTCTGCGCCCCGGCGATCGGCAAGGAGAGCTTCGGCATCGTTCTGCTCGAGGCGATGGCCAGCGGCGTGCCGGTGCTGGCCTCGAGGATTCCCGGGTTCGCCCAGGTGGTGACCCCCGACCGTGACGGCCTGCTTCTTCCGCCCGGTCAGCCGGAGCCCTGGGGCGAGGCGCTGGAGGTCCTGCTCGACGACGACGGGCGGCGCCGTGCCCTGGCCGAGGCGGGCCGGCGCACCGCACTGACCTATGACTGGAGTCGCATCACCGAGACGGTGCTCGACGTCTACGCCGAAGCGCGGATGCGGGCGCGCATGCACATGGTGGCTGCTGGTGTTCACGACCAGGTTCCAGGACTGGGTTAGAGCCAGGGCCCGGCAGCTGGTCCCGCTGCTGCGCCTGCTGCGCGTGACCCCGAACATGCTGACCCTCGTGGGCCTGGTCATCAGTGCCGGCGCCGGCCTGCTGGTGGCGGTTGGGCAGCTCGTGCCCGGCGGCGTGGTGCTGCTGCTGGCGGGCGCCTTCGACATCCTCGACGGCGCCGTGGCCCGGGTCACCGGCAAGGTGTATCGCTACGGCGCCTTCCTCGACTCCACCACCGATCGGTATGCCGAGGGCTTCACCTACATGGGGTTGCTCTGGTACTTCATCTTCAACGGCCACCACACGGTCGAGCCGATGCTGGTGATCGCGGCGCTGACGGGATCGCTGCTGGTGTCGTATGTGCGGGCACGGGCTCAGTCGTTGGGGTTCGTCTGCGAGGGCGGCATCCTGGCCCGGCCCGAGCGGGTGGTGATCACCGTGCTGGGGCTGCTGATCAATCCCATCCTGGTGCCGATGCTGTGGGTGCTCGCGGTGCTGACCAACCTCACCGCGGTGCAGCGGATCTTCCTGGTGTGGCGCCAGGCGAGGCAGACCGCGCCGGCCGATTGATGCGGCCATTGCCGGATTCATCCGGTTATCCTCGGCAGGTTGGACACTCCCTATGACTCCGCTCCCCTGCGTGGCGAACGGCTGACGCTGCGTCGGGCCTCTGAGAGCGATGTGCCACAGCTCATCGCCATTCTCGCGTCGCCCGAGGTCGTGCAGTGGTGGGGCGAGCCGGATGTCGAAGGACTGCGCCGTGAGGTGACCGGCGAGAGCGGGGTTGTCACCTTCGTCGTGGAGGTGGACTCGGAGACTGCCGGGCTGATCCAGTACCACGAGGAGAATGAAGCCAACTACCGTCACGCCGGTATCGACATCGCCTTGGCGGCGCAGTGGCAGGACCGCGGCTTCGGAGCGGAGGCGGTGAGGACTCTCGCCAGGTATCTCTTCGATCAACGTGGGCACCACCGGCTCACCATCGACCCTGCTGCGATCAACCTCCGCGGCATCACCTGCTACCGCAAGGTGGGATTCAAGCCGGTGGGGGTGATGCGCCGCTACGAACGCGGTGCTGACGGCACCTGGCACGACGGGCTGCTCATGGAGCTGCTGCGCGAGGAGCTGACGTAGTGGTGCGCCCGGGGGCGGCGAGCACTCCGAGGCGCGGTAGAGTGCGACCGTGCCGATGTTCCTCGTTGTTCTCCAACGCTCGGGACCCCAATGGGATGCGTCCCGACCCCTCGAGGAGCAGTCAGACTGGACCGCCCACGCAGCCTTCATGGACGGGCTCGTGGAGGCAGGGTTTGTCGTGCTGGGCGGCCCGCTCGTGGACGAGCACCGTGTCGTGCACGTGGTCGAGGCCGAGTCGGAAGACGCCGTCCGCGACACCCTCGCCCGCGACCCGTGGAGCGAGACGCATCTGCACATCCACACCATCGACCGGTGGACCATCCGCCTCGACGGGCGCCGCGTCCAGCGGTAACCGGTCTCAGGGGACAGCTCCTCAGGCGACGATGGCGCCCTCTGGCCGGCGGGCGCTCCGCCGGCCAGGGGTGCCCTGCAGCTGGTCTAGTCGGCGGTCGCCGCGGCGGCCGCAAACTCGACGTAGGCGCTCTCGTACTCGGCGACCTCGACGCTCTGGGCTCCGACGTCGGCGAAGATGCGGGTTCGCATCTCCTGAATATTTGCGAAACTCGCGTCACGGTCGGCCGGCGTGTCCCAGACGCTGATGATCGCGAAGCGACCGGCGTCGCGGTCGATGCCGAGGTTGAGGGCGCGGAATCCGGGTTGTGTGCGCACCGTCGGGAGGGCTTCGTCCCGCATCCTCTGGATCAGAGTGTCCAACTTGTCGGGCGAAGCCTGACCGATGTTGGCGCGGATGTAGGTCCCGGACTTGGGCGGCCCCGCCATCTCGCGGAGGGCGACCTCGTAGCGCTGAACGCTGACCACGCTGCCCCCGGCGGCGCTCGCCGCCTGGGTTCGCAGGCGGGTGCCCGCGTCTTCACTCGCTTCGAGGGCGTCGCGGCTCTCCCAGAACGTCGTCGCGGTGCAGTCGCCGCTCGACCGATTGACAGCCAGGACGCTGCCGGCGAAGCCGGCCACCTGCTTGGCGGCGGGCACCGTCACCTCCTTGAAGTGAGCGATTGCGCGATCGAGCTGATCGGGTGGGAATTGCACACGGCTGCTGCGCACGTACATCGAACTTCGAGCCTCCTCTCTGCGTCGGGCGGTCCTTCTGGCTAACCCAGAAGCCCTGGAGGCAGAGCATAGGCCGTCTGTCGGTTGGACGTGCACCCGCATCGTTGTGAAGAGCCGTGAAGACGGGGCACCGGTCATCCTTGGGGGACCCGGCCACGGGTGTCCGCCCCGGAGTGGCTTCATCACGCCTTCGGATTCGAGGAGCGGACACGCGTGCTCGATGGCGGCAGGCTGAGTCACGGCGAGATGGAGACCGGGCACGGCATCGTCATGCTCGCCACACCGTCGCCCGACTACGAAGGGCCGCGACGTCATCGCGAGCATTGCGAGAGCGCGCGTGCCTGGTCGACGGTGCCGTGGGTCGTCGACGGCGTGCTGGTGTACGTCGATGACGTGGACGCCCATCACCGCCGCGCGGTCCTGGCCGGGGCGACGATTCTGACGCCGCCCGAGGCTGGCGAGCCAGGCCGCAGGTATCGGGCCGAGGATCCGGAGGGTCATCGTCGGATGTTCCTCGAGCACCGCCGCTAGCGGTCGGGGACCGCACCTCTATATTTGGGTGGATGCGGACGACGACGCGACCGGCATCGACCTCCTCGCCGAGCGGTCATTCGGCGCTCCCGCCCCCGGGCAACAGCCGCGGGCTGGCCGCGAGAGTTCGCCGCCTCGAACGTCGCTTCGGCCTGTACCGGCCGGGGCGCAGTCCCTGGGTCTGGATCCTCGGGCCGGGCATCAACCTGCTGGGGACGACCGCGATCATTCTCTGAGTCGGGCTGGCGGCCGGCCTCGGTGCCGCCTCGACCGTCCCGCTGGCCGTCTTCTGCGGGCTGGCGATGGGGGCGATGGCCTGGGCCTTCCTCGGCACCTCCTGGGAGCAGGAGCAGGACGAGCGTCGCGCCGCCGAGGTGCTGCGGCAGCGGCCGCACCGGCACTCGGGGTGATCCCGGTCCCGGACCGCTGAGGCGCAATACCGCGCCGCGGCCGAGCGTCTACTTCGGCAGGCGGATCAGCACCTCTGTGAGGCTCGTATGTCGCCGTTCGCAGCCGCTCGGCGGGGGGCGCTCGGCGCCATCGCCGCCCTCATCGCGACCGTGGGCGCGGCGACCTCGGCGGCGTCCGGCGCGCAGGCCGCGTCCGGCCCCTCCGGCACCTGCACCGAGCGCCTGCTGCTGCTCTCGGCGTTCCCGGCGGAGCTCGATGCCCTTCTCGCCCGGGCGACGGTTGACCCCGCCCAGACGGTGACCGTTGATGGCCGCACCTTCTATCTCGGACGGCTCGGCGGCAATGACGTGGTGCTGGCGCTGACCGGGATCGGGCTGGTCAACGCCACGAACACAACGCAGCTTGCCCTCGACCACTTCCGCTGCGCGTCCGGCTCCGCTATCAGCCGGGTCGTCTTCTCGGGAGTCGCCGGCGGCCGCACCAACATCGGGGATGTCACCGTCCCGCGTCGCTGGACCGAGGACGGCAAGAGCTGGTTGAGCGTCGACCCAGCCATGCTGGCGACGGCCCGCGCGGTGGCGGAGAGCGGTTCGGTGAAGCTCGAGCGCGACGTGCCGGTCGGCGATCCCGGGTGTGCCTGCCCGGATCCCGGACTGGTGAGACCGGTGCACATGCCGAATGCGCCCGCGGTCATCGTCGGCGGCGACGGTAGCAGCACCGATCCCTTCAACGGGCGCGCATGGCCGTGCGCGCCGCAGGGCGGCGACGTGTTCGGATGCGAACCGTGCCGGGCGCAGACCCACTCACCCGACTACGTGCCCCGCTTCGTCGCCGGTATGGTGCCGTTCGCCGATCCCAACTTCTTCCTGGCGTACTTCAAGTCGCCGCCGGCGCCGGCGGCCGCCTATGACGCGCAGGACATGGAGACGGCGGCGGTCGCGCGCGTCGCGATGCGAAAGGGACTGCCGTTTCTGGGGTTCCGCGCGGTGTCCGACGGCAAGGGTGATCCGCTGATGCTTCCGGGATTTCCGGCGCAGTTCTTCGCCTACCGGGTGCTCGCCGCGGACAACGCCGCGGCGATGGCGGTGGGGTTCCTCCAGGCGTGGTTGCAGAGGTCGTCGCAGCCGGGGCTGACCGCGGCCGCGGCGCCGGCCGCGCCGACCAGCGGTCCGGCGGTGTCCGCCCTTCCCAACACCTCCGACCAGGCTGGTGCGGCCGCCGCGGCGCTCAGTGCTGCCGCCCTCGCCGCGGTGCTGATCGCCGCTGCGGCCGGGCGGCGCACCCGGCGAGTCCGGCCTCGCCGCGCCGCCCTGATCCCCTGAGAGTCCTCCTCAGCGATTCCCCTGGCGCCACTCGGGGTGCTTGCGGAAGAGGCCGCCCCAGCCGAGGTGATACCACCGCTCCTCCTGGTAGGGCTGCAACCCCTTGACGCCGTCGGCGCTGAGATTGGTGTAGACGTGTCGGGTGGTGATCCTGCTGATCGAATCGGCGGCGATCTCGACGATCTTCCCGTCGGAGTGCCGCTTCAGCGCGATGCCGTGGAAGATGTCGTCGGCCTCGTCGCCGAGCAGCGACTCCGCGGTGCCGATGGGATTGCCGTCTGCGTCGAGCACCGGTGCACGATAGGGCATCGCGGTCCAGGCCACCTGTTCCTCAGCCACAGCACACATCCTCCGAACTGCCTGCCGCGACGATATCAGGCCGCTACAGTGACCCGGTGATGGGACGGTTCGGTCGCTGGTTGCGATGGGAGATGACCCGCCGCATCGAGGTCACCGGAGTCATCCGCCTCATCATCGCCGAGCGCCTGCTCAAGGCGACGGCGCTGATCGTGGGAGGCGTCGTGCTCCTGGTGGTCAACCTGAACACCAACCTCGCCGACGTCGCCCAGCGGATCCAGACCGATCTCAACCTCAACCCTGGGCGCGGGCTGCTGCGGCGCGGCGTCGACAGCGCCATCATCCGCTTCGGCAGCTTCAGCAGCGCCCAACGCAACGGCATCGCCATCGGGGCGCTGCTCTACGCTGCACTCGAGGGCACCGAGGCCGCCGGCCTGGTGTTGCGGCGACGTTGGGCGGAGTACCTCGTGCTGCTCGCGACCGGCGCCTTCATCCCGCTCGAGGTGGACGAGGTGATGTTCCATCCGAGCGTGTTCAAGGTGCTCGCGCTGATCGTCAACCTGCTGATCATCGGCTACCTGGTGAGGCGCAAGCGGCTCTTCCTGGAGCGTCAGGGGCGGCCGTCGGTCGAGGACGCGGCGTGACCCGGCGCCGGTCCCCGCGCCGATCGCCGCCGCGGCAGCCCAGTCGAACCGCCACCGCGTCCGTCGATCCGATCGCCGTCTACCGTGACGCCGCCGGCTACGGCCGGCTGATGCGCACCGCCCTGGCGTTGGGCCTGCTACTGCTCTGCGCCTCGCTGGTGGTCGAGGTGGCCGGGGCCACCCCCCGCCCCGAGATCGGCGCCGCCGGGCTGCTGGCCATGCTGCTCTTCATCAGCGCCGGCGTGGCCAAGCACTATCGCGGGCTGTATCGGGTGCGCCGGCACCATCCCGAGGCGTGGCGCGCCGATGCAGCCTTCATTCGGGGGATGATGCTGGCTCCATTCGGCTTCGGCGACCCGCGGGCGACTCGCTATGACCGGTGGCTGCGCCTCACCACCATCGTCCTCGCCGTCGCCCTCGTGGGACTGGTGCTGGGGCGCGGTGGCGGCCGGCACTGACCGCATCAGGGAGGCAAGACCGTGGACCTGGGATTGCGGGGACGCGCCGCCTTCGTCGGCGGCTCCAGTCAGGGCATGGGTCGTGCCATCGCCGAGCTCTTCTCCGGCGAGGGCGCCGACGTGGCGCTGTGCGCCCGCCGCGCCGAGGAGCTGGAGCGGGCCGCGGTCGCGGTGCGAACCCGCGGCCGGCGGGTGGTCACCCGGGTGGCGGACCTCGCCGACGGTCCCGCCGCGATCGCCGCGGTCGAGGGCGCGGTCGCCGAGCTGGGACGCCTCGATGTCCTGGTGGTCAACAGCGGCGGTCCACCGCCGGGGACCTTCGCCGACCTCGACGACGCCGCCTGGCACGCTGCCCACGAGCTGACCCTGATGAGCGGGGTGCGCATGGTGCGAGCCGCGCTGCCGGCGCTGCGCAAATCGGATGCCGCCGCGGTGCTCTTCATCTCATCCTTCACCATCCGGCAGCCGGTCGCCAACCTGGTGCTGAGCAACAGCATCCGTCTCGCCGTCGCCGGCCTCGCCAGATCGCTGGCCAACGAGCTGGCGCCGAAGGTGCGGGTCAACACCGTGCTGCCCGGCAACATCCGCACCGAGCGCGCTGTCGAGCTGGCGCGAGCGCGGGCCACCGCTGGTCGAAAGGTCGATGACATCATCGCCGAGGCGTCACGTGGCATTCCCCTGGGTCGCTACGGCGAGGTCGAGGACGTCGCCCGCCTCGCCGTCTTCCTCTGCTCGCCGGCGGCGTCATATATCAGCGGCGCCGTGGTTCCCTGTGACGGCGGACTGATCCAGGCACCGGTCTAGACCACGCCCCGCCGCGTCGCGGTCGACCCTCAGCAGCTGGTGGCGTTGAGGATCTGCACGATCCCCACCAGGTTGAAGAGACCGTGCACCACCACTCCGGGCCAGAGTGACCCGGTGCGGTGATAGAGATAGGCGAGCAGCAGACCGACGCCGAAGAGCGGCAGCAGCAGCAGCTTGATGAAGTGTGCCCCTGCGAAGATGAGCGCGCTGAGCACCGCGGCGGCGGGCCAGGGCAGTTGCCGGCTCAGCCAGCCGAAGATGAAGCCGCGAAAGATCGTCTCCTCGACCAGGGGGGCCACCACCGAGACTGCAGGGATGGCGATCAGGATCACATGACCGTACTCGGCGCGGACGGCGGTGCACTGAGCGTTGCTCACCCCGGGGAAGAGAGCGGCACTGATCGCCCCGAGGACGGCGGCGACGATCAGCGCGACCACGGTGAGCGGCGCAGCCAGCAGCAGCCAGCGCGTGGCGACGCTCCGCCATCCCAGGTCGCGCACGGTGGCGTGGCGACGGCCGATCACCAGCAGCAGCACCACCGCCAGCGCGACGGCGTAGAAGAACGTCTGCCCGGTGAACGACTCCAGCGCATTGCGCGAGCTCGGCTGCAATCCGGTATCGACCAGATGTGTCACGTACCCGCCGAATCGGATGGCCTGGCCGGCGAGCGTGAGCAGGCGTCCCTGGTCGTCTGTCCCCGCTGGCAGCAGCAGCATCACGCCGACGAAGATCAGGATGTCGGTCCAATCCCAGGGAACTCTTCGCCGGCGCATCACATCGACGCTCATCGGCGCCATTGTGGCCGGACGCCGGCGGTAGCCCTGCCTACACTGCGGCCGTGCCCTTCTCGGAGATCGTCGGCCATGCGCTGGTCGCTGCCCAGCTGGCGGCGTCGCTGGGCGACGGCCGGCTGCCTCACGCGCTGCTGCTCGCCGGTCCCGACGGGGTGGGCAAGACCACCCTCGCCGAGGCCCTGGCCGGGGTCATGCTCGACGCCGGCGGCTGGCCCGGTGGCCTGGCGGCGCATCCCGATCACTGGCTGGAGGACTCCGACTCGGAGCGGATCGGCATTGAACGGGTTCGCGCGGGCGGCGGAACCCCGGAGACGGGCCCCAGCCTCCAGGACTTCTTCGCGCTGCGCAGCTACGCCGGCGGGCGCCGGATCGCGGTGATCGGCCGCGCTGACCGGCTGACCGAGCCTGCGGCCAACAGCGTGCTCAAGACTCTCGAGGAACCACCGCCGCTGAGCCACATCGTGCTCTGCACCGCCCATCCCGAGCGGATGCCGGCGACGGTGGTCTCCCGCTGCCAGATGATCGGTTGCGGTCCGGTGCCGGCGCCGGCGATGCGGTCCTGGCTGGAGTCGCGTCACCGGGCTCCGGCCCGGCTCGCCGCGCTGGCCGCCGCTCTCGCCGGGGGGAGCCCGGGACGCGCGCTCCGGCTGGCCATCACTCCGGGAGCGTTGAGCGCCGACCTCGCCGCCATCGACACTTTCCTCGCCGGCGCCGGAGGGGGGCGGGCAGCCGTGCTCGCGACCGCCGGAAAGCTGGCGCCGCCCAACTCCGCCGAGGGGCGTGAGCGGGCCATCGCCCAGCTTGCCGCCTGGACCAGCTTCGTCCGGGACGTCGCCTACCTCGCTGCCGGGGCCCCGGAGCTGACCGTGTGGGCCGACTTCCAGCCGGCGGCCAGGGCCTGGGCCGAGTCCCTCCCGATGGAGCGCGTGGTCGAGATCCTCGGCCGGTGTGTGGAGCTCAGCGACCAGCTGGCGCAATATGCTGTACCTCGCCTCGGTTACGAGGTGCTGTTCCTCGACGTCTTCGCCACAGCTCCGGCACCACCCCGGGTCGCCGCACCGCCGCGCGATCCCACTCTCGCCGGCCCCGCGGCGGCAGACGCCACCAACCCTGATCACCCCGCCCGCCCCCGGTCACCCCGGCGGCGCGGCTGACTGGACGGCCATGCCTCTTGCCTTCGGCGTCAAGTTCCGCCGTAACGGCCCGCTCAACTACTACGACCCCGCCGGCGACGACTTCGTGGTCGGTGAGCGCGTCGTCGCCGACACCGCTCGCGGCGCCGAGATCGGCGAGGTGGTGCTGGCGCCGGCCGAGCTGGGCGCCTCGATCCTGCCGGCCGAGCTGAAGCCGGTGATCCGCCGGGCCACCCCCGAGGACCTCGACCAGAAGCACGCCCTCGAGGAGCGTGCCCCGGAGCAGGTGCGCATCGCCAAGGAGAAGGTCGACGCCTTCGGCCTGGAGATGAAGATCGTCGCCGCCACCTCCTCCTTCGACGGCGGCCGCATCCTGTTCGACTTCTCCGCCGACGGGCGGGTGGACTTCCGCGATCTGGCCAAGGACCTCGCCTCCACCTTCCAGTGCCGGGTCGAGCTGCGCCAGATCTATCCCCGCGACGAGGCGAAGATCCAGGACGGATTCGGCCCGTGCGGGCGCCGGTTGTGCTGCTCCTCGTGGATCAAGGAGTTCCAGCCGATCTCCATCAAGCACGCCAAGGAGCAGGGGCTGCCGCTCAATCCCAGCCGGCTCAACGGTATGTGCGGAAAGCTCAAGTGCTGCCTGGTGTACGAGAACGACCAGTACGTCGAGTTCAAGCGACGAATGCCGCCTCCCGGAGCAGTGGTGGATCTACCCGAGGGCAGGGCGGTGGTCCAGGAGATCGACCCGATGCGCGAGATCGTCACCGTGGCCATGGCCTACACCGGCGCCCTGGTGCACGTGCCGGCCGCCAACCTGCGGCTGGAGGAGCCGCTTCCCGTCGGCGATCAGGAGAAGGCGTCGCGGCGCCGGCGGCGCCGGTAGACGCGACCTTGGCCGGATCGCGCTTTCGCCGTCCCTCGCTGGGACCGGACTTCGGCTACGCGCCGGGCGAGCAACCGCCCCACGGCGACGGCTGGGTCAAGCTCAACACCAACGAGTCGCCGCTGCCGCCGTCTCCCGCGGTGGCCGGGGCGGTCGCCGGCAGCGCCGCCACCCTGCATCGCTATCCCAGCCCGGACGGGGAGCCGCTTCGCAGCGCGCTGGCGCGGTATCACGGCGTGGACCCGCAGCAGGTGATGGTCGGCAACGGCGCCGACGAGGTGCTCGACTGCTGCATCCGCGCCTTCTGCGAGCCCGGGAGCCGCCTGGTGCTCTCACGGCCGACCTATGCAGTTCTTCCCATCCTTGGCCGGATCTTCGGCTCCGAGGTGGTGGAGCTGCCGGTGGAGGAGGACGGCACCCTGCCGGCGGCGCTCGGCACCACCGCGGGGGCACTTCGCGTCGCGGTCAATCCCAACGCGCCGACGGGTGTGTGGACGCCGCCCGACGCGCTCGAGGAGCTGCTCGCCGGCGCCTCCGGGGTCACCGTCATCGACGAGGCGTACAGCGACTTCGCTCCCGCCTCGTGCCTGCCGCTGCTGGGGCGTCACGACGACTGGCTGGTGGTCCGCACCTTTTCGAAGGCGCACGCGCTTGCGGGACTGCGGGTCGGCTACGCGGTGGGCGACGCCCGACTGATCGCCGACCTGGGCGCCGTGAAGGACTCCTATCCGGTGGACCGCTGCGCGCTTGCCGGCGCCATGGCCGCGCTCGCCGACGAAGCGCACCACCGGGCCATCGTCACCCTGGTGCGCGGCGAGCGCGATCGGGTGAGCGCGCGACTGGTGGGGTCGGGATGGTCGGTGCTGCCGTCGCAGGCGAACTTCGTGCTGGCCCGTCCTCCCGACGGCGCCGCCGCCGAGGCCGCCGCGCGGCTGCGGCGCGAACGCATCCTGGTGCGCCATTTCGGCGACGGACCGCATGCCGACCGCCTACGGATCACCATCGGCAGCGCCGCCGACAACGACCGGTTGCTCGCGGCCCTCGCTGTCTGACCGGCTCAGCGGCGGCGCCGTCCGGCCACGACCGCCAGCGCCACGACGGCGACCGCGGCCGACGCCGATGGCACCAGCCAGGGGCGCTCACGCATCAGGTCCTCGGCGGCGTCGCGCAGCCGCGACCACGCCGTCGGCGGCCCCACGTACGCGGGCTCGTCGGTGACGATGCGCACCACGCCCGGTACCGCCAGCTCCTCCTGCTCCGCTGGGGCGGAGACGGTGATCTCCGGCGGGGCCTCGGGCATCGACGGGGCGGCCGTCACCGGCGCCGCGCCGTTCTCGGTGATCAGACCGGTCAGGGCCCGGCCGAAGCGGCTGGCCAGCGATCGTGCCGCCCCCTGCAGGATGCGCTCTGGCAGCTCGGCGGCGCGGCCGGTGACGCGCAGCTCGCTGCGGGTGGACACCAGCGTGGCGCCTCCCGAGTTGCGCAGCCGCACGTCGACCGTGCCCTGGACGCCTCCCTCGCCCCGCGCCTGCTGCGCCTGGACGGTGAGCCGGAGCGACCCGGCCGAGCGATCCACCTCCTCCATCCGCATCACCCCGCGGTAGGTGATGCTGGTCTGGCCGAGGCTGATCCGCAGGTCACCGCGGGCGCTGGCCGCGTTGGCCTCGGTGAGCCGTGCCCCGGGAACGCAGGCGGCGGCGCGGGGGACGTCGCTGAGGGCGTCGAGGACCTGCTCCAGCGACGCGGGGATCGAGAACTCGTTGGTGAGCACCATTTCGGGCGGCCATTATGGGCTGCCCCCGGGCGGTGTCCAGCCAGGGTGGGTCACAAGCCGCTGCACAGCGGCGACGACCGTGCAACGCTCCCTCCGAGCACCCGCCGGCGTCACTACCCTGGAGCCCGATGGGCGACCTTCACCTCACCTTGAGTTCTCTGCAGGGTCTTCCCCAGGCCGAGTGGGTCGTGGTGGCGCTGCTCTGCTGGGTGGTCGTCTACTTCGCCTACAAGGCGGTCTGGCGCCGTGACTACGGGATCCCGGTGCAGCGCCGCATCTTCCGGCTCCGCCTCCAGGTCGATCACGACCAGATGGCCTACGTCCCCTTCTGGTGGAGCGACCTCCAGGTGCAGCGGGCGCTCAAGGCGCATCTGCGCCGGACCATGAAGCAGGCCTTCGACCGGCCGCGGGGGCGCCGGTAGCGCGCTCCGCGGCGGCAGTCGGCCTCGGTGGTGGCGCGAGCGGCGTTTGGGTTCTCGCCTAAAGACCGCTGCGACCCTCCGCCGGCCCGGGGCGGCTCGGCCGATGGCCGGCGCCGCTCGGGCCTCGCTTGCGTCGGCGAGGCGTAGACTGGCGATCAGTTCGGCGCCTGCCTGGCGGGCGAACGTCCGCCGACTGCGGTCACGCGAGTTCGACCGCATGGTCGCGCGGCGCCGGCGCAAGTCGCGGGGGAGAAACGAGGAGAACATGTCCGCGGAGGTGGTCAACGACCTGACCATCCAGGTGGCGACGATCAACGGGTCGGGGAGCCAGTCCTCCAATTTGACCCTCACCAGGTCCATCTTCCGGATGGGCATCCCGGTGGCCCCCAAGAACGTCTTCCCCTCCAACATCGAGGGCCTCCCCACCTGGTTCGACGTCCGTGTCTCGCCCTACGGCTACCAGTGCCGGACGCGGGACATCGACATCCTCGTCGCCCTCAACCCCACCACCTGGACCACCGACGCGCCGGGGGTGAAGCCGGGCGGCGTCATCGTCCACGAAGCCACCTACCCGGTGGTGGGCGCCGCCGCTCGCGACGATGTCACCTACTACCCGGTCCCCTTCACCAAGCTCGCCAAGGAGCGCATCGGGCAGGACTCGCTCCGCAAGTACCTGACCAACATGGTGTACGTCGGGGTGCTGGCCCACCTGCTCGGCATCGAGGTCGAGGCGATCGAGAGCGCGCTGCGCGACCAGTTCCGCACCAAGCCCAAGGCGGTGGCGGTGAACATGGAGGCCGTGACCCTCGGTCTCGACTACGCCCGCGAGAACCTCGAGAAGCGCGATCGCTACCGCCTCGAGCGCCTCAGCGGCCGCACCGAGGGGCGCATCCTCATCGAGGGCAACCAGGCGGCGGCGCTCGGCTGCGTGATGGGCGGCTGCACGGTGGCCGCGTGGTACCCGATCACCCCGTCCTCGTCGCTGTGCGAGGCCTTCATCGGCTACTGCGAGCGGTTCCGCGCCGATCCGCAGACTGGTGACAAGCGTTACGCCATCATCCAGGCGGAGGACGAGCTTGCCGCCCTCGGCATCGTCTTCGGCGCCACCTGGACGGGGGCGCGGGCGATGACGTCGACGGCGGGTCCGGGGATCTCGCTGATGGCGGAGTTCACCGGGCTCGGCTACTACGCCGAGTTGCCCGCGGTCATCTTCGACGTGCAGCGGGTGGGCCCGTCGACGGGCTTGCCGACCCGCACCATGCAGGGGGATGTCAGCTTCGCCTACACGTTGTCGCACGGCGACACCCGGCACGTGCTGCTCCTCCCCGGCAGCGCCGAGGAGAACTACGAGTTCGCCATGCAGGCATTCGATCTGGCTGATCGCCTGCAGACGCCGGTGTTCGTGCTCACCGACCTCGATCTGGGCATGAACCTCTGGATGGCCGATCCCCTCGCCTATCCGGCGAACGGCTTCGACCGGGGCAAGGTGCTCACCGCCGGTGACCTGGAGCGCATCGAGTCGTGGGGCCGCTACCGAGACGTCGACGGTGACGGCATCACCTATCGCACCCTTCCCGGCACGCCCAACCCGCTCGCCGGCTACTTCACCCGGGGCTCCGGTCACGACGAGGACGCGGCCTACTCGGAGCTTCCCGAGGTGTATCAGCGCAACCTCGACCGCCTGGCGCGCAAGCACGAGACGGCGCGCCGGCTGGTGCCGGCTCCGGTCGCCGACGAGCGCGGCAACGAGCTCGCCATCCTCGCCTATGGCAGCACCCACTTCGCCGTGGTCGAGGCCCGCGACCAGCTGGGTGAAGCCGGGATCGAGACCGATTACCTGCGGGTGCGGGCGCTGCCGTTCTCCTCGGAGGTGGCCGCCTTCATCGAGCGGCACGAGCGCGTCTACGTGGTCGAGCAGAACCAGCAGGGGCAGCTCTGCGGACTGCTCCGCCAGGAGCTGCCCGGTGCGCTCGCCGACCGGCTCGTCTCCGTCCGTCACTACAACGGTGTCCCCATCGACGCCGCCGCCATCTCCGGCCCGATCGAGGAGGATGTCCGCCCCGACAACGAGGCCCGTCGGCAGGCCGCATCGCCGGCGCCAAGCGGCGAGCATCCCCCGGCGGCGCTGGCCGTCTGAGGAACCTTCGAACCATGACTGCCGTTCCCGCGACCCCGACGCCTCCCCCGGCTCCCAAGGTCAACCGTCTCGGTCTGGCTCGCGACGTCTACAAGGGGGCGCCCACCACCCTCTGCGCCGGCTGCGGGCACAACTCGATCACCAACCACCTGGTCAAGGCGATGTACGAGTTCGGCGTCGAGCCGCATCTGCTGGCAAAGATGAGCGGCATCGGCTGCTCGTCGAAGACGCCGGCGTACTTCGTCGATCGCGCCTACGGTTTGAACGGTGTCCATGGGCGCATGCCTTCGCTGGCCACCGGTGCCAAGCTCGCCAACCGTGAGCTGATGGTGATCGGCGTCAGCGGCGACGGCGACACGGCGTCGATCGGCCTGGGCCAGTACGCCCACCTCCTTCGCCGCAACGTCGACTGCACCTACATCGTCGAGGACAACGGGTGTTACGGGCTGACCAAGGGGCAGTTCTCCGCCACCGCGGACCTCGGCAGCACCCTGCGGAAGGGCCAGGTCAACGAATTCGAGACCATCGACGTCTGCGGCATGGCGATCGAGCTCGGGGCGACCTTCGTGGCGCGATCGTTCTCCGGTGATGGCAAGCAGCTGGTGCCGTTGCTGGAGGCGGCCTTCGCCCACCGCGGCACCTCGGTGCTCGACATCATCAGCCCCTGCGTCGCTTTCAACGACCACGACGGCTCGACCAAGAGCTATGCCTACGTCAAGGAGCACGAATTCCTCCTCCACGTCCCCGACTACATCGCTCCCGCCGAGGATCATGTGGTGGACTACGAGCCGGGCACCGTGCAGGACGTCGAGCTTGGTGACGGGTCGCACATCCTGCTGCGCAAGCTGGAGCGCGACTACGACGCCACCGATCCGGTCGACGCGATGCGGGTGATCCACGAGGGACGGGTGCGCAGCGAGCTGGTCACGGGTCTCCTCTATGTCAACACCGAGGCCCGCGACCTCAGCGCCCGCGAGACTTTGCCGGAGCGACCGCTCTCCGCGATGGGCGAGGAGGAGCTCCGGGTCTCGCGCGAGCGCTGGCACGATTTCATGCGGGAATTCGCCTAGGTCGCGTAGTCTTCGCGCGTGCCGGAGCCTTCCCGTCTGCCGCCGGACGAGGTGGCCCTTCGCTTCCCTGATGGCTTTCTCCTCGGCTGCGCCACCGCGTCCCACCAGGTGGAGGGAGGCAACCACAACGACTGGTCGGAGTTCGAGCGCCAGCCGGGCCGGATCCTCGACGGCAGCATCTCGGGAACCGCCTGCGACCATTGGAACCGGTGGCCGCAGGATCTCGATGATCTGGCCGCTCTCGGCCAGAACGCACATCGCTTCTCGGTCGAGTGGGCACGGGTCGAGCCGCAGGAGGGCCGGTTCGACCTCGAGGTGCTGGACCACTACGCCGCCGTCGCTGCCGGATGCCGTGAGCGGGGGATGGAACCGTTCGTCACCCTGCACCACTTCACCCTGCCGCTCTGGCTCGCGGAACGAGGTGGCGTCCTCGCCCCCGAGGCCCCGCTGCGGTTCGCGCGGTACACCGCCGCCTGCGCCAAGGCGATGGGTGAGACGGTGCGCTGGTGGGTGACCATCAACGAGCCGGTGATTCTCGCGGTTCTCGGGTACCTCGAGGGCCACTGGCCGCCGGCCCGGCGCTCGCTGCCACGGACATTTGCCGCACTTCGCGCCTTGGTGCGCATGCACGCGAGCGCAGCCACCGCGCTGCGGGCGGCGGCTCGTCGCCACGGGTGGGAGGCGCGAATCTCCGTCGCCCACCACATGCGCGGGATGACACCCGAGGACCCCGGCTCTCGCCTCGATCGGCTGGCCGCCGCCATTCCCGACCTCGTGCTCAATCGCTGGTTCCTGCTCGCCTGTCGCGACGGCCGCCTTCCGGCACCGGTGGGTCGCGGCCAGCCGGTCGAGGGGGCGGCGGGTTCGCTCGACTGGATCGGTCTCAACTACTACGCCGACGAGCTGGTCGGCTTCGACATCCGCCGGCCCGGCAGCCTCTTCGCCCGCCGCGGTCCCGACCCATCGCTGCCGCGGTCGAGCTTCGGCTGGACGATCGATCCCGGCGGTCTGCACCGGGCGCTGCTGCGCCTGTCGAAGGAATTCCCGCTGCCCATCGTCATCACCGAGAACGGCGTCGCCGACCAGGACGACGAGCTGCGGCCGCGTTTCATCGTCGATCATCTCGCCGCGGTGCACTCGGCCATCGCGGCCGGCGCCGACGTGCGCGGTTACCTGCACTGGACGTCGATGGACAACTTCGAATGGGCGGAGGGCTACAGCAAGCGCTTCGGTCTGTTCGCCGTCGATCGCCAGACGATGAGGCGTCGCCCCAAGCCGAGTGCCGAGCTGTACGCTCGCATCTGCCGCGCCGGCGGCATCCCACGTGAGTTGCTGGCGGACGCTCTCGCGGCCCCCCGGACCGGCATCGCGTCCGGGTAGCATCCACCGCTTCCCGAGACCATGGCTGCCGATGTCATCACCCTCTGCGCCGACCTCGCCGCCGAGCACAACGCGCTCGACGCGGTGGTCGCCGCCTTGGCACCGGCGGCGTGGGCAACGCCGACCCCGGCGGTCGGGTGGACTGTCCACGATCAGGTGGGCCACCTCGCGTTCTTCGACGAGCGGGCTCATACCGCAGCGGTCGATCCCGGCGCGTTCGCCGCACATCTGTCCGCCATCGCCGCCGATCCCGCCGGGTGGTCGGCCGGACATCTCGACCAGGCGCGCGCGCTCGATCCGGCGACGTTGCTGCGCCGCTGGCGGCGGGTGCGCTCGCGCTTCATCGAGGCGGCGGCCGGGCTCGACCCGGCGACGCGGGTGGCGTGGTACGGGCCGTCGATGTCGGTGGCGTCATTCGTCACCGCCCGGCTGATGGAGACCTGGTGCCACGGCCAGGACGTGCGCGACGCCGTCGGCCTGCCCCCGGCAGCCGGTCCGCGCCTGCGGCACATCGCCCACCTCGGAGTGCGGACCCGCGCCAACAGCTACCTCGCCAACGGTCGCGAGGTGCCGGCCGGGGTGACCCGGGTGGAGCTGACGGCTCCCGACGGATCCCTCTGGAGCTGGGGCGAGCCGGGGGTGACCGATCGCATTGCCGGAAGCGCTCTCGACTTCTGTCTGGTGGTGACCCAGCGGCGCCACCGCGCCGACACCGACCTGGTGATCACCGGGCCACTGGCGGAGGAGTGGATGTCCCTGGCCCAGGCGTTCGCCGGGCCGCCCGGAGACGGTCGCCGGGCCGGTCAGTTCCCACGGGCGTCCGCAGCCGCCCGCTGACGGGGGCGCTTGGGCGCTGAGCCCGGTGGGGCGGGGGGTTGCTTCGTGCGCGGCGCCGCACGCCGCACCTGACGCTCGAGACCTAGCATACTGACGGGCGTCCGTCTTGTGCGCTGCGCCCAGTACCAAACCAGGAGCTCGCGCTGTGATGACCAGTCGTGCCACCACCCCCGACCTGGCCGGCGAGGTAATGGCGCGGGCTCAGGACGCCGGCGTCCGCTTCATCGACCTCCAGTTCACCGACGTGATGGGGGCGGTCAAGACGGTGACCACGCCCGTGGCCCAGCTCGCTGACACCATCGAGCACGGAACCTGGTTCGACGGCTCGTCGGTGGAGTCGCTGGCCCGGACGGCCGAGAGCGACATGTACCTGGTGCCCGACCTGGAGACCTTCCGGGTCCTCCCCTGGCCGGCCACCGAGCCCACCGCCCGCCTGATCTGCTGGGCCCACACCCCCGAGGGAGAGCCCTATCCCGGCGATCCCCGCGGGGCGCTGCGCCGGGCCATCGACAGCGCCCGCGGCCTCGGCTTCGACTACCACTGCGGCCCCGAGGTCGAGTTCTTCCTGCTGGAGCGCACCGTCGACGGTGGTCTCGAGCCGCTGGCCCGCGACCGCAGCGGCTACTTCGACTTCTCCACCGACCGCAGCACCGCCGTCCGCCAGGCGATGGTGGCGACCCTGGGGGCGCTGGGGATCGCGGTCAACACCGCCCACCACGAGGTGGCGGCGGGGCAGCACGAGATCGACTTCGATCACTCCGCGGCGCTCAAGTGCGCCGACGACCTGGTCACCTTCCGTTACTCCCTGCGCGCGGTGGCGCAGCAGCATGGCCTGCTGGCGAGCTTCATGCCGAAGCCGTTCCGTGATCAGAGCGGCAGCGGCATGCACATGCATCAGAGCCTGCTGCGGCTGTCCGACGGCATCAACGCCTTTGCCGACTCGCGCGACGAATACGGGCTGTCCGACGTCGCCAAGCATTTCATCGCTGGCCAGCTCCATCACGCCTCCGGGATGTGCGCCGTGCTGGCTCCCCTGGTCAACTCGTACAAACGGCTGGTGCGCGGCTTCGAGGCGCCGGTCTTCATCTCCTGGGCGCGCACCAACCGCGGCGCCCTGGTGCGCATTCCCCATGTCACCCGTGAGCAGGCGGCTCGGATCGAGCTGCGCAGTCCCGACCCCTCGTGCAATCCCTACCTGGCGCTGGCCGTGATGCTCCGCTGCGGCCTCGACGGGGTGGAGCGACGGCTGCCGCTGCCGCCGCCGGTCGAGGAAGCGCTCTACGGCTTCGACGACGTCGAGCTGGAGCGTCGCAACGTCGGCGTCCTTCCCGATTCCCTGCGCGATGCGGTCGAGGCTCTCCGTCATGACGAGGTGGTGCTCGACGCTCTGGGCGACCATCTCGCCGAACGCTTCCTCGAAGCCAAGGCGTTGGAGTGGCGCGACTACAAGCTCCAGGTCACCCCCTGGGAGCTGCAGACCTATCTCGAGATGGCGTAGCGGGCAGGGGTCGTCGTGATCACCGTCAAGGACGTGTGGCGCGGTGCCCTCCCCGAAGGCACCGAGCTGCTCGGGGGCGGCGCTGGTCTCGAGCGGAGGGTCGAGTGGGCAACCGCACTGCGAACCCGGCCGCCCGCGTTCGACGCCATCAAGGGCGGAGAGTTGGCCTTCGTGCCGGTTAAGTCGATCCGCATGCTCGACGAACGTCTCGACCTCGCCCAGGTGATGCAGAGCTTCGCGGAGAAGGGCGGGGTCGCCGTCGCCATCATCGGCGACGCGTCGCAGGACGGCATCGCCGTCGCCGAGCGGATGATGCTGCCCCTGCTGCGGTTGCCGGAAGGCGCGCACGCCGCCGACGTGCAGCAGGCGACGGTGCGCTACATCCTCGACCAGCGAACCCTGCTGCACGAGCGCCAGCAGGAGCTGCAGCTGCAGCTGATGGAGCTCGCCCTCGCCGGAGCGGGGACCGCCGCCATCCTCGACCGTCTCAGCGAGATCAGCGGGCACGCCGCGGCCTGGCAGGACCTGGAGGGGAACGTGCAGCACGCGTCCGCGGTGGCACTCGACCCCGCCCTGCTGGAGGCGTTGACCGGCGACGTCGCCCGGGTGCGGCGCTGGGCAGAGTCGACGCCCGCGGTCGCCGCCGATCCTCCGGTCCACGAGTTCCCGCTCGCCGGCACCGGGCAGAGCCGGCTGGTCGCACCGGTGCCGCTGCGCGACCGGCTGGGAGGCTTCGTCTCTCTGATCGCGCCCGACTCCGAGCTCGACCAGATGGACCGGCTGGCGGTGGCGCGGGCGGCGTCCGCGTGTGCCATCGAGCTCGACCGCGAGCGCGCGGTGCTGCAGGCGCGTGACGAGATGGAGGGGGAGTTCCTCGACTCGCTGCTCGCCGGCACCTATTCCTCGGAGGCGGTGGTACGCAACCGCGCCGAGCGCCTGGGCTTCGATCTGTCGGGATCGACCTTGGTGCTGCTGGCACGCCCCGACCCCGGTCGCAACGGCAGCAGCACGCGCGTGGTGCACGACCGGCTCGCCGTCGCGGCGTCGGGGTGGACCCGGCGCCGGGCACCGTCGGCGCTGGTGGCGGTGCGGCAGGGGGCCCTGGCCGCGGTGGTGCCGATCGCCGACGGCGATCCGCCTCCCGACGCAAGCCGGCTGGCCGGCGATCTCCGCCTCGAATGCGCCGGCTCACTGGGCGACGGCGCGGTCTCGGTCGGAGTGGGCAGGAGCAAACCGGGAATCGCCGGAGTGCGCGCCTCCTACCGCGAAGCGGAACAGGCCCTGACCATGGGGGTGCGGCTCTTCGGCGGCGCGCGGACGGTCAGCTTCGCGGATCTCGGGCTCTATCGCCTGCTCTTCGCCCTGCAGGGCCAGGCAGAGCTGCGCGAGTTCTTCGACGACCGCATGCGGCTGCTGGCCGACTACGACGCGCGCACCGGGGCCGGTCTGGTCAAGACCCTCGACGCCTTCTTCCGCTGCCACGGCTCGCCCACCGAGATCGCATCGCTGCTTCACCTCCACCGCAACACGGTGCTCTACCGGCTGCGCCGCATCGAGGAGATCGGCGGGCTCCAGCTCGACGACCCCGAGACGCGCCTGGCCCTGCACCTGTGCCTCAAGGTGCGCGAGGTGCTGGCGGCCACCCCGGCGGAGCGGTGACCGCACCCGCCGATTGGTCGTCCGCCGTCCTGTCGTGAGGCATCGCGCACAGGTCTGCCGGCCCGATCTCTGTCGAGGCCGCACCTAGGGAGCCCCGCCGGACGCCACCTACCCTGAGGCCATTCCCCGAGAGGAATCGTCTCCCGACGGGAAACTCTTCCCCCACAAGGCCGGGCCGGTGAATCCATGCCGCTGGTCCGGCCGCCACACTCCCACGCGGCAGTCAGCGTCGCTGTAGCGCTTTGTGCGCGATGACCGCTCAATTGGGCGCCGCGCACCAAATGTGACCGCGCGTTTTTGTACGCCGGTGGCGAGGGGAAGCGACCGGGGTGACCCGTACCCTTCTGGTCACCGTGCCCAAGCCGGCACGGGGAAGCAATCGCGTGCAGAGGAGTAAGGATGTGAGACGCCGACTTCGCCTGGGACTTGCGGCACTGGCCGGAGCCGGGGTGGCCGGACTGACGCTGCCGACGACGATCTTCGCCGACGACAAGACGGCGACCCAGGCGGCGGGGATCGCCGCCGACACCGTGTGGGTGATCGTCGCCGCGGTGCTGGTCCTGTTCATGCAGGCCGGCTTCGCCATGCTCGAGGTCGGCTTCACGCGGATGAAGAACGTCGGGACGGTGGTGGCCAAGGTTGTGGTCAACATGAGCATCGCCTCGATCGTCTACTGGATTGCGGGGTTCGCCTTCGCCTTTGGCGCTGCCTCCGGGCATCTCTTCCCGTTCATCGGCGGGACCGGCTTCTTCCCACGCTTTCTCCCCGGCTCGAACATCGACACGCCGGCGATCGCCGCATCCACCGTTCCCGGGGCGGCAAAGTGGTTCTTCGAGTTCGTCTTCTGCGCCGTGTCACTGGCGATCGTCTGGGGGACGATGCTCGAGCGCACCAAGTTCATCGTCTACATCCTCTTCGCCATTCCCTTCGCCGGCTTCATCTACCCGCTCATCAGCCACTGGCTGTTCGGTGGCGGCTGGTTGATGTCGCACTTCGGCGCCCAGGACTTCGCCGGCTCGACGGTCGTCCACCTGACCGGCGCCACCGCCGGCTTCGCCGGACTGCTCCTGCTCGGACCGCGCATCGGCAAGTACGGTAGAGACGGGAAACCCAACGCCATCCCCGGCCATAACATGCCGCTGGCCCAGCTGGGCGTGATCATCTTGTGGTTCGGCTGGTTCGGGTTCAACCCGGGCTCGACCCTCAACGCCACCGCCCTGCACTTCGCCGACATCGTGGTGGTCACCAACCTCGCCGCCGCGGCGGGCGCGCTGGGCGCAATGGCGACGATCTACTTCGTGCAGCGGTCGCTGGACGTCGGCATGATCGGCAACGGCGCGATCGCCGCCCTGGTCGCCATCACCGCTCCTTCCGGCTACGTGCAGCCGGGCTGGGCGATCCTCATCGGCGCGGTGGCCGGGATCATCGTGGTCTACGGCGTCATCCTCATCGACAAGATCCTCGACGACCCGGTCGGCGCGCTGAGCGCCCACGGTCTCGCCGGTATCTGGGGAACGCTGTCGTGCGGCCTGTTCACCGATCCCGACCTGGCGAAGTTCAACGGGGTCGGCGAGGGCGGTCTCTTCTACACTCATCGTCTCGGCCAGCTGGGTGCCCAGGCTCTCTCGGTCACGGTCGCCTTTACCACCGTGTTCACCCTCTCCTTCGCAATCTTCTGGGCGATCAAGAAGACGGTCGGACTTCGTGTCAGCGACCGCCGAGATCGACGGTCTCGACATCAGCGAGCACGGCATGTGGGGGTATCCGGAGCAGTTCATGCCGGTACCCGGTGGTGCTTACATTCACCCTGACGCCCTCAGCGAGCCGGCTCGAAGGCTCAGCGGTGTGAACGCCGCCACCCGAATGGAGACGCCGGTATGAACAAGGTCGAGGCGATCATCCGTCCCGACAGGCTGCAGGCGGTCCAGGACGCCCTCGACGAGTTGGGGGCGTCGGGGCTGACCATCACCGAGGTGCTGGGCTGCGGTGCCCAGCGCGGCTACACGGAGACCTACCGCGGCACCCGGGCCAACATCTCCTTGCAGCGCAAGGTCAAGGTCGAGGCGGTGGTCCCGTCCTCTCGCACCCAGGGCGTGGTCGACGCCATCAGCAAGGCGGCCCGCAGCGGAGAGGTGGGCGACGGGAAGATCTTCGTCCTTCCGGTCGATGACGCCATCCGGATCCGCACCGGGGAGCGGGGCGAGGACATCGTGCAGCACCGCGTTCCCGAGCATTGGGGGCACTGAGCAGCCACCGGCTGCTCAGTGGTTCGTTAAGGAGGGGCGTTCGGCCCCTCCTCGGGGCGTGGGCCAAGCCCGCGCCCCTCACCACCCCCGACGGCGGGACTCCCCGCCGGCGCGGGGCTTCGCCCGCGCTCGACGCGACCTCGCGGGCGGCGCTTCGGTCATCGCGCCCGGTGGTCCTGGATGAGGGCATGGTCTCGACAGGGGCGAGGTGATCGGAGCGGAGCCCGGTTGGCTGAGTGGCGCACAGCCCTTTGCTAGACTGGGGTTCACCTCCCGGCCGCGAGGCGGCCCACCAGGGCACCCGTGCCGGGGCCAATCTGACCGCTCTCGCGGAAGGTCGAACCGGATGACCTACATCATCACCGAGCCCTGTGTCGACTTGAAGGACAAGTCCTGCGTCGAGGTGTGCCCGGTGGACTGCATCATCGGCGCCGACGAGGACCGGATGCTCTTCATCGATCCCGACGAGTGCATCGACTGCGGGGCCTGCGTCGATCCCTGCCCGGTGGACGCGATCTTCGCCGAGGAGGACGTCCCCGACCAGTGGGCGGCCTACACCCCGATCAACAAGGACTACTTCAAGGACAAGGACGGGGCCCGGCAGGCTCTCAACGAGCTGAAGCCGCCGGCTGCCTGACCCCCTCTCGGACGTTCTGCCCTAACGGCGCCGAGCTCCTCTGGCATCTAGCTGTTGTGCGCTGCGCACAAGCGCCGGCGTGGCAGCTTCGGGCTGGCCGACCATTCCGGAGAGGTGGCCGCGGACGGTACCCTCGCGCCGACCGCGGGAGCGCGTGCCGCCGGCCAGGCCCATACCGCCGCGGGTCCGCAGCGGGGCACGGAGGAGGACTTGCATGGCGATAGACGAATCGGTGGCTGCATCGACCTCGCCGACGGAGGTGATCGCCCGGGCCCAGGAGCAGGGGATCAAGATCGTCGATTTCCGCTTCACCGACATGCCGGGGACCTGGCAGCACTTCAGCATCCCGGTGGGCGAACTCACCGAGAGCCTGTTCCGCGAGGGCATCGGCTTCGACGGGTCGAGCATCCGCGGGTTCCAGAAGATCCACGAGAGCGACATGCTCCTCTTCCCGGATCCGTCGACGGCCATCGTCGATCCCTGCTTGGAGGTGCCGACGCTCTCGATCGTCTGCGACATCAAGGATCCGCTCACCCTCCAGCCCTACTCCCGTGACCCGCGTCACGTCGCCCAGAAGGCCGAGCGCTACCTGCGGACCACGGGGATCGCCGACACCTCGTACTGGGGCCCCGAGGCGGAGTTCTACATCTTCAACTCGATCCGCTTCGACCAGAACGCCCACGAGGGCTACTACCACATCGACTCGGTCGAGGGCATCTGGAACAGCGGCGAGAACAACGTCGCCAACCTCGGGTACCGCCCGCGGCACAAGGAGGGGTACTTCCCGGTGCCGCCGATGGACAAGCTGCAGGACCTCCGCAGCCGCATCATCCTGGCGATGATCGACGCCGGCATCGACATCGAGGTGCACCATCACGAGGTTGGCACCGCGGGTCAGGCAGAGATCGATATGCGGTTCGACACCCTGACGACGATGGCTGACAAGGTGCTGCTCTACAAGTACATCGTCAAGAACGTCTGCTACCAGAACGGCTACACCGCTACCTTCATGCCCAAGCCACTCTTCGGCGACAACGGCAGTGGCATGCACACCCACCAGTCGCTCTGGAAGGACGGCACCAACCTCTTCTACGACAAGAACGGGTACGCGTTGCTGAGCGATATGGCGCGTTGGTACATCGGCGGTCTGCTCAAGCATGCGCCCGCCCTGCTGGCGTTCGCGGCGCCGACCACCAACAGCTACCGCCGCCTGGTGCCCGGCTACGAAGCGCCCATCAACCTCGTCTACTCGGCACGCAACCGCAGCGCCTGCGTCCGGATCCCCACCTACAGCGACAGCCCCAAGGCCCGACGGCTCGAGTTCCGCACCCCCGACCCGTCGTGCAATCCCTACCTCGCGTTCGCGGCGATGCTGATGGCGGGGCTGGACGGCGTGGTCAACAAGATCGAGCCGCCTCGGCCCATCGACGAGGATCTGTACGAGCTCGACCCCGAGATGGCTGCGCAGGTGAAGAGCACGCCCGGCTCGCTGACCGAGGTGCTGGATGCGCTCGAGACCGACAACCAGTTCCTGCTCCAGGGTGACGTCTTCACCGAGGACCTGGTCTACACGTGGATCGCCTACAAGCGCGAGCGCGAGGTCGATCCCATCGCCCTGCGGCCGCATCCGTACGAGTTTTTCCTCTATTACGACGCGTAGGCTTCGTGCGCCGCGGGCCTGACGGGGCCAGCGCTGCCGAGGGGTCGGAGCCGGAGCTCCGGCCCCCTGTTGCTCATGTCGCTGTTGCGGTTGTGGCGGGCGGCGTCGGTACGGCTCACCCGGATTCATCGCTCTTTACAGCGGTTTCTGTCATTTGTGGTGTTTGTCCGGTACAACGGAAAACGCGACACAAGTAACGGGGAGTTGACGGTCGCACCGGCACGCTGGCGGTGCCGGGTAGAGCCACCTCCACGGCCGGGGCGGGCCGGCGGCAGGAGGCGCAGAGGGGGTCGGATCAATGGGGAACGGGAAGGGCCGTCGACGCACGGCCACGCACGGGGCCGGGTTGCGCCGTCTTGGCCTGACGCTGTGTATGTCGGGCCTGGCGCTCAGCGGGTGGGGCCTCCTCGGGCCGGCGGCTACCGTCGGACTCGCGGCTCCGTCAGCGAGCGGCTGCGCCCACGGACAGGGACATGACCCGGCCGCATGTCCGGGCGGCGCCGCCGGGTCGGTCTCGTCGAGCAGTCTCTCGAGCAGCGCCAGCACCTCGACCTCCGCGACCGGCGGCGGCACCGCCGGCGGGCCGTCGACGTCGTCGGGCGCGGCCGCTCCGTCGGCCGGCATCGGGTCCGCTCTGTCAACGATCGCCGCTCCCGCCGTGAACAGCGGTGGGTCGGGTCATACCGGGCCCGGCGACAAGAACGCCGGTGATGTCTGGCTCGACAACGTCGGTCAGCCGGCGGGTCCGGGCCACGAGATGGATCCACACCTCGCCTGCCAGGACATCAACCTGTGGGGGGCGGGACTCGCCGACGGCGGCGGGACCTACACCATCGATGGCTGGCGGCCGAGCGGCGGCGGAGCCGGCAACCAGGCGTGGCCCGGGACCCGCGGGGCCCCCGGCAACGCCGCCTGGAGCGCGTCGGTGAGCAGCCGCTCGCCGCAGGTGATCTCGGTCATCTCGGTCAAGACCCTGATCGCCCACGCCAACGCCGACGGCGACAAGCCCCACCCGATCCAGGGTTACCACTTCAAGTTGCAGTTCAGCCAGGACCCGCAGAAGCACAAGACCTTCTGGGTGCGCTGCGATCCGCCGGTGGTGGCGGTGGCCACACCGACGCCGGCGCCGACCCCGACACCGACTCCGAAGACGTCGACTCCGACGCCGACGCCTGCTTCCACGCCCGCACCCACCCCCACGTCCGGCGTGTTGCCCACGGCGACGCCCGGGCTGCACGGCGAGGTGCAGGCGCTCAGCACACCGAACACCGGGAGCAACCTCCCACTGGGCCTGGGACTGCTGCTGACCCTTGGCGGCGCAGCGACGCTGGCGGTCTCCCGCCGGCGACCTCGCCGAGACTGACGGAGGGGTGGACGAGACGGGCGGTCCGCGCCGTGTGGGCCGCCCGTCATTCGTCGCAGTCGCGTGGCCTCGGGTCGGCGGACCTCGGGCCCCTGCAGCCGGGGGCCGCTCCGCGCCATGATTCGTCGGCGGTCGTCAGGCAATCGCCGCGCTAGGAGAACGCTGTGGACTTCAGCTTCAGCACTCGCGTCGAGCAGCTGCGCGCCGAGCTGTTCGACTTCATGAGCGGCCACGTCTACCCCGCCGAGCCGGTGTACCGCGAGCAGGTCGCGGCATCCGGCAAGCACCACGTCAGCCCGCCGGTGATGGAGCAGCTCAAGGCGGAGGCGCGCCGGCGTGGACTGTGGAATCTCTTCCTTCCGGAATCACGCTGGGGAGCCGGTCTGAGCAACCTCGAGTACGCGCCGCTGGCGGAGATCACCGGGCGCAGCTTCATCGCTCCCGAGGCGCTCAACTGCGCGGCCCCCGACACCGGCAACATGGAGATCCTCGCCCTCTTCGGCACCCCCGAGCAGCAGGAGAGCTGGCTGCGCCCGCTGCTCGACGGCGAGATCCGCTCCTGCTTCGGGATGACCGAGCCGGAGGTGGCCAGCTCCGACGCCACCAACATCCAGAGCCGCATCGTCCGCGACCGCGACGAATATGTCATCAACGGCCACAAGTGGTGGACCAGTGGCGCCGCCGATCCCCGCTGCAAGGTCTGCATCTTCATGGGCAAGACCGATCCCGATGGTCCGCGGCACCTCCAGCAGACGATGGTGCTGGTGCCGCTGGACACCCCGGGAGTGCGCATCGCCCGCACCCTGCCAGTGTTCGGCTACGACGAGGGGCACGGCCACTGCGAGGTCTTCTTCGAGAACGTCCGTGTCCCGGTGACCAACCGGCTCGGCGACGAGGGCTCCGGCTTCGCCATCGCCCAGGCGCGGTTGGGACCCGGCCGCATCCACCATTGCATGCGCGCCATCGGGATGGCGGAGCGCGCCTTCGAGCTGATGATCGAGCGGGCCCGCAGCCGGGTCGCCTTCGGCAAGCCGCTGGCGGAGCAGGGCGTGGTCCAGGACCAGATCGCCGAGTCGCGGATGGAGATCGAGCAGGCCAGGCTGCTGGTGCTCAAGGCGGCCTGGTTGATGGACACCGTGGGAGCGAAGGGTGCGCGGATCGAGATCTCGGCCATCAAGGTGGTGGCTCCCCGCGTCGCCTGCAACGTGATCGACCGAGCGATCCAGATCCACGGCGGTGCCGGGGTCTCCGGCGACTTCCCCCTGGCGCAGATGTACGCCGGGGCGCGCACCCTGCGGCTCGCCGACGGGCCCGACGAGGTGCACAAGCAGAGCCTGGCGCGCCACGAGCTGAAGCGGTCGGTCGACACCGCCGCCGCGCCCGTTCCGGTGGGCGCTTCCCGCTAGCCGTCCGGTCCGGGGTTACCCAGCCAGGATGGTGTGAGCCCGGGCGGGCAGCATCCCGCGCGCGGCGGTGGCGACGCTCTCGGCGTCGAGACCGAAACCCGCCAGCAGCAGTTGCTGGGCGCCGTGCTCGAGGAAGCGATCGGGCAGTCCCAGGATGCGCACCGGAGTGGTGACTCCCGCCGCGGCCAGCAGCTGCAGCAGGGCGCTGCCGAAGCCGCCGGCGACGGTGCCGTCCTCGACGGTCACCACCGCGGCATGGAGTGCTGCCATCGCTGCCAGCTCGGGGTCGAGCGGCTTGACGAATCGGGCGTCGACGACCGTCGCCGAGATGCCGGTGGCGGCGAGCCGGTCGGCCGCGTTCTCGGCGACGGCGACCATCTTGCCGACCGCCAGCAGGGCGACATCACGGCCGTTGCGCACGGTGCACGCACGGCCGATCGGCACCGGCTCCAGCGGCGCCGAGGCTTCCGACGGAGCGTTGCCGCGCGGGAATCGCAGGGCGAAGGGACCGTCGTGCGCCAGTGCCGTCGCCAGCAGCCGCCGCATCTCGTCGGGAGTGCTCGGCGCGGAGACGGTCATCCCGGGGACCGTCCGCAGGTAGGCGAGATCGAGTGCGCCGTGATGGGAGGCACCGTCGGGACCGGTGACCCCCGCGCGGTCGAGCACGAAGGTGACCGGGGCGTAGTGCAGCGAGGTGTCGCAGGCGACCTGGTCGAAGGCGCGTTGCAAGAAGGTCGAGTAGATGCACACCACCGGCCGCAGACCCTGGAGGGCGAGCCCGGTGGCGAAGGTGACGGCATGCTGCTCGGCGATGCCGACGTCGAAGAAGCGCTCGGGGAAGCGGGCGGCGAAGCCGAGCAGGCCGGTCGACGACGCCATCGCCGCGGTGATGGCGACGATGCGAGGATCCTTCTCCGCGGCTTCGATCAGCGCCTCACCGAAGAGGTCGGTCCACGAGGCCGGCGCGGGCTTGGAGGAGCCGGTGCTCGGGTCGAAGGTCGAGACGCCGTGGAAACGGTCGATCTCGTCCTCCTCGGCCGGTGCGTAGCCGTGACCCTTCTCGGTGACGAAATGGACCACCACCGGACCGTTGTAGCGAGCCGCGTCGCGGAGCGCTCGCTCCACCGCGCGCAGGTCGTGACCGTCGATGGGACCGCCGTACTTGAGCCCGAGGGTCTCGAAGATCGAGGGCGTCGTCACCAGCTGCTTGAGGGAGTTCTTCATCCGCCGGGCCGTGTCATAGGCGGAACCGCCGACCACCGGCAGTCGCTGCAGCACCGTCCCCGCGGCGTCCTTGGCCGCCTCGTAGCGCGGCGACAGCCGCAGGCGGGCGAGGTTCTCGGCGATGCCGCCGATGGTGGGTGCGTAGGAGCGCCCATTGTCGTTGAGGATGATGATCAGGTTGGGTTTGAGAGCCCCGATGTTGTTGAGCGCCTCGTACGCCATCCCTCCGGTGAGCGCGCCGTCGCCGACGATGCAGATGGTCTTGCCAGGCTCGCCCCGCAGCTCTCGGGCGGTGGCGACCGCAAGGGCATAGGACAGTCCGGTCGACGCGTGTGAGTTCTCCACCAGGTCGTGATCCGACTCGGCGCGAGAGGGATAGCCGGAGAGGCCGCCCTGCTGTCGCAGGGTTGGAAACAGGTGAAGGCGGCCGGTGAGCATCTTGTGCACGTAGGCCTGATGGCCGGTGTCGAAGACGATGCGATCACGCGGGCTGTCGAAGATGCGGTGCAGGGCCACGGTGAGCTCCACCACGCCAAGGTTCGGGCCCAGGTGGCCACCGGTGCGCGCCACGGCGTCGACGAGAAACTGCCGGATCTCGGCGCAGAGCCTCTCGAGGTCGGCATAACCGAGGTCGCGGAGGTCGGCCGGTCCTGCGATCTCCTCGAGAAGCACCTGGCGATTCTAGCAACGCCCTCGGCGCCGGACCGGCGTCGATCTCGACGCCTGCGCCGGGGGATGATAGATGCGGTGTCCACGACCACCCCTGTCCTGCCGAAGCCGCTCCAGCAGCGGTGAGCGACGACGACGCGCGAGCAGAGCTGCTCGCCTGTGCCGCGCGCAACGGCGACATCGCCGAGGGTGCTCTCTGGCTCGCCACCGAGGACTGCCACGGAGTCGATCGTCCGCGCTGGCTCGAGGTGGTCGACGCGCTGGCCGAGGAGCTGCGGACCCGTTCGGGTCGGCAGCCGCCGGTGCTGGCGGCGCCGGTGATCGCCGGGCTGCTCCGCGACCGGCTCGGGCTGCACGGCGCGGCCGCCGCCGACCCGCGGACCCACTACCTGCACACGGTGCTGGAACGCGGAGGCGGCATCCCCATCGCCTGCAGTGCGGTGTGGATCGCGGTGGGCCGGCGCGCCGGCATCGAGGTCGAGGGCGTCGGCCTGCCTGGCCATTTCGTGGTGCGCGTCGCCGGCGCCCTGGTCGACGCCTTCGGCGGCGGCGCGCTTCTCGACGACAGCGAGGCCACCCGCCTGGTCGCGGCCGCGTTCGGCAGCGAGCCTCCACGCCTCGAGCCCGAGTGGCTCGAGGCAGCGTCCACCCGCGAGATGCTGGCGCGCATGTCGCGAAATCTGCGCAGCTGTCACGCCGCCCTGAGCAACTGGACGCTGGCGCTCCGAGCCGCCGACCGCTGTGTCGCGCTGCTTCCCGACAGCCCACCGGAGCGCCGCGACCGCGGGCTGCTCGCCTGGCGATGCGGACGCGCCGCCCTGGCCCTCGACGACCTCTCCTGGTACCTGGACGTGGTGCCCGATGCCCCGGACCATGAGGCGATCAGCGAGGCGCGCAGCCGGTTGCGCGCGTTTCTCAACTGAGTGCCGATGCGCATCCTCGCCTTCGGCGGTCTGGGGCTCGCTCTCATCGGTGCCGGACTGCTCACCGCCCCGCGATGGACCGCCTCGCTGCTGCGCTTGCTGGGCGTACGCCGCCCGCTGGATACCGCCAACCGCGCTGCCGCCTGGGGCCTGGTGGTGATCGGCCTGCTCGTCGTGATCCTGGCGCGACTGATCCGGTGATCAGCTGCCGATGAGCAGCGCCAGCAGATAGACGAGCCCGACGAGCACCAGCGCCAGGAAGGGCATGACCGCGAAGACCACGAAGGAGAAGATGAGGCGCTCGTCGTTGACCAGGTCGGGCGATCGCAGTCGCAGGCGTGCGTCGCGGACATACCAGCCGACGCCACCGGCGATGAAGCCGCTGAGCAGGAAGAGGATGCCCAGCAGGGCGCTGGCGACTCCGACACGATGGGGAGCCAGGGTGAACTTCCAGGTCAGGCCGCCGGCGATGGAGAGCAGTCCGCAGGAGACGAAACGCAGCAGGATGGCGGTCGGTCTGAGCCGGGCTGCCGTGGCCGCGGGCATGGCGGCGGCAGTATAGGAGACCACGGTCGGCGTGGCCGACTCCGCATAATCGGCACATGCAGTACCGCTCGCTCGGGTCCACCGGCGTCGTCCTCTCGGGGGTCGGGTTCGGTGGCTGGGTGCTCGGCACCAACTGGTACGGCACCCTCGATGAGCGCCAGGGACCTGACCTGGTGCGGCAGGCACTGGAGCGGGGCGTCACCTTCTTCGACACCTCCAACTCCTACGGCGAAGGCGGTATCAGCGAGACCCTGCTCGCCGCCGCCCTGGACGGCGTGCCGCGTTCCCACTACGTGTTGGGGAGCAAGGCCGGGTACGACATCGAGGCGCCGCGGCAGCACGCCCACGGGGAACGGCCGCAGCGCTGGGACGGCGACTTTATCCGCGCCTCGTGCGAGGCCAGCCTGCGCCGGCTGCGCACCGACGTGATCGACGTCTACGAGCTGCACAACCCGCGTCTGGACGCGATCGACGACGACGGCTGCTTCGCCATGCTGGAGACGCTGCGGCGCGAGGGCAAGATCCGTGCCTTCGGTGTCGCCCTCGGTCCCGCCATCGGCTGGGAGGAGGAGGGCGTCGCGGCGCTGCGCCGCCGCCGCGTCGACTGCGTGCAGACCGTCTACAACGTGCTCGAACAGGATCCGGGCCGGCGCTTTCTCGCCGAAGCCGAGTCGGCCGGAGCCGGGGTGCTGGCGCGCGTCCCGCATGCCTCGGGAGCGCTGGAGGGAAAGATCACCCGCGACACCGTGTTCCCCCCCGGCGACCACCGCTCCTTCCGCAACCGCGAGATGCTGCACGACCTACTCGACAAGGCAGAGCAGCTGCGTTTCCTCCACGCGGACGGCACTCACACGGTGGCCCAGGTCGCCATCCAGTTTCTGCTTGCCCAGCCGCGGATCAGCAGCGTCCTGCCCACCATGACCGAGGCCGCCCAGCTGGACGAGTTCACCGCCGCCGCCGACCTGCCGCCACTCAGCGGTGCAGAGCTTCGCCGCGTCGACGAGCTCTACGCCGACAACTTCGGCGTCGCGCGACGCGAGTACGCGACACGCCGCTGACCAGGAAGCCGGCGCCGAGCCGCTCCCGGCGGGCCGAGGGCACCCTGCCCGTGCTGCTGTCGCGGCGGCTGCTCCTGGTCGCGGGAAAGGGCGGGACCGGAAAGAGCACCATCGCGGCCGCCCTGGCGCTGCTCGCGGCGCGCGAGGACAAGCGTGTGCTCTGCATCGAGGTCGATGCCAAGGGCGATCTCTCCCACCAGCTGGGTGCTGATCCGCCGGGCTTTCAACCGCGCGTGGTGCAGCCCAACATCAGCGTGCTCCAGCTCAAGGTCGAGGACTCACTGCAGGAATACCTGCACATCTATTTCAAGGTGCCACGGCTGGCGCGCATGACCCCGCTGGCGCGCGTCTTCGACTTCGTCGCCACCGGAGTCCCCGGCGCCAAGGACATGCTGGTCATCGGCAAGATCGCCTACGAGGAGAAGCGGCGCGAGGCGAACGGCAGCCCGATGTGGGACATGATCATCGTCGACGCCGCAGCCACCGGCGAGGTGCTGCCCCAGCTGCGTGCGGCTCGCGCCATGCTCGAGCTGGTCCGTGGCGGCATCATCCGCGGCCAGGTCGAGTGGATCGACGCCATGCTCACCGATCCCACGCGCACCCTGCTGACCATCTGCGCGCTTCCCGAGGAGATGCCGGTGGTGGAGGCGATCGAGCTCCACGACCGCGCCCGGGCGGAGACGAAGATCGGTGTCGGCGCCTGCTTCCTCAACCGGATGATGCCGGTGTCGCTCAGCCCACGCGAGGAGCATCTCACCGAACGGCTGGCCGGCGACGGTGAGCGCACGGCGCTCGCGCGTCAGCTCGGCGGTGACCCGCGACCGGTGGCCGAGGGCGCCCTGCTGGCCCAGCGGTTCCACCACAACGGCCTGGAACACGCCCGACGGTTGCGGGCGGGGATGAGCGTCCCGCTGATCGAGGTGCCGCTGCTGGTCGCCCCGCGTCCCGGTCTGGCCACCACCCGCGCCGTCGCCGCCGCGCTCGAGGGCGCCGCCGCGTGAGCGTGCGCGGCAACGGCCGGAGCAACCTCGCCGCCTCGCTGGGCGAGCACGAGGTCGTGATCTGCGTCGGCGCCGGCGGGGTGGGCAAGACCACCGTCAGCGCCGCGCTGGCCATGGCCATCGCCGCCGAGCACGACAAGCGGGTCATGGTCATCACCGTCGACCCGGCCCGGCGGCTCGCCACCGCCCTCGGCCTGCACCGGATGACGGTGGATCCCGTGATCGTGCCCGCCGACCGGCTCCGCCGCGCCGGTGTGCCGCCTCGCGACCAGTTGGTTGCCGCCATGATCGACACGAAGTCGACATGGGATCGCCTGGTTGAGCGCAATGCCCCCGATCGGCGGACGGCCGCCCGCATCCTGGCCAACCCCTTCTACCAGGGCATCAGCGGCGCCTTCACCGGGTCGCACGAGTTCATCGCCATGGAGACGCTCTACGAGCTGCACCATGCCGGTGAGTACGACTGCCTGGTGGTGGACACACCGCCGTCGCGCAGCGCTCTCGACTTTCTCGAGGCCCCCACCCGCTTCAGCGACTTCGTCGGTGGCCGGCTGTTGTCGTGGCTGGCTCGACCCTCGCTGTTCGGGTGGCGGGCGATGAACTTCGCCGCCGCCCCGTTTCTGCGGATGGCCGACCGGCTGCTGGGAGCCGACCTGCTCGAGGACCTGGCCAGCTTCGTGGCCGACATCCAGAGACTGTATGGAGGGGTGCAGAAGCGCGCCGCCGACGTGTACTCGCTGCTGCGGTCGTACCGCACCGCCTTCACCGTGGTCACCACCCTGGAGCCGGCGCCGTTTGCCGAGGCGGAGTTCTTCAGCAGCAAGCTGCGCGAGTTCTCGATGCCGATGCGGGCGCTGGTGGTCAACCGGGTGTTGCCGCCGGCCCTCCTCGACGAGGAGGGGGCAGCAGCGGCGAGCACGATGATCGCCGAGCCGGCGGCCGCCGAGTGGCTGGCCGACGCCCTCGACGAGCGGGTCGCCCGCGACGCCCCGCGGCACATCGCCGAGGCATACATGGTGCTGCACCGGCTGGCTCAGGGCCATGCCCGCCAGGTGTCCCGGCTGTCGCGGCTGGGCCGGGCGCCGGCGATCCAGCTGCCGCAGGCATCACGCGACGTCTCCGACATCGACAGCCTGGCGATGCTCGCTCAGCACCTGCGAGGGCGGGGCGAGCAGTAGGCGGTCCGGGGTCGGCGAGGGGCGGGGACCGCAGCGTCGCGCCGGCTACAGCGACGAGGCCGCCGCGGCTGGCGAGGCGGCGCCGAGGGGAGTGAGCGCGAGCACGCTGCAATCGGCGATGCCGCTGGTGGCGACCTGCTCGGCCACCGCGGGATCGGAGGTGGTGAGCACCACCTGGGCCGTTTCCGACAGTCGAAGCAGAAACTCGACGGCTCGCTGGCGGCGGTGCGGGTCGGCCGAGAGCAGGGGGTCGTCGAGCAGCAGCGGCACCGGCTCGCCGGCCTCACTGAGCACCTCGGTGAGGGCGAGGCGGAGCAGCAGCGACACCTGGTCGCGAGTGCCGTGGGAGACGAGCTCCAGGGGAAGGAAGTCGGGCCGCTCGCGGCCGCGCAGGCTGACCGCGAAGCTGTCGGAGTCGACGTTGACCGCGTCGTAGCGCTCGTCGGTGAGCAGCGACAGCCGGCTGCCCACCGAGGCCGCGAGGCGGGGGGCGACATTGCGGTGCACGCGCCGTGCCGTCTCCTCGATGTACTCGCGGGCGCGGCGTAGCGCGGCCAGCTGGTGAAGGGCTCGCTCGCGGGCGGCGAGGCAGGCTGCCCGCTCGTCGTCGAGATCGGCGATGTCGGGAAGCGACTGGGTCATCCCCGCCAGCCGTTCGCGCAGAGCCGCCGCCTCGCCGCCGGCCGCCGCCGCCGCGTGGCGGGAGCGTTCCACCTCCATCTCCAGGGCCTGGAGCGCCGTCGCGTCCAGCGGAATCGCCCCGGCCGCGGTCTCGGGATCGCCGTCACGCCGCCGCAGCTGCTGGCCGAGCTGCTCGAGCTGGCGAGCCAGCGTCTCGTCGTGGTGGCCGAGCGACGCGATGCGGCGGCGGACCTCGGTGAGGCGGTCGCGGGTCGCCTCCAGTTGACGGCGGGTGGACGCGGCCTGGCGGAAGGCTGCCACCGCGTGCGACACGTCCGCCTCGGCGGCGAGACCGGCCGACTCGAGATGCCGCGCCAGCTCACCCTCCAGTTGGCGGCGCGCCTCGGCGCGATGCTCGGCCTGGGACCGGGTCGCCTCGGCAGCACTCTCCTCGGCCAGCAGCCGGGCGTCCTCGTCCTCGAGCTCGGCGGTGCGGGCGCGAGCCTCGGCGGCGGCGTCGACGGCGGCGAGGGCGGCGCGGGCGCGAGTCAGCAGACCCTCGACCGAGCCCTGGGTGACGGGTGAGGCGGGCGGCTCGGGAACCTCCACCGGGATGCGGGCCGCGAGAACCAGGCACCGCTGGGCCAGCTCGGCGACGCGCTGACGCGACTCCTCGATCTCGGCGCGACCCGTCTCGGCGACCACCTGCTGGCGCTGCAGATCGGCGTGCAGGGCACGCAGCGCCGGCAGCCGGTCACGGGCGCGCATCACCGCGGCGTGGCTGAGCTCGAGGCCGGGCCAGCGCTGACCCAGCTCGCGGCGGGCCCGCGCTGCCGGTCCCTCGCCGAGCCGGCGCACCGCGACGAGCACCGCCACCACCAGTCCCGCGATCACCAGCGGCACCGCCGCCGAGCTCGCCTGTCCCAGTGCGGCCAGCAGCCCGGTGCCGAGGACGCCGGCGCCGCCGGCGACGTAGGCGAGCCGGCTCAGGCGGTGACCTGCGGCATCCTCGCAGGCGGTCTCGAGCAGTCCGGCCACCGCCTCGCCACCGCCGACCGGCACCGCCGACAGTCCGGTCGCGGCCACCTCCTGCCGCAGCGCGGCGACCCGCGCCTCGGCTGCCTGCACCGCCTCGGCGCGCCGCTCGGTGCCGGACTCGGCGGCGACCTCGACGGCGAGCCGGGCGGCGTGATCGACATCGCCCGGCTGCACGCGGGGCACGCGTCCCAGGGCGCGCAGCGAGGTGGTGATCTCCAGCCGTCGCGCCTCGATCTCGCGGAGCCGCTCGGCGGTCTGCTGCCAGCGCGCGGCGGCCTCGTCGGAGGCGGCCACGGCGACGCTGAGCTCCGCACCCAGGGAGACCACCCGCTCCTCCAGCTCGATCGGGAACGTCGTGAACGGGCTCCAGGCTGCGATCACCGACTCGAGGTGCTCCGCCTCCGCCACCGCCGCGGCCAGCTCCCGCCGCTGCGCCCAGAGGGCGGCGAGGCGGCCGACCAGCCAGTCGCGCTCGCAGGTGAGCCGCTGCTCGTCGGCGGCGGCCGCCGCCTGCTCCAGCTGATGGAGCCGGTCCTGCTCGCGTCCCAGGATCTCGGCGCGGTGGCGAGCCTGCTCGAGCTCGAGGTCGAGCCGCCGCAGCGCCAGCGTCGCCGCCCCCAGCGGACTCGAGGTGCGGCGCTCGGTGCCGATCCGCGCCTCGGCGTCCCGCAGTCGCATCACCGCCTCCGCCGCGGTGGCCCGGCTGGCGCTGTCGGCCAGCCGCTCGATCGCCTCCTGCAGCCGGTCGGCGCGCTGGGCGGTGCCGTCGGGAGCGTCGAGTCGCAGGCTCTCCTCGCCCAGGCAGGCGGTGGCGCAGAACACCGCCTCGTCGATGCCGAGCTGGATCCGGCCAGGCGAGACGACCCGCCCCACCCGCATCTCGTCGGTGAGGTCCCGACCCCCCAGCTCCTGGACCTGCACGACCTGCTCGCGCTGCTCCAGCCGCCGGCTCACCCGGAAGCGGCGTCCTCCCGCGCGCAGGTAGGTGAGCGCG